>ENA-UOYA01003326-UOYA01003326.1-activated-sludge-metagenome-genome-assembly--contig:-NODE-3326-length-14422-cov-6.048653_pt1 | contig 14422 bp, 10 predicted proteins | sample MGYA00238163_ERZ764804 | MGnify/ENA primary metagenome ERZ764804 (study PRJEB28919, sample SAMN05720223) | activated sludge metagenome | isolation source: Anaerobic digester | place: Hong Kong...
GCGACGATATCCCCTTGTCGAGTGCATTGCCGGCACCCACCATGGCAACGAGCATAAACATTCCCCAAAAAACCCCGAAGGCCGTGAGCGTGCTTCTCGATTTGTTGTGGGTGATGGTGATCCATATTTCCTGCCAATGATCCAAATCGAAGATCTTCCCGATATCTTTCAACAGGCCGAAAAGGGAATTGCCAGGGTTATCTTTTGATGATTTCATTGTTATGTTGTATTTGCCTATTCTTCTCTCATGGCTTCAATGGGACGCACTTTCACTGCTTTGCGGGCCGGCAAATATCCGGCAAGAACACCGGCAATAATGAGTACGATGGTGGCAAAAACGGCATATCCGATGTCCACCGTAGGGTTTTTGAAAACCGACATCTGCATGCCATCCGACGAGGCATTTGCGGCAGCAGCCTGTTCCATCAGAAAATTCACCAATTCGGTAACCCCGATACCCAGCATCAACCCGATGTAGCCGAAAATGGCGGTGATGATGATCGATTCGAGGATAATCGATTTGAGGATAGACGAAGGAGGCGCACCAATGGCTTTACGAATGCCGATTTCCCGGGTTCGTTCTTTCACCGTTACCAACATGATGTTGCTCACCCCCACAATACCGGCAATAAGCGTAAAAATTCCGATGATCGACACAAAAATGGTGATGCCGCCGAAAATCTTCATGGTCTCGATGTACTCGGCTTGCGTATTGTTAACCCAAAGAGCTTGCCTGTCCTTGGGATCGAAACTGAGGCTGCGCCCCATAAGGCTGCGCAACGATTCGTCGAAGCGTTCGTTGGCAGCTTTTGTTTCGAGTCCGTTGACAGTGAACATGATTTGATTGAATTTTTTATCGGGATTGAAAATCACCTGCGAAGTTGAAAAGGGAATGTACGCGTTGGACCCTCCCCACTGTTCTTTTTTTGAATTGATGCCGATTACTTTAAACATCAACTGACCCACTTTCACGTATTGCCCCAATGCCGGTTTGCCTTTGAAAAGCACTTCCACGATTTTTTGGTCGAGGACGATCACTTTGTTTGTTTGGTTTATATCCAATTGATTGATAAAACGTCCGTCGCCTTGTTGAATGACCAGTTTTTCGATTTCGCAGTATGCCGGCATCACGCCTCTTACCTGATAGGTGCCGTATTCCGACCCGTAGGAGATGGTTTGACTTTTGTCCGATCGAGCAGTAATCAAATCGCTTTGCGTTACCTCATGGTGAAGGGTGGAAATCTCTTTCTCCATAAAATGCAGATTTCGTCCCGACTTCAATCCGTTGTAGGGAATGGAAGTAGTGCCCGACCATAAACTGATGCGGTTAACCGCTCGCGAACTGAAATTGGACATCACCCCATTTTTCAATCCGTTGCCGGCACCCAAAAGCACAATGAGTATGAAAATGCCCCACGAAACCGATAATCCGGTAAGGGCTGTACGCAATTTGTTTTTCTTTAGCGTACTGAATATTTCCTGCAGATGGTCGTTCATCTCCGGTAGGTATTTATCTATAGGTGTTGAGCTGCGTAGGTGTAGGCATTGTGCACCCCGTTTTCTTTACGGGTTTCATATTCGATCATTCCGTCTTTTAAATGGATGATACGGTTGGTTGCATCGGCAACCGCCTTTTCGTGCGTTACAATGATGGTGGTAATGCCCTGTTTGTTGAGATGGGTAAGCACGTCCATCACTTCCACGGTGGTTTGGCTGTCGAGAGCGCCGGTGGGCTCGTCGGCAAGAATGATGCGGGGATTCGAAATCATCGCTCGCGCAATGGCAACGCGTTGCTTTTGCCCTCCCGAAAGTTCGCTCGGCATGTGATAAGCCCATTCCCTCAATCCCATTTTCTCCAGCAGTTCCATGGCAATGATGTTGCGCTTTTTTCTACCGACATTTTTATAATAAAGCGGAAGCGCAACGTTTTCCAACGCATTTTTGAAACCGATGAGATTAAACGACTGGAAAACAAACCCGATCATTTCGTTGCGATAGTGCGCTGCCTGCTTTTCACTGAGGTTTTTCATTAATGTGCCATCCAGGTAATATTCACCCGAATCGTAGGTATCCAAAATGCCTAAAATATTCAGCAAGGTAGATTTGCCCGACCCCGAAGCACCCATGACGGATACATATTCGCCTGAATCGATATGCAAACTGATGCCTTTGAGTACGTGAAGCGAAATTGCTTCGGTGTAATACGATTTGTGGAGCTGCTTTAAATCAATCATTTTACCTACAAATTATGACTTTGACCGAGGAGCTGAGGATTTTCTCAATCGGCGCATATATACAGCGCAAAGGTATAGAAAACATTGTACTTTGCAATACATAATACTAAGGAATTTTATTTTTTAAATATATTTAAGCTAATCATAAAATTCCCTTAGCTGTTGCAAAGGCATATGGCGGCTCCACATTCTCAAAAGCCGCTTCAGGATTGAGCAACGCCTAATCGAGCTTCAATACGGCGAGAAATGCTTTTTGGGGTACTTCTACATTGCCGATCTGCTTCATCCGTTTCTTACCTTCTTTCTGCTTCTCCAGCAGCTTGCGTTTACGCGAAATGTCGCCTCCGTAACACTTGGCGGTAACGTCTTTACGCACGGCTTTCACCGTTTCGCGGGCAATGACCTTCGATCCGATAGCGGCCTGAATGGCAATATCGAATTGCTGACGCGGAATCAGTTCTTTGAGCTTTTCGCACATACGGCGTCCCAACGACTGCGCATTGTCGAAATGCGTAAGGGTGGACAGCGCATCCACCGGTTCGCCGTTGAGCAGAATATCGAGCTTCACCAACTTGGAAGGACGAAAATCGAGCATATGGTAATCGAACGAAGCATAGCCTTTGGAAACGCTTTTGAGTTTGTCGTAAAAATCGATGACGATTTCGCCCAACGGCAAATCGAAAATGAGCTCTACCCTGTCGCCGGAAACATATTCCTGCTTGATGAGTACGCCGCGTTTGTCCAGACAAAGCGTCATGATGGGGCCGATATAGGCCGTATTGGTAATGATGGATGCCCGGATAAACGGCTCTTCGATGTGTTCGATCAATGCCGGATCGGGCAATCCCGAAGGATTGTGCACCTCTTTCATGTTCCCCTTCTTGTCGAACACATGGTACGAAACGTTGGGAACGGTGGTGATGACTTCCATGTTGAACTCGCGCTCGAGGCGTTCCTGCACGATCTCCATGTGCAGCAATCCCAAAAAGCCGCAACGAAAACCAAAGCCCAGTGCCACAGACGATTCGGGTTGAAAGGTGAGCGAAGCATCGTTCAACTGCAGTTTTTCGAGCGACGCACGCAGGTTCTCGAAATCATCGCTTTCAATGGGATATACACCGGCAAACACCATGGGCTTCACTTCGCGGAAACCGGAAATGGGTTTATCGCACGGGCGGTCGACATGCGTAATGGTGTCGCCGACTTTTACCTCTTTCGAGGTTTTGATTCCGGAAATGATGTATCCCACATCGCCACAATAGACCCGGTCTTTGGGCATCATTCCCAGTTTGAGTACGCCTACTTCATCGGCCTCATATTCCCGACCGGTGGACACAAACTTCACATGATCGTTTTTACCGATGCTGCCGTTCACCACCTTATAGTAGGCAATGATTCCGCGAAAAGGATTGAATACCGAATCGAAAATCAAAGCTTGCAACGGGGCGTCGGGGTCACCCACAGGTGCGGGAATTCTTTCGATAATAGCTTTTAAGATCTCTTCGACACCTTCTCCCGTCTTCCCGCTGGCACGAAGAATCTCGTCGCGTCGGCATCCCAAAAGATCAACGATCTGATCTTCCACTTCATCGGGCATGGCACTATCCATGTCGATTTTGTTGATGACGGGAATAATGGCCAAATCGTGTTCGATGGCCATATACACGTTTGAAATGGTTTGCGCCTGAATGCCCTGTGTGGCATCCACAACCAACAACGCGCCCTCGCAGGCGGCAATGGAGCGGGAAACCTCGTAGGAAAAATCCACGTGCCCCGGAGTGTCGATCAAATTAAGGGTGTAATTTTCACCTTCGTACTCATAATTCATCTGAATGGCATGGCTTTTTATGGTGATTCCGCGTTCGCGTTCCAAGTCCATGCTGTCGAGCACTTGGTTTTGCATATCCTTACTGTCGATGGTGTGGGTATATTCCAGCAACCGATCGGCAAGTGTGCTTTTGCCGTGATCGATATGAGCAATGATGCAAAAATTACGTATGTTATTCATTCAATAAATGTTCTCCAAAAATTAAAAGTTTATATTAAAAATCGGCATTGTTGGGTGTCCTCGGGAAAGGAATCACGTCGCGAATGTTCGTCATGCCGGTAACAAACAGCATCAGTCGCTCGAAACCCAACCCGAATCCCGAATGCGGGGCCGTGCCAAATTTCCGACTTTCGAGATACCACCAAATGGGCTCGGTGCTCATGCCCAGCTCCTGTACCCGGTTCATCAGCTTGCCGTAATCGGCCTCGCGCTCCGATCCGCCGATGATTTCTCCAATCTTCGGGAACAGTACGTCCATGGCACGTACGGTTTTCCCGTCATCGTTTTGCTTCATATAAAACGATTTGATCTCCTTCGGATAATCGGTCAGAATAACGGGGCATTTAAAATGTTTTTCCACGAGGTAACGTTCGTGCTCGGCTTGCAGATCGGTTCCCCAATGTACGGGGTATTCGAATTGATGACCCGATTTTTCCAAAATATCGATTCCTTCGGTATAGGTGAGTCGCACAAACTTGTTGTCCAACACAAATTGCAACCGATCCGGCAGTTCGTTGTCATACATTTTTGCGAGAAAATCGATATCCTCTTTGCAGTTCTCAAGCGCATAACGAATGAGGTATTTCAGGAAATCCTCGGCAAGATCCATGTTATCCGTAATATCGTTGAAAGCCACTTCAGGCTCAATCATCCAAAATTCGGCCAAATGGCGTGGGGTATTGGAGTTTTCGGCACGAAACGTTGGCCCGAACGTGTAAATGGCTCCCAGCGACATCGCCCCCAGTTCGCCTTCGAGCTGACCCGAAACGGTGAGGTTGGTCTGACGTCCGAAAAAATCCTGCGAATAGTCCACCGTACCGTCATCTTTCTTGGGCACATGGGTTAAATCGAGCGTGGTGACCTCAAACATGGCACCGGCTCCTTCGGCATCTGAAGCAGTGATAATGGGGGTATGAAAATAATAAAATCCCCTCTCGTGAAAATAGTTATGAATGGCATACGACATGTGATGCCGTATTCTGAAAACAGCCCCGAAAGTATTGGTGCGCGGACGAAGATGGGCAATTTCGCGAAGGAACTCCAACGAGTGCCCTTTTTTCTGCAACGGATAGGTTGCCGGATCGGCCGTGCCGTAGATTTCGATTTCGACAGCCTGAACTTCAACCGATTGTTCTCTTCCTTGCGATTGAACCAACACCCCGTTGACATTGATGCATGCTCCGGTGGTGATGGGTTTTAAGAATTCGTCGCCGAATTTGGCATTTTCGATAACGATTTGCAAATTGTTAATGGTCGATCCATCATTCAGTGCCACAAAACTCACGTTTTTGTTTCCTCTTCGTGTACGTACCCAACCCTTTATGTTGATTTCTGATCCAAAATCGGTCGACTTTAATGCGTCTGCTATTTTCGTTCTTTTTATTTGCTTCATAATTTTACACTAAATCGCCCGCCGTCACTTTATTGTGACGGACGGAGGGATTTATTATTTTACTTGTTAAATTAAAAAATGAGTGATCGTTTTTCTTTTTTTGCTTCCGTTGGGGAAATGTTAATCGAAATTTCCCATACGAAGCATGTTTACTTCTTGTTCGGAGAGATAACGCCATTTTCCGCGGGGAAGATTTTTCTTGGTCAAGCCGGCAAAATAAACCCGGTCGAGTTTGAGCACCTTATATCCCAATTTTTCGAAAATACGGCGTACAACGCGGTTTTTGCCCGAGTGAATTTCAATTCCCACTTGCGAGAGGTCATCTTCGCTTACATAACTGATGGCGTCGGCATGAATTTCTCCGTCCTCCAACTCAATGCCGTCGGCAATCATCTGCATGTGTTCTGCAGTCACGGGTTTATCGAGCCAAACCTGATAAATCTTCCGCTTTTCGTATTTCGGATGTGTTAATTTCGACGCCAAATCGCCATCATTCGTGAGCAGCAAAACGCCTGTGGTCGAACGGTCGAGCCTTCCCACGGGATAGATACGTTCGGAGCAGGCACTTTTCACCAATTCCATCACCGTCTTGCGGTTTTCGGGATCGTCGGTGGTCGTAACAAAGCCTTTCGGCTTATTGAGCAACACATAAACCTTGCTTTCGAGCTTTACGGGCTGATCGTGGAAAGTGACCTCGTCGGCACGGGTAATTTTGGTTCCCAATTCGGTAATCACCTGCCCGTTTACCTTCACCACCCCGGCCTGAATAAACTCATCGGCTTCGCGGCGAGAGCACACACCGGCGTTTGCCAAGTATTTGTTTAAGCGGATAGGTGCATTCGGATCGACATTTTCCTTATACTTGATCTGCTTAAACAGTTTTTTCTTTTTCTTTGGCTTTACGAACTTTTTCTGATTGGGATTAGTGGAGTTGTTAAAAGCAGGATTCGTTCGCGAATAGCCTCTTTCTCCATATTGTGCTTGTTGACCACCGCCATTGTAATTTCGATTATAAGACGGTTGAGCTGCCCTTTCTCCTATCCGCGGGCGGCGTTTCTTAACATTTTCGCCTGAAGGAGCACCCTCTCCCATTTTTTGCTGAGATTCGTTGTAAGGTTGACGATAATTGCGCCCTGTTTCATTGGCATTCCTATTTTCCGATTGCATATTTTTATCGTTAGTGTATGACTTATTGAAAGAAACGTGCTTTCCATCGCCTTTGCTCCTAAAATTTTGTTTAGGCTGTGATTCTTCGTTGTTGATTGTCATTTTCTTTAAATACTGATTAAATTTGTATACTTATTAAAACCTCACGGTGTTATTGTTTTTACTAAAAAACAAGTACTCAGTCTGTATTCAAACAAACTGTAAATTCATTTCATTTTGATGTCTGCATAAAAAATAATTTTAGTTGTTTCATTTTTATATTCCTGTGTAATTTCGTGTTTATATTCCTGTGTAATTTCGTGGAGTGATGGCTTTTAATTCCTTTTTAATCTCATCCGATACCTGAAGTGAATCAATAAAATCAGCAATATCTTCTTTTGTGATATGCACATTGGTGCGGGTCAATTCTTTCAACGCCTCATAGGGTTTCGGGTAGCCTTCTCTTCGAAGAATGGTTTGAATCCCTTCCGCCACAACCGCCCAGTTGTTATCCAAATCCCTGTCGATGGCTTCTTTGTTTAATAACAATTTATTGAGCCCTTTTGTTGTACTTTTTATGGCAATTAATCCGTGAGCCAGCGGAACTCCGATATTTCGAATGACGGTAGAATCCGTTAAATCGCGCTGCAAACGCGAAACAGGCAATTTGGCCGCCATATGCCCGAGCAAAGCATTGGCTACCCCGAGATTGCCTTCGGCATTTTCGAAATCGATGGGATTAACCTTATGCGGCATGGCCGACGAACCCACTTCGCCCTCCTTGATGCGCTGCTTGAAATATTCCATCGAAATGTATTGCCACATGTCGCGATCGAGATCGATCATGATGGTATGAATGCGCCGAACGGCATCGAAACCGGCAGCCAGCTGATCGTAATTGGATATTTGCGTGGTATATTGCTCACGTTCGATTCCGAGCTTTTGCGAAAGAAAGTTGTCGGCAAATTTTTTCCAATCGATATGGGGATATGCCACATGATGGGCATTGAAATTGCCGGTTGCCCCGCCAAACTTTCCCGTCACGGGAATCGTTTTCAGGGCATCTGTCTGTATCCGCAAGCGGTAGGAAAAAACGTGGATTTCTTTTCCCAATCGTGTAGGCGATGCCGGTTGTCCGTGTGTTCTGGCCAACATGGGAATATCTTTCCATTTTTCGGCATAGTCCTCGAGCAATGCAATCAGCTGTTCCAAAGCAGGAATGTAAACGGTGTGCAACGCCTCTTTCCACATCAACGGAAAGGCGGTGTTGTTGATATCCTGCGAAGTGAGACCAAAATGGATGAACTCTTTGTAGGACGACAAACCCAGGGTGTCGAATTTTTCTTTCAGAAAATACTCAACGGCCTTTACATCGTGATTGGTTGTTTTCTCAATCTCTTTAATGCGCAGAGCATCTCCTTCCGAAAAATCGGAAACGATCTTCCGTAAAGCGGCAATTTTTTCGGCGGGTATTTCGTTTAAAGGTGAAATACCTGTTTCGCAAAGCGCAATAAAATATTCGATTTCAACCCGTGTACGATATTTTATTAAAGCCCCTTCCGAAAAAAATGAAGCCAATTCTTGGGTTTTTTCCCTATATCGACCGTCAATCGGGGATACGGCCGCGAGTTCATGTTTTTCCATTTAATCCATCCAACGTTTCGCGATACAAAAATAGGCATAAATCTAGTTTCTAAAAAATATATCGAAAAAAATATCGAATATATTTTGCAATAAAACAAAAAAGGATATATCTTTGCATCGCTTTTCTGAAAACAAAGTACCCGGGCGTTTAGCTCAGCTGGTTCAGAGCATCTGCCTTACAAGCAGAGGGTCGGCGGTTCGAATCCGTCAACGCCCACCACTAATAAAAGCTTTGATAATCAATTTATGAGATGGATTGTCAAGGCTTTTTTTATTGCAGTTTTAGGCCATTTTTGGGTGCTCATTTACCTTGTTTTCTGCCAAGTTTTGCCAAATTCCAATCAAAAGAGTTGCAAATTACATGCAAATTTATTTCCTATAAAATTTTCGAACCCATGGCTTACGTATGTATATATCGGGATAAGCAAATAAAAAAAAATTAAATATTATCGGGTATGATTTATAGATAATTTAATTGAAATATAGATGACTATAAAAATTTAAACCTTAAATTTGCCCTTCGAAAGAACATTCATACTAAAAAAATTGCGAATCATGAGAAAAAAATTGACGTTAGCGGTTTCTCTTTTGCTGTTGACGCTCTGTGTGGGAGAAATTGCCGCCCAGCCCCAAATTATTGCGCATCGCGGTTATTGGAAAACCGACGGTTCTGCACAAAATTCCATTGCAGCCCTGCTGAGAGCCGATTCCCTTGGAGTGTATGGGTCGGAATGCGATCTGTGGTTATCGTCGGATGGCGTGCCCGTTGTCTATCACGATGCCACCGCAATAGCAAACGGCGAAAAGATAACCCTTGAAGAAAGTCCTCTTGCCACCTTAAAAAAGGTAACCCTCGCCAATGGCGAATCGTTGCCCACTTTTGAAGAATATCTCGATGCATTCGAACCATGCAAAAACGTAAAACTGATTATCGAATTTAAAACGCACAAAGCAAAAGAACGGGAAGATGAACTGGCAAAAAAAGTGATCGATGCCGTTCATCAACGAAATCTTTGCGACCGGGTGGAGTACATTTCTTTCGGAATGAATTTCATAAATCGGGTGAGGGCTCTCGATCCCTCTGCAAAGGTATATTATCTGAGCGGCGATCTTGCCCCTGAAGCCCTTCATGCTGTGGGTGCTGCAGGTATCGATTATCATTTCAATGTGATATATAAGCATCCGGAATGGGTGACATCGGCTCACGATTTGGGGATGAAGGTGAACGTGTGGACGGTGAACAAACGCGAGGATATCGAAAAAATGATCGATCTGAAAGTCGATTACATCACTACCGACGAACCGCTTTTGGTGCGTGAAATCATTAACGAAAAAAAATAATATTGGCAGGGATTTATCTTCATATTCCGTTCTGCAAATCGCGATGTATCTATTGCAATTTTTATTCGCAAACAGACGAAACCTATATCGACGAATTTACCGAAGCGGTATGCAGGGAAGCCCGTTTGCGCAAACAAATGCTTGAAAACGAAACCGTTCGGACGGTTTATTTTGGAGGAGGAACACCCTCGCGCTTGCAACAGAAGCATTTCGAAAAGATTTTTGATGCCTTGTTTGCCGAATTTTCAATGGACAACCTCTCCGAGGTAACGTTGGAAGCCAATCCCGACGATCTTTCCCCCGAATATGTCGGCATGCTTCGCCGGCTTCCGTTTAACCGTATCAGCATCGGCATCCAAAGTTTCAACGACAACGAACTGAACTTTCTCGGACGAAGGCACTCGTCGCATGATGCCGTAAGGGCGGTAAAAGAGAGTCAACGAAAGGGTTTCGACAACATCAGCATCGATTTGATGTATGGGCTGCCTGCTCAAACCCCCGAAATATGGCAAAACAACCTGCAACAAGCATGTGCTCTTGGTGTTCAGCACATCTCGGCTTACCATTTGACGTATGAAGAAAACACCCCTTTGTATAAGTTGCTCCAAAAAGGAAAAATCCACCCGGTGGATGAAGAACTCAGTTCAACTTTTTTCACTCAGCTCATCGATACCCTCGAAGAGGAAGGTTTCGTCCATTACGAAATCTCCAATTTTGCCAAACCGGGATATTTTTCGCAGCACAATTCGTCGTACTGGAAAGGCGATAAGTATCTGGGGTTGGGCCCCTCGGCACACACCTTCGACGGCTGCAACCGCTCATGGAACACGGCTTCGCTGAGCGATTATCTCAAGGGCGTTCTCACAGGGAACCTGTCCTGCGAAACCGAGCATTTATCGCTTCACCAACATTACAACGAATTTATCCTCACGCGATTGAGAACCAGAGATGGAATCGATACGTTAGAATTAAAGAACCGTTTTGGGGAATCCCTGTATCGCTATTGCCTCGATGGCGCACAAAAATTTATCGCGGAAGGTCTGCTGGTTTTTCAAAACAATGCCCTGAAACTTACCCGAAAAGGGATGTTTATTTCCGACGGCATCATCAGCGAATTAATGAAGGTATGAAAGACTAACGAGTGAATAAAGGAATAACGCTACCTCCCATGAAATGAGAAGAAAGGGGGAATCGTGATGCCCTAAGAACCTACTAATAATACCTGTTGAAAATTTGCCGAAACTTTTCCGTTTTCCGAAAACGGTTGAGCCACGCATTCAGGCTGTCCAGCAAAATTGGCGAATCTTTTCGCACTGCCCACGATTCGAGTTGCGTGAAGCTGATATCGGTATCGATATCGATTTCCGGCAAACGTTCTGCCATGCGCACAGCCAACTTTTCGTCGCACACCGTATAATCGATTTCGCCGGCAGCCACCATCATTACCAATTGTTCGGCCTCATACCTATCGTCTTGTTTAACGTAAATGGTATCGCCAATTTCGTGCGAAAGGTTATCCAAACGCACAATTGCCGGAGAACCCTTGGGAACACAGAGAATTTTTTTTGCCAAATCCAAATGCCGCCGTATGGGTTCAACACCGTTGTTGAATGCCGATTTGCGTTGCACCAATACCAATTTATTCAAGGTAATGGGTTCGGTAAAAGCAAACGAATCCCGTAGATGAGTATTGACCGGAATGTTTTGAGCCACAAGGTCGTATTTCCCCGAAAGTAACCCTTTCAGGTTCTCATCGAGACTGTTCCCGAGAAATATATTCACCTTCAATCCCCATGCATCTCCCAAAGCCCGAATCAATTCGTATTGAAAGCCCGCAACGGAATCGCCCGAAACATAATAGCCGACAGGGCTGTATCCGGTTGCCACATTGAGTACGCCCGACTTCACAATCTGGGGATAATCGCGAACGACCGGCTGTTTTTCAACATTTGCCTTTCGCAGCTGCACCATCACTGCTATGACGGCAAGGAGCAGGAAAACATAGAGATAAATCGTTTTCTTCGATTTCATGTCATCAACCTGTTATCGGTTATCAGTTATAAAGATTAACGGAAATGCCCATTTTAAAAAGAGGGGGATTTACCGGATAATGAGGCAACGAAAAATAATCGGGATCCATGAGGTAAGACGCAATGTTGTAGAACATCAAAAAGAAGCGCGTCTGCTTCAGATGCACGTTGGCATAAGCGGTGGCGATGGGAAAATTACCGATTTTCATTTCCCGCTGATTGTAAAATTGAAGCAATGCCGGTTCGTATCCCGGAACGTAATACTTGGTATGATAATGGGCATCCACGCCCAACTGCAACGTAAGTTCGTTTACGATTTTCGTTTTCAGAAACAGATTGGAATACAAGCTCAACGTGGGAACAGGAATGGCATACTGATTGCTCGAAGCCTGGTAAACCACCTGATTGTTCCAATTGAAAACTCCGAATTGCAAATCCTGATCCACGCGCACCGACAATACCTGAATATTGTTTCCTTCTTGAACGGGATCTTTATTTTCATCGAAATAGAGGTAATTCTGCAAATTCTCCACCCCCACCCTCACAGTGGTATTGGTAAACGGAATGAATAATTTTCCGCCGACATAGACACGACGGATATCGCCAAAATCGGTATTCCACCAAAAATATTTCGAGTGATAATTTTCTTCCAAATATTTTGGTTTCAAATTCTTAATATAAGCCTCGCCCACTATTTCCGTACGCTTTCCGGCAATATTGAAGCCGGTTTCTACGTTGCCCATTGCCCTGAACTCTCCCAAATTATACCCCAACACACCCAGGTCGGCCTGAAGGTTAAACCGCAGATTTTCGCCTTGACGTTTGTTGAGAATGCCGCCGACAACAACCGAATTCTCTTTGTGTGTGGTGCGCATCGTACCCACGGTGTCGAGCAGGGAATAATTGCGCAAATCGTGCTCCACAAAAGCCGTCAAGCCAAATTTCACCCAATCCCTGAATCCTTCGCGCATGGACAGAGCCAACGTGTTTTTGAAGGAAGAATAATGGGTGCTGTCGTCAACCGCACCGGAATAAAAACGATGCCGATAAACGGTATCGATGGCCTGAATTGTTTTTTCCTGATCGACATAAGCTGTATCGTAGGATAGAAAACGCCGATATTGCTGCCGATATCGCGATGTGAGAATAATGCTTGCCACAGGCACAAATTCACCCTTTTCATCGTCTTTAACCGGTTCTTTGCGGTAACCCAGATTATAACGCCCCGTGAGGTAAAACTGATCGGTTTTAAGTCGATTCCATGTTTGCGAAAATTTTGTGGGAATGTCTCGGGTCTTAAAATCCTGTTGGATGGAATCGGGCTGAGTAATAAAACGATCGTCTGTGATTCCGCCGTTTTCGTAATGGGTAATGCTTGCCGTTGAAGCATACGCGTGTGCTTCAAATCGGTCGCTCAAGTAATTACCGTAAAACACCCAATCGATATGTTTAGCCGATTGCGAATTATAAAAACCTCGTGCATACGGATAATCGATATCGAATCCGACATTCAGCTTTTTGCCGAAATTCATGGTTAAACGACCCTCAAACCGCTCTTCCTTGTTCTCGGTGCTCCCGGCCGTTTGGTAGTTGAGACGCGAATAAGGAACGCGCACATTTAGAAACAAATGATTTTCGGGATCTTTATTATAGGGATAATAGGCATCGTAAAAGACAAACTGACTTTTCTCCTTACGATCGAAGAATATTTTCGAAAAAAGAGGCAGTCCCAAATTTCCCAAATGCCCTACAGCCACGGAATAGCCATCGGGCAAGGTGGTGTGCTGATAATTATACAAAGCGGTATCCATAGGCGCCGGATAGCGTTCGCCCGTTCGCTCGTCGATTTTCCACGAGGTGAACCGTGGTTGCTCTTTCACCGAATCCGAAGCAGAACGAGCATTGGGGGCGGGTGCCGATGGGTTTTTACGGGGCAACAAATCCAACGAATCGCGATTGAACGTAATCTGGGATGAATCGGGCAAAATAATGTGTGCCTGCGGAAAAGAAGCCACTGTCCACAGCAACAAAAGACAAACTATATATCCCTTTTTTCTCATCGTTTGCAAAAGTACATGAAAATCGAGGTTTATCCAAGCGTACGCCACAAAAATCGAGGCACTTCCTACACTTTCCTACACTTTCCTACACTTCGGTATGCACCTGAAACCCGCTCAGGATCAGACTTTCCTACACTTTCCTACACTTCCTACACTCTGCATCTTCCCAATTTTTCTCCAACTAGTCGGCTCTGCACTTCCTATACTCTGTACCCTGACTTCCTACGCTTCACCGACTCTCTTTCCGCCCCGCCGTCTTTCACGACTAATCCGCCGCTTTCACAACCTTTTGGCCGAACTTCCCCCTTTTTCGCCCGGGCTCTCTTGCCCGTTTGTTCGCCGCTTTTTTCGAAATCGATATCAATATAAATTCCACCGACGAAGCTCTCTTGCCCGTTTGTTCGCCGCTTTTCACAACCTTTTCGCCGCAGCCCTTCACAATCGCCGCTCACAATCTTTTCGCCGAACTTCCCCTTTTTCCGCCCAACGGCCTCTCGGAAACAGTCCCTTTTTAATCCAAATCCTAC
>ENA-UOYA01003328-UOYA01003328.1-activated-sludge-metagenome-genome-assembly--contig:-NODE-3328-length-14419-cov-7.856168_pt1 | contig 14419 bp, 10 predicted proteins | sample MGYA00238163_ERZ764804 | MGnify/ENA primary metagenome ERZ764804 (study PRJEB28919, sample SAMN05720223) | activated sludge metagenome | isolation source: Anaerobic digester | place: Hong Kong...
CGATCTTGCGCAAGGAAGCGGCGATGATTTATGCCACCGGCTTTCAGAGCAATTACGCGGCGTTATCGGCGCTCACCGAAAAGGGCGACTACCTGCTGTGCGACCATAACGTCCACGCCAGCCTTGTGGAAGGCGCACTGCGTTCGCCGGCCCACACGGTGCGCTTCCGTCACAACGACATGATCCACCTGGAGCGGTGCCTGGACAACTGCGGGGAAAGCGACAAGGTCCTCATCGTCAACGAAGGCGTCTTCAGCATGGAAGGCGACGTGGCAAACCTGGTGGGCACGGTGGAACTGGCCAAGCGATATGGTGCGCGTACGTATGTGGACGAGGCGCACGGCATCGGCGTACTCGGCCAGACCGGCGCGGGCGCCGCGGAGCATCAGGGCGTTCTGGACGACGTAGACATCATAATGGGCACGTTCAGCAAATCGCTTGCTTCGGTGGGCGGCTTTGTGGCTTCCTGCCAGCCGGTGATCGACTACCTGCGGCACACGGCGCGGCCATTCGTCTTCTCGGCCAGCCTGCCGGCCGCCTCAGTGGCAGCCGCGGGCAAGGCGCTGGACATCATGCAGGAAGAGCCGGAGCGCCGCGAGCGTCTCCTGGCTACGGCCGCCCGCCTGAGACGAGAACTACGAGCGCGCGGATTCACGGTCCTGGACGGCGAGACGGCCATCGTGCCGATCGTGGTGGAGAGCGACTTCGACCTCTGCCGGTTGTGCCGCGGCTTGTTGGCCGACGGGATTTACGTGAATCCTGTGCTTAAGCCGGCCGCCGTTTACAACCTGCTGCGCATCTCCTGCACGGCGGCGCACACGGATTCCCACGTGGACCGCCTGATTGAGGCGATCCAACGCGTGGCTGCCAAGCTTGACATCCCCTTGATCGGCACAACCTTGCGCCACACCATGGTTCAGGTCTGAACCGCCCTAGAGCGAGGCGAGCGGGTCCCGGCGGTCAGCCAGCGGGAATGTTACACGGCTGCCTTTAAGCTGCGACTGATAGATCCCCGCAGTCATTTCAACGGGCCATCTCCCGTCCCGCACACCGCAGGCAGGCTCGCGGCCGCTTCGGATGGCATCCAGCAGATCGAGCGCCATCGTGTTATTGGCGCGGTCCCAGTTCCCGATGATCTCGTGGCCCGGCCCCGGAATCTCCTCCCACTGCGGGGCGTTCTTGTTCGGAATCCAGGAGGGCGAACGCAGGATGTACGCCTGCCCTGAGCGCGATGAGCCCAAGTTGATGAAGATGACGCCTCGGCTGCAGCAAAGCGTGAGCCCGCAACGGTCTCCGGCCAGGTAATCATTGGAGCGCGAAGCGAAGTAGCCGTGAACGCCGCCGTCGAACGAGAACATAGCAGCGACATTGTCGCCGGCCAGCAACCCGACAGCCTCGGTGCCCTGCCGGACGTGCTCTCGCGCGAGTTCCTGGTTCTGGTGGGTCACGTGCGCCGACACCCAGCGCGGGTCGCCCGCGAACAGCCGCATCAGGTCGAAAGCATGCGAGCCCAGGATGGTCAGGTCCTCGCCTCCGGCGCGCTTGTCTTCCTTGCCGCGGGCGCGCATCTCGAGCAGTTGTCCGATCTCTCCGTTCTTGATGATTTCAGCGACGCGCCGGGTGACAGCGGCCGCGCGCGCAGCGTGGCCCACCTGGACCTTGATCCTCTTCTTTTCAGCGAGCGCCACCATGGCGTCGGCTTCGGGCAGACTTCCCGCCATGGGCTTCTCGATAATGATGTGCGCGCCCGCTTCGGCCGCGGCCGTGAACATGGCCATGTGCTGGTCCGTGCGGCGCGGCGCGATGACCACTATGTCGGGCTTCTCCTTGGCCAACATTTCGCCGTAGTCGGCGTACCCGCGGGCAGCGCCGCTGCGGCCCATCGCCTTGGCGCGGCCGGCGTCGACAGGATCGGCCACCGCAACCACTTCGACGGCCCCGATGCCGTTCCAGGTCAGGTCCCAGTTGTGGCCGTAACCGCCGCGCCCCGTGTGGCCTATCACTACCGCACGGAGCTTCTTCTGCTCGGGAAACGCGGCACCTGCCATGGCGGCCACGCCCAAACCGATCGATTCGCGTCTTGTCATGGTTCACCCCCAATATAGCCGAGCGCGGCCACGCGTGTGCCGATCAATCCAGACGCTTGTGGAATCGAAGTGCGCTGAAAACGAGAATCGCCAACCCGTACACGAACAGCGCCAGCATCTGCGGCCACAGCACGGCCACGCCAGTGCCCTTCAGGAAGAGTCCCCGCACGATCTCCATGAAGTACCGCAATGGGTCCAGATAGCTGATCCATTGCACCAGCAGCGGCATGTTGCGGATGGGGAACGCGAAGCCGCACAGCATGAAGGCGGGCATGAAGAAGCAGAACGACGCCATCATGGCCTGCTGCTGCGTGTGCGAAACCGTCGAAATCAACAGGCCCACCCCGAGGGTGCTCATTAGGAAGAAGACCGCGCAGAGGACCAGTACCAGCAGGTTGCCCCGCAAGGGAATGTGAAATACGAGCAGGGCCATCGAGGTGATGAAGAACAACTGCACCATGCCCACAAGGGCGAAAGGAACCGTCTTGCCAATCATGAGTTCCAGCGGTTGAATCGGGGTGACCATCAACTGTTCCATGGTGCCGATTTCTTTCTCCCGCACGATGGCCATGGCCGTGAGCATCAACGTGACGATGGTGATGATGTTCACGATCACGCCGGGAACGTAATAATTCCGGCTGCGCAGATCAGGGTTGAACCAGACGCGGGTCTGGGCGCGGAGGACCGGCGCGCGAGGCATCACGGCGGTCGCGGCGATACGCGGCGCGCGGGCGGCGGCCACACGGGCGGCGAACGCGGTGACCACCTTGACCGCGTGGTTGGCGACGATGGAGGCGGTGTTCGAGTTGGAACCGTCCACCAGGATCTGTACCTGCGCCGCCGCGCCGCGGTCGAGATCGCGCGCAAAGCCCGGCAGCACGCGCACCACCGCCTGCACATCGCCGCGGTCCAGCAAATTGCGGGCATCGTCTTCGTTCGCAGGCGCGGCAGCCATGCGAAAATTCGGCGACCCCTCGAAGCCGGCGCGCAGCTCGCGGCTATGCGGCGTGGCGTCCTGATCCATCCAGGCGATGCGCGCATGCTCCACGTCCAGGTTCACGGCGTAGCCGAAAATGACCAGCTGAATCAGGGGCGGGAAAAGCAGAATGCCGCGCATCCTCGGTTCCCGCAACGTCTGCCGGAACTCCTTGCGAATGATCTCGCGAATTCTTCGTCTCATGCTTTCATGCCACCTTGTCTCCCACCTTGCGCGTCGCGGCGACGAAAACCAAGAGAGCATAAGCGGCCAAGAAGGCCACCTCACCCCACAGAATTTCGGGACCCACGCCCTTCAAGAACACGCCCTTGAGCAGCTTCACGAAATACCGCGCCGGCACGATGACCGTCACCACCTGCACGACCGCGGGCATGCTCTCGATGGCGTAAACAAAACCGGAGAGAAGAAACGCGGGCAGGAAGCTGGTCAGGATCCCTGCCTGGAACGCCAGCAGTTGCGAGCGCGCGACGGCGGAAAGGAAAACCCCCCAGCACAGGGCGCCGAACAGGAACAAGCAGCTCGAGAGGAACAGGAACAGCGCGCTGCCGCGCAGCGGCACGCCGAACACCGCGACGCCGGTCACGATCGCGATCAGCGTATCCACCAGACCAACGACGAAGAACGCCGACAACTTCCCCAGTACCAGTTCGGCAGGGCGAAGCGGCGTGGAGAGCAGTTGCTCCATGGTGCCCATCTCCCATTCGCGGGCGATGGTAAGGGAGGTGATCAGCGCGGCGATAATCATGAGGATCACGGCGATGAGACCCGGCACGATGAAGTTCTTGCTCTTCAGCTCGCTGTTGTACCAGACGCGCACGCGCGGCTCCACTGGCAGGGCCTTGCGGTGCTGCAACTCGAGCGCGTGCGTCATGGCCACCGTTTCGACATAGCCCAGCGCGATGGACGCCGTGTTGCTGTCGCTCCCGTCGAGCAGGGCCTGGATGGCCACTTCGCGGCCCGAGACGGCGTCGTGCGCGTAGCCGCGCGGGATGACCACACCCAGCAGGCACTCGGATGTATCGATCTTCGATTGAATCTCGGCGTAGCCGCCCGTGAAGCCAAGGATCTGAAAGTAGCGCGAGCCCTGCAATCGCGCGATCAGTTCGCGGCTCTCCGGCGTACGGTCCTGATCGTAAACGATGGTGGGAATACGATCGACGTCGAGCGACAGCGCGTAACCGAACAGCATCAGCAGAACGAAGGGCAGCGCCAGCGCCATGATCAGGCTGCGCGTGTCCCGCAGAATGTGCAGGAACTCCTTGCGCGCCACGGCGCGCGTGCGCCGGAAACTCATGTATTCCTCCGGTCTTCCCGTTCAATCACCGACACGAACACGTCCTCCATCGAACCGAGCCCCATCTCCGCCTTGAGCTGAGCGGGCGCGCCGAGCGCCGCGATGCGGCCCCGGTACATGAGCGCCAGGCGGTGGCAGTACTCGGCTTCATCCATGTAGTGCGTGGTGACGAAGACGGTCTGTCCCGCCGCCGAGAACTGGTAGATCAGGTCCCAGAATTTCCGGCGCGCAATCGGGTCGACGCCGGAGGTAGGCTCGTCCAGAAACAGCACCGGCGGCGAGTGCAGGATGGCGCAGGCCAGCGCCAGGCGCTGTTTGTACCCTCCGGCGAGCAGGCGCGTCATGGTGGTGCGCTGTTCCTCCAGATCCGCCATGCGCAGCGCGTAGGCTTTCCGGTCCGCCCGCAGTTCCTCGGCAACGCCGTAGATGCCACTGAAAAAATCTATGTTCTCCTCCACCGTCAGGTCGTCGTAGAGCGAGAACTTCTGCGACATGTAGCCAATGTTGCGGCGGATGGACTCCGGATCAGTCGAAACGTCGTAACCGCTGACATGTCCCGTGCCGGAGGTCGGCCGCAGCAACCCGCACAGGATCCGGATGGTAGTGGACTTGCCCGCCCCGTTCGGCCCGAGGAAGCCGAACACTTCGCCGCGGCGCACATTGAATGACACGTTGTCCACGGCCACGAAATCGCCGAAGCGTTTCACCAGATTGTCGACTTCGACGGCGTACCCGTTGGTTTCAACCGCCATGGCGCTGCTCCTCACTCGCTTTCTTGATCCAGGCGATGAAGGCGTCTTCAAGAGTGGCGGCATTCATCTCACGTTTGATCTCCGCGGGTGGCGCGCAGCGGATCAGGCGGCCTTTGTGCATAAGGCCGACGCGATCGCACCGCTCGGCCTCGTCGAGGTACGCGGTCGAGACGAACACGGTGAGCCCTTCGTCCACCAGTTGCTTGAGAATGATCCAGAAGTCGCGGCGCGAGAGGGGATCGACGCCGTTGGTGGGTTCGTCCAGAAACAGCACCTCCGGATGATGGAGCAGCGTGCACATGAGCGCCAGCTTCTGCTTCATGCCTCCCGACAGCTTTGCCGCGGGACGCGTGCGAAACCGCTCCATGCGGGTCATTTCGAGCAGGCGCGACGTGAGGATCTCGCACTCGGCCTGTTCGATCCCGAACAGGTCGGCGTAAAAGAGCATGTTCTCTTCGACGGTCAGATCGCCGTACAGACCGAAGCGCTGCGCCATGTACCCGATGCGGTCCTTCACTTGCTGTGTCTCGCGCACCGTGTCGTGACCGGCCACGACGGCTTCCCCCCCGGTCGGATCGACCAGCCCGCAGAGCATCCGCAGTGTGGTTGTCTTGCCGGCGCCGTCCGGGCCCACCAGTCCGAACACCTCGCCCTTGGCGACCTCGATCGAGAAGCCGTCCACGGCCGTAAGCGGGCCGAAGCGCCGCGTCAATTGTGTCGCGCGGATCATCACTTATCCAGTTCGATCTCCGCCACCACGGGCATGTTCGATTTCAGCTCGCGCCGCGGGTTGTCCACTTCGATCTTGATGCGGTAGACCAGCTTGACGCGTTCTTCCTCGGTCTGAATCTGCTTGGGCGTGAACTCGGCATCGGATGAGATGAACGAGATGCGGCCATTGAAGACCTTGCCGGGATAAGAGTCCGTGGTCACCTTGGCCTTGCCGCCCAGCTTCACGCGGCCGAGGTCGGTTTCCTTCACGTAGGCGCGCACCCAAGGGTGGTCGATGTCGCCGATGGTAACGGCGGGCGTGCCGGCGGCCAGCACTTCGCCGGGATCGGCAGATTTCACCAACACCACACCGTCCACCGGAGAAGTGGCCGCGGTGTCGTCGATTTGGGAATCGATGACGGCGACCTGCGCTTTAGCGCGATCGATGTCGGCGCGCCGGGCGTCGAGTTCCTGTTCCTTGCGGCGCAATTCGAGGCGCGCGGATTCGCTCAGCCGCAAGGCGGCCTTGGCGCGCTCGAGTTGCGCACGGGCGGCCTCGATCTGTTCTTTGCGCGGGCCTTCCACCACCAGGGCCAGCCGCTCCTCGATCTGCTTCACCAGGGCCGCGCTGCGGTCGTACTGTGTGCGATACTGATCGCGCTGCGCGGCGGAGATATCCTCTTTGGCAAACAATTGCTGGGCGCGCTTCCAGTCGCGCTCGGCCTGCGCGTGCTGGGTGCGAGCATCGTCGAGCGCGGCGCGCGCCTGCGCGACTTCCTGCGCGCGCGAGCCTGCGAGCAGCTCGTCCAGGTGCGCCTTCGCCTGCCGGACTTCCGCCTCACGAAGCTGCGTGTCGGCGGCAAGCGTCTCTTTCTGCAACGCGATGGCCGTCATCAACTGCCGGTAGCCGCTCTCGGCAGCCAGAGCGGCGGCTTGATCGCGTTCGCGCTGCTTGCGAATTTGATCCGAGTCCAGGCGCGCGATCAACATGCCGCGCTTCACGGGCGCGCCTTCGTCAACGTGCAGTTCGGCGAGCTTGCCGGGCACCTTGAACGACACGGCGATCTCGGTCAGCTCGATGTTTCCGCTGACGACGATCTTTGAAGTATCAGAACGGCGCAGCCAGATGCAAGCCTGCCAGACGGCCAGCGCGACGACGGCCACGGCCACAATAATCAGGATTCTCTTTCTCATGAGTGACGTACTCCTTTGCTACTGGATGGCGCTGCGCGTGGTGCCCATGGCCGCGTTCAGATCCAGCCACGCCAGGTTGTAATTGACCAGCGCGCGGATCCGGCTGTCCCGTGCTCGCTCCAGGCGCGTCTGCGCGTCAGTCACCTCGATGCTGTTGGTCACGCCGGCCGCATAGCGGCGCTCGGCCTGCGCCAGTTCGTTCTCTGCCAGCCCAAGGCCTTCCTCGGCCACTTTCACCTGCTGGTCCGCGGAGCGAAGATTCTCTTGCGCCAGACGCAATTCAAGCTCAATCTGTTGCTTCAGGTCGCGCGAACGGAGTTGCTCAGCCCGGTAGACGGAGTGCGCTTCCGCCCGCCGGGCGTCCCTACGGCCGCCGTCGAAGATCGACACTCGCGCCTGCACCCCGATGGTGCGCGTGGGCAGCGAGTTGTTGATGCTCGTACCACTCGAACCGTAGTCGCCGAACGCGCTGACGGTGGGCAGACGCTCGAACTTCGCCGCGCCGTAGCTGAGTCTCATGCTGTCTTCCCTGAGCTTTTGGGCTTTCCATTCCGGCCTTTTTTCGAGGGCCGTTTCAATGGCTTTCTCGATGGGCTGCGCCTCCACGGCTTTGTAGCTCAGGCGTTCGGCGAGTTGCAGGCGTGTGTGAAGGGCCAATCCCATGCTCTTGAGCAGCTTGAGGTGCGCCTGGTCGCGATCGCACTCGGCCACCAGCAGCTTCTGCCTTTCGTTGGCCAATTGCACACGGGCGCGGGTGACTTCGATGCCCGTGCCCGTGCCGGCGGACTTCATGTTTAGAGCGAGGTCGAGCAGCGATTCGGCCAGAGTAACGTTGGCACGCACCGCGTCCAGATGAGCCTCGGCGCTGGACGCCGCCAGGTAAGCGCGCGCCACCTGGTCGGCCACCTGATTCGAGGCAGCCTCGCTTTCGGCCGTCGCCGCCCTCTGGGCCGCGCGCGCAGCCTGCAAGCGTCGGATAGAGCTGAAATCGAACAACGTCTGCGTCACCGAGGCGCGTGCGTCGAAGACGTTGAAAGGCCCCACAAACGTCGGAAAGTGAAAGCCGGGAATGGGGACTTGCACCCGGATCCCCATGGCCTCGAGATTGCGCGTCAGGTTCTGCTGCCCCACGGTGGCCGAAAAGTCCGGCAGCAGGAAACCGCGCGCTTGCGCTGTGCGAGCCCTGGCCTGAACTGTGTACTCCCGCGCCAGCGCGACGCGCACGTTGCCGTCGGGGGCCAGCGCGATGTCCACCGCGCGCTTCATATCCAGGCGCAGCACAGGCGCGTTCTGCGCCATTGCAAAAGCACAAGCAACGAGGAGAACAGCGATTGCGCGCATCATGATTTCACCCTCCTGGCCGGCGCGGTTGTCTTCAGGGGAGGCGCATTGAGCCCGGCGAGCGCGAAGGCGATCATGTTCCTGTGCGCGCCCTCTGTGTCGTCCGCGCTGCATTCCCCACCGGAAATATACTCGAGAAGTTTTCCGGCCACCAATGTGTGGGCCAGCGCACCGATGACGAAGTGCATGCGCCAAGCCAATTCGGCGCGTGAAAGTTTGGGGAGCGCCCGGTGCAAAGCGGCCGCGAAACGCTGGCCGGCTTCGGCCATCTGTTCCTTGAGCATCTGGACCGCAATTCCGCCCGGTTCTGCGTACACGCGGCCCAGCAGGACTTGCACGCCCGCACCGGCGTCGCTGCCCTTGGCCTCCAACAGCGGATCCAGCAGCGCGTCAAGGATCTTCTCGAGCGGGGCGGGCTTGGGCGCGGCCTCGCGTTCCGCCTGGTCGAGCATTTCCAGACGCCGCTGGTTGATGGGCGCCAGCCGCCTCCTGTACATGGCGCGGATCAGCTCTTCTTTGGAACGGAAGTGGTAGTTCACCGAGGCCAGGTTCACCCCCGCCTCGGCGGTGATGGCGCGCAGCGAGGTGGCGGCCAGGCCGTGCTGGGCGAAGAGTTTTTCGGCGGCATTCAGGATTCGCAGCTTGGTATCGGAGGCCTGAAGAATTGTGTTCATACGTTCGTATTAATCAAACGTCTGTTTTAATTATACGTTTATTTCGACGGGTGTCAAGCCCCAAAGTGGCACCATGTCCAGAAGGTTTCCTTCTATGCACATTCGATTGCTGCTGCTTTCGCTTCTGACGCTGGCATCCGCGCCCCTTCCCGCCCAACAACCGGTGGATAATCCCGTGCGTGTACTGCTCAAAGCCGGGCAACCCGCGGTGGGCGTAACCATCACCGTGGCGAGCCCCGAGGTGGTGGCGCAGGCGGCCGGCCTGGGCTTCGACTATCTGTGGATCGAGATGGAGCACTCGCCGGTGACGCTGGAGACCGCGCGCAACATGATCCTGGCCACCCGTGGCCTGAAGGCCATCCCGTTCATCCGCGTGCCGGTCAATGAGCTCTGGACCGCCAAGCGCGCGCTCGACATCGGCGCGCTGGGAGTAATCTTCCCGTTCACCTCCACGCCGGAGCTGGCGCGGCAGGCAGTAGCGGCCTGCAAGTATCCACCGCTCGGCAGGCGGGGAGCAGGCCCGGGCCTGGCAACTTTCCGCTGGCCCGCAACGGAGGGGTACAGCAACTTCGCGGACCGCAACGTAATGGTGATCGCCATCATCGAGGAGAAGTGCGCGGTGGAGAAGATCGACGAGATCGCCGCCGTTCCCGGTCTCGACGTCCTGTTTATCGGGGTGAACGATCTATCGTTTTCCTACGGCCACCGCGGACGCCAGGACGTAGCTGAGGTGCAGGAGGCCATTCGCAAGATCGTGGCCGTGGCGAAGCGAAACAACATTCCGGTGGGCCGTCCGGCGGCCAGCGCTGAGGCCATTGCTCGGTACCGGAGCGAAGGATTCAGCTTCTTCCAGGCATCGAGCGAGCTCGGCTTCATGGTGGCGGGGGCGCGTGAACTGCTCGCGCCTCTCGGCAAGACGGACGCGGCCGCGCCTCGACGGCCGCTGTACTGACGCCCCAGGAGCTTCCCCATGAAGAATCCGCTCCTACGTCCCCAAAGCCTGCTGCTGGCGATGCTGTCGTTGTCGATCGGCTGGGGCATCCGCGGCAACTTCGGCCATGAGTTCGGCGCCATGATGCCGGGCGTGCTCTGCGGGGTAGCCGTGGCCCTGTTTTCCGAACGCCAGGACTGGCGTGAGCGGGTGCCCTTCTTCGCCTTCTTCGGCGCCATCGGCTGGGCTTTCGGCGGGTCGATGTCCTACATGCCGGCCGTCAGCTACACGCACAGCGGCCACCTGCCGACGCAGATCTACGGCATCTGCGCCGTCTTCGCGATCGGCTTCCTGTGGGCGTCGCTCGGGGGCGCCGGCACGGCCTACGCGGCGCTTGAAGAGCGGGAGCGAATAACCGCGTTGTTCCGCCCGGTGATCTGCGTTTTCGCCGTTTGGGCCCTCGACTACTTCTTCATGGATGATGTCGCCCGCTGGTATGTGCAGCAGCGGCAGGCAGCCGGATTCGACGCGGTTTGGGGACGCCAGCGCAACCCGTTCTACTGGCTCGACAGCGATTGGCTGGCGGTGTTGGAAGCCCTGTTCGCCTTGTGCCTGTTCGATCTCTGGGAGCGCCGATTCGAGAAAGCACACCTGCTGGCCGGCTTCGGTGCGTTGGGCGCGCTCGCCGGCGGCCTGGTCCACAACGGACTGGCCGCAGCCGGATGGCTGGCGCCGCTGCTTTCCCTCATCGTTCACCCGCAGGGAGACCTGACGGCTATCGACCCCGTCACGGGCAAACCCTTCGATCCCGCGCTATTGATGACCAACTGGCCGCAGGTCTTTTACGACCTCAGCAATCACATGGGCTGGATCCTGGGCCTGGCGGCCGGCATCACGCTGTATTTCATGAGATACGGCAAATTTCGCTCCGGCGCCTCCCTGCCGTTGCACATGGCCGTGGGAGGACTGCTGACCTTTCTGGCCGGACCCGTGCTTTTGTCGAACTTGTTCCAGGGTGTCGGCGGCTTTCGCATGGTGCCGCCTCGCGGCGACAATTGGGCCATCGTGCTCGGAGCGCTGCTGGGCCTGGCCCGCTACATGAGCCGCAACAACCTGAAACCGGTGATGGACGTGGCGCTGCTCGCCGGCCTGACCGGCGGCGTTGGATTCCAGATTGCGCAGACCTTGAAGATCCTCCTCTACATGCCTGGCAATCCCGCTCAGACAAGCGCTCCGGCCACGATCCAGGCTTGGGCGCATTGGCGCTCGGCGAACTGGCACAGCATCATGGCCGAGCAGGGCGTGGGACTCCTTTACGGCCTCGCCATCGTCCTTCCGATGAACATGTTGGCCCGGCGCGCCCCTTTGCGCGAGCAGGGGCCGCGCGTGCGCCGCTGGACGGAGGCGTTCTCGGTCTTCTTCATCCTGAACGTGCTCCTGTACGTCAACCTGGTGAAGAACGTGGGCGACTGGACCGCGGAACGAGCAGGCGGTTTCCGCTCGGTGCCGCTCATGATGAAGGCGCCGCTCATGAGCTTCTGGCAGATGTCCACGCTCGCCTGGTTCAACCTGATTTTCGCGCTGATCGCCGCCTGCACGGTGACGCTGCTCGTCGCTCACATGCGCCGGCCGCTCGCCGTCATTCCTGGCGACTGGCTGGGAAAAGGCCAGCTCTTCTACCTGGCGTTTCTGTGGGCCATCGTGATCGGCAACTTCGAAAAGGCCCTGGTATCGTTCCATGAACAGCGTCTGGCCACGGAAGGAACCATCTTCGTGAATGCCCTGGTGGCAACGGTGCTGATCCTGGTTTGCGCGCGCCCGGCCTCAACGCCCGTGATGGCGGACGAAAGCTGCTGGCGGCCGCGCGTGCGGCGCTGGATGTGGAGCCTGGCCGCTGCGTCGCTCGCCTGCGCAGCGGTGTACCTCACTGTCACGCGCGCTGTTTACGGCGACAAGCCCGACGGTTTCGGCGGACGCAATCTCCGCTTCGGCGCCCAGGCGGATTGGCGTGTGAAGCCCATTCTGCGCGACCGCGCGCATCGCTGACGCTTCAGGCCGTGGCGTTGAAGTAAGTGCAGTCGGGGTGGTGGAAGACCAGGGCGCTGACGCTCGCCTCCGGGTCCATCATCATGCCGCTGGTGAGGTGCACGCCGATCTGATCGGCGTCGAGCAACTTCCAGATGCCCTTTTGATCGTCCAGGTTCGGACAAGCCCCGTAACCCAGGCTGTAGCGCTTCCCCCGGTAACGCGCCCTGAGGCGCTCGCGCATGGTCAGGGACGGCGGATCCGGAAAACCCCAGTCCTCGCGGATGCGCCTGTGCACCCATTCAGCCGCGGCCTCGGCCGTTTCGATGGCCAGGGCCTGCAGCGCGTGCGCGAAAAAGTAACGCCCTTCCGCCTTGGCGGCTTCCGCGCGCTCGCGCACGCCTTCGCCTGCCGTGACCACAAAGAGAGCGACATGGTCGAGCGGATCCAGCACGTAATCGCTCAGGCACAAGCCGTCCGGCGCCGCCTGGCGGGGGAAGTGGAACGTATACCCGGGCAGGTGCACGGAGTTTCCCTCGCGGCGCGCCTCGAAGAACTGCCACGCCGCGCGGACCTTGAGAAAACCGGCCGCCTCGCGTTTCACTTCTTCCACCTGATGAAAGAGATCGAGGGCCTTCGCATCGCGCGCGGCCAGCAACTCCTCGAAATTGCCTCGGAACCCGAGGTGGCGTCCATAAAGCATGGACGGGTTGACGTAGCCCCACAGTTCGGCAAGCTGAGGCACGTCGCGCAGCTTCCGTTCCAGATAGGGGGCAGGCGGAATCGGGATATCCGTGCGCACTCGCGAACTGCGAACACTGCTCGGAGCCGCCGTGCTCTGCGGCGCGGTCTCCATGCCCGCGGGATCCTCAGGCGCATGCGCGGCCAGCGCCGTCTCGCGTGTCGCCGGGTCCATGATCTGGTTGAGCAGGCGCAAGCCCGACATGGCGTCCTTGGCGTAAAAGGTGGATGCGCCATAGGCCGGAGCGATTTTGCCGCGCGTGAACTTCTCCGACAAGGCCGCGCCTCCCACCAGCAGGGGCACCTGGACGCCCGCCTCGCGCAGGTCGCCCGCGGTGACCGCCATCTGCTGCGCGCTCTTTACCAATAGGCCGGACAGCCCGATAGCGTCCGGAGAATGATCGGCGGCGGCCCGGATGAGATCCTCGGGCGGCACTTTGATGCCAAGATTGATGACCTTGTAGCCGTTGTTGGACAGGATGATGTCAACCAGATTCTTGCCGATGTCGTGCACGTCGCCTTTGACCGTCGCGAGCACGATCTTGCCGCGCGACGCCGCGGCGGATTTCTCCATGAACTGTTCCAGGTAGGCCACCGCGGCTTTCATGGCCTCGGCGGATTGGAGCACTTCGGCGACGATCAACTCGTTGGCATTGAACAAGCGGCCAACTTCGTCCATGCCCTTCATCAAGGGCCCATTGATAATCTCGAGTGCCGGCGTGCCTTCGGAGAGCTTGAGGTCGAGATCGGCGATGAGGCCGTCCTTGGTGCCTTCGACGATGTAGCGCCCCAGGCGTTCGTCCAGCGGCAACTCTGCCCCTTTGCGCGCGCTCTTCGGAGCGGCTTTGCGGAAGTGCTCCGTGATGGCGGCGATGTGAAACTGGTTGAGGGCGATGCGCTGGTCGCGAGTCTGCTCGCGCCAATCGGCCGGGGCACTGATCGACTCCACGGGAGCCTGGAAAAGCAAGTTCTCGGCCAGGCGCCGCGCCTCCGGCGGAAGCGAGGCGAAGCGCTCGATCTTTTCCGAATTGACAATCGCGAGATCCAACCCGGCGCGCGTAGCATGATAGAGGAACACGGAATTCACCGCTTCACGCGCCGCCGCCGGCAAGCCGAACGAAACGTTCGAAATACCGAGCAGCGTTCTCACCTGCGGGAAACGCTCTTTGATGACCCGTACGGCCTCGACGGTTTCCACCGCGCTGCCGATGTAGTTCTCGTCGCCGGTAGCGCAGGGGAACACCAGCGGGTCGATGATGATGTCCTCGACCGGCACTCCGTACTTCCCGGTGAGCAACTCGATGGAGCGCTCGGCGACGGCCAGCTTGCGCTCGCGCGTGAAGGCTTGGGCCTGCCGGGGATCTTCGTCGATGCATCCAACCACCAGCGCGGCCCCGTATGCGCGGGCAAGCGGCGTCACGCGGGCGAACTTCTCCTCGCCGTCTTCCAGGTTCACCGAGTTGATGATGCTCTTGCCCTGACAATAAGTGAGAGCCAGTTCGAGCGCTCGCGCATCCGTGGTGTCGATCATCAGAGGCGCCTTGATCTTGCGGATCAGGCGCTCATAAAAAGGCGGAATGTCCTGTAGTTCGTCGCGGTCGCTCGACTGCAGGCACACGTCGATGATCTGCGCGCCGTTGCGAGCCTGCCTGCGCGCAATCTCGCTCGCCTC
>ENA-UOYA01003330-UOYA01003330.1-activated-sludge-metagenome-genome-assembly--contig:-NODE-3330-length-14415-cov-5.993036_pt1 | contig 14415 bp, 18 predicted proteins | sample MGYA00238163_ERZ764804 | MGnify/ENA primary metagenome ERZ764804 (study PRJEB28919, sample SAMN05720223) | activated sludge metagenome | isolation source: Anaerobic digester | place: Hong Kong...
CTCAATGTCACCGGGCAGGATGTGCGCCAGCCACGCTTCGCCAAGCGCTTCTTGCGGCGTGTTGAGGCCTCGGGCTTTCCCAAAAGCCGCCTGACGATCGAAATTACGGAATCCGGGTTGATGGATGATCTGCCCGCATCTGCCCGCACGCTGGCGCAACTGCGCGCCGCCGGGTGTCGTGTTGCCATTGATGATTTTGGAACAGGCTATTCGAGCCTTGCCTATCTCAAGGACTTGCCGGCCGATTATCTGAAGCTGGATCAGGGTTTGTCGGCGGAAATCGCTGGATCGACGCGGGATCGCGTCGTTGTGCGGGGCGCAATCGAAATGGCGCGCTCGCTGGGGCTGTCGGTGATTGCGGAGGGCGTGGAGAGCGAGGCCCAGCTTCGGCTTTTGGCGCGCGAAGGGTGTAGCCACTACCAAGGGTTCCTGAGGGCCGGCGCGCTTGATGTCGCGGCCCTCGAGGAACTGGTGGCGTCAGACGCCTAGTCTGCCTTTGCGGCTTCGATCAGGTCGGGCTGAAGCAGCCGGTGCATGTGCACGACCACATATTTCATTTCGGCATCGTCAACCGTGCGCTGGGCAGCGGCGCGCCAGGCCTTTTCGGCGGTCTTGAAGTCGGGGAAGAAGCCGACCACGTCCATCGACTTCAGATCAGCGAAGTCGAGCGTCCGCGGATCTTTCACCCGGCCGCCAAAAACCAGATGCAATTTACTGTTATCACTCATTCTTTGTCCTTGCGTACTGTCTTGACCGCAGCGGTCCCGGCCGTCGAGGCGGCCTTGCCAAGTTTCCCGGCGAGTGTGCGGACACCTTTGCGTGCGGTTTCTGAGCTGATGCCTAGCCCAACAAGCTCGGCCTTGGCAACGCTGCCCGCGACTTTCGTCGCCGTTTTGGCAGTTGCGCGGACGCTACGGCTTACTGGCCCCAGAAGCTTGTTTTCGCGCGCCGTGCGCGGCAGCATCGCCGCGATGATCGCACCAATGGCAAGGCCGCCTGCGACCGCCGCCAGAGGGTTACTTTCAAGGCTCTCGCCGGTCTTCTGTGCGGCAACCCGCGCACGCTCACGCGTGGCAGCGGCGGTTTCACGCGCCTTTGCGCGGCTGGCAGTCAGCGCTTCACTGGCTTTTTCGCGAGCTTCATTCGCCTTGGCGCGACCGGTGGCAAGCGCCTCTTCAGCCTTGCCGCGCGCCTGATTGTAGCGTTCGCTGGCCTTGGAGCGAAGATTGTCAGTCATGTCGTTTCTCCCTCAAGAGACGCCGGACGAGGCCGGCAATGGGTTTGCGAAAAATCAGCGCTATTGCACCTGCTGCAATTGTGGCGACGGCTGCGGGGTGCTGTCGCAAGGTTTCATTGGCCTTGCGGGTCACATTGGCGGCGGCGCGGCGGGAAAGCTTGGCAGGCGTCAGTTCGCGCCGCGCCGTTCCCAGCGATTGCTCAAACCGTGCACGTGCTTCCTGCGCCGATTGAAAGGCGTCGTCTCGTTCGCTCATGGCTTTTCCCAGGGGCGGAAGGCCCGCTTGATATGAGCCGCACCAATCTTGACCAGAAGCCAGATCCCGGCGGCGCACAAGAGCGTGATGATGAGGATCGACCAGCCAAGCCCGATTGCCGAGCCCAGCCAGATCATCAGCCCCACGATGAGTGCGACGATGAGCGCGAGCGCCAAGGCAATCGCGCCACCGAACAGGCCAATCGCCGGGCCGATATGTGACGAGCGATCCCCCAATTCGGCCTTGAGATAGGCCATTTCGGCGCGCGCATAGCCCGCCGTATCGTCTGCGAGACGACGGATCGTCTCGCGAACGCTAGGGGCGTCCGCCGCATCAGAGGGGGAAGGGGGCGTGTCCACAGGGATCGCCCTCAGGCTGCGTCGTTATCGGCCTTGAACAGGCGGGTCAGAACGAAACCCAAAGCGGCCGCTGCACCAATGGCAACAGCTGGCTTGCGCCGCACAAAATTGCGCGCGTCATCAAGCAGTTCGTTGACGTCCTTTGATTTCAGCGTGTCAGCAGCCCCCGTCAGCGCATCGGCTGCCTTGCGTGCATAGTCACCATATTGGGCGCCGACCTTGTCATCGAGCGTGCGGGCCACGTCTTCCACCATCGACGACACATCGTCGAGCGCGGACGAGGCCTTGTCCTTGCCGGTGTTGGCGGCATCAATCGCGGAGGTCTTGACCTTGGTCAGCACGCCATCGGCTTCTTCACGAATATTGGCAACGCGCGAAGGCGCTGCGGCCTTTGCCGCGGCGGGGCGCTTCGCAGGCGTCTTTTTGGCGGCAGGTGCTGCGACCTTTTTGGCGGCTGGAGCCTTTTTGGCCGGTGCGCGCGGCTTGGCGGCGGCCTTTGCAGTCGGGGCGTCGGGGGAGGTTTTGTCTGTCGTTGCCATGTCGTCGCTGTCCCTCAAGGTTGCGCAGAAGCTGCGTCACAGATACAGGCCCGTGCCATACCCGCCAAGCAGCTTCGGAGTCTAATATAGTGACTGCCATTCTCGATATCCATGCCCGCCAGATCGTTGACAGCCGTGGCAACCCCACAGTTGAAGTTGATGTTCTTCTTGAAGACGGCAGCTTTGGTCGTGCCGCTGTGCCGTCAGGTGCATCGACGGGTGCCTATGAAGCGGTCGAAAAGCGCGATGGAGACAAGTCCAAATGGCTTGGCAAGGGCGTTCAGGCGGCTGTTGACAACGTCAATGGAGCGATTGCCGAAGCACTGCTCGGCATGGATGCTGAAGATCAGTCGGAAGTCGATGCCGCGATGATCGCGCTCGATGGCACGGACAATAAGGGCAATCTCGGTGCCAACGCCATCCTTGGCGTCAGCCTTGCGACGGCAAAGGCTGCCGCGGATTCGCGCGGCCTGCCGCTCTATCGCTATGTCGGTGGCGTTTCGGCGCATGTCCTGCCGGTTCCGATGATGAACATCATCAACGGCGGCGCGCATGCCGACAACCCCATCGATTTCCAGGAATTCATGATCATGCCGGTTGGTGCCGACACGATCTTTGATGCCGTGCGCATGGGTTCGGAAATCTTCCACACGCTCAAGAAGAAGCTGCACGACAAGGGTCTGGCAACGGCTGTGGGTGACGAGGGCGGCTTTGCGCCGAACCTCGCGTCGGCGCCCGACGCGCTCGACTTCATCATGCAGGCTGTCGAAGCCGCCGGTTACAAACCGGGCGACGATGTCGTGCTGGCGCTCGACTGCGCCTCGACCGAATATTTCAAGGACGGCAAATATCATCTCGATGGCGAAGGCCGCGTCCTTTCGCCCGAGGAACATGCCGATTATCTGGCGGACCTCGTCGCCCGCTACCCGATCAAGTCGATCGAAGACGGCATGGGCGAAGATGATCGCGCAGGCTGGAAGTATCTGACCGACAAGATCGGCAACAAGTGCCAGCTGGTGGGCGACGATCTGTTCGTCACCAACCCGAAGCGCCTGTTCGACGGCATCAAGGAAGGCCTTGCCAATTCGATCCTCGTGAAGGTGAACCAGATTGGCACGCTCAGCGAAACGCTGTCGGCGGTCGATATGGCGCATCGTGCGCGCTACACCTCGGTCATGTCGCACCGTTCGGGCGAAACCGAAGACGCGACGATTGCCGATCTTGCGGTTGCCACCAACTGCGGTCAGATCAAGACAGGCAGCCTCGCGCGTTCGGACCGGTTGGCCAAGTACAACCAGCTCATCCGAATCGAGGAAGAGCTTGGCCCCATCGCGCACTATGCCGGGCGTTCAATTTTTTCCTGATTTGCAAGAAATTTCGGCGGACCGGGGTTGACCCCTTGAATCGCTTGTGATTCAAGGGCCTGCATGAAGCGGGCGAGAAATCTTTGGAATATGCTTGGGTCCGCCGCGACCCCTGCGCTTGCGCTGATCGTCGTCGCCTTTTTTGGCGGATATGCCCTTTTCGGGGCAAATGGCGTGCTCGCGGGCTTTGAATATCGCCAGATGCTCGACAAGCGCCAGGCTGAACTGGCGTTGCTCCAGAAGGAGCGCACCGAAGTCGCCAATCGCGTCGCGCTGCTTGATCCCAAGCGGGCAAATCCCGATCTGGTGGACGAGCTTGTCCGTCGCGAACTGGGGCTTGCGCATCCCGACGAAGTGATCATTCCGCTCAATTGAGCGGCTGCATTCGTTTCCGTAACGTCAAAATAGCCACAACCGGCGTTGCCGCCGGGGGGTAATGCTGTCTATAGGCGACCTTTCATTCTCCCCAGGATCGAGGAAGGTCTCACACTTGGCCAAGGCAGCAACAAAGAAGGCGCCGACCGAGCAACTCCCGCAGCCCGCTGAACCCACGCGGTACAAGGCGAGCAAGGACGAGCTCCTCAGTCTCTATCGCGAAATGCTCATGATCCGCCGTTTCGAAGAAAAGGCGGGCCAGCTTTATGGTCTCGGCCTCATCGGCGGCTTTTGCCACCTGTATATCGGGCAGGAAGCGGTCGCGGCGGGCATCCAGACTGCGCTCACGCCCAATGACAGCGTCATCACCGGCTATCGCGACCACGGCCATATGCTGTTGTGCGGGATCGATCCCAAGGTCGTCATGGCCGAGCTGACGGGACGCGCAGCAGGCATTTCGCGCGGCAAGGGCGGCTCGATGCACATGTTCTCGGTCGACCACAAATTCTACGGCGGCCACGGCATCGTCGGCGCGCAGGTGCCGCTGGGGGCGGGCCTCGCCTTTGCGCACAAGTACAATGAGGATGGCGGCCTTTGCGTTGCCTATTTTGGCGATGGCGCGTCGAACCAGGGCCAGGTGTACGAAGCGTTCAACATGGCGGCGCTCTGGAAGCTGCCGATCATCTTCGTCGTTGAAAACAACCGCTATGCCATGGGCACGGCCGTGACCCGCTCGAGCGCGGAAACGCATTTCTGGCGCCGTGGCGAAGCCTTCCGCATCCCCGGCATGGTCTGCAATGGCATGGACGTGCTGGAAGTGCGTGGCACGGCGCAGGCGGCCATCGACTTTGTCCGCGCAGGCAATGGCCCTGTCATTCTCGAGGCGCAGACCTACCGCTATCGCGGTCACTCCATGTCTGACCCGGCAAAGTACCGCACGCGTGAAGAGGTACAGGAAGTCCGCGAAAAGTCCGATCCCATCGAAGGACTGAAGCACGATCTTGAAGCTGCCGGCATCACGGAAGAGGAGCTGAAGGCAATCGACAAGGAAATCCGCAGCATCGTCAACGAAGCCGCTGATTTTGCTGAAACATCGCCCGAACCCGATCCTTCCGAACTTTATACTGACGTGCTGGTGGAGAGCTATTGATGGCAATCGAACTGAAAATGCCCGCGCTTTCCCCGACGATGGAGGAAGGCACGCTTGCAAAATGGCTGGTAAAGGCGGGCGACGTCGTGCGCTCGGGCGACATTCTGGCCGAGATTGAAACCGACAAGGCAACGATGGAATTCGAAGCCGTCGATGAAGGGACTGTCGCCGAAGTCCTCGTTGCCGAAGGCACCGACAATGTGAAGGTCGGCACTGTCATCGCCACGCTGGTGGGTGAGGGCGAAACTGCCGCACCCAAGGCTGCTGTTGCTCCCGCACCCGTTGCGCAAGCCGCTGCTGCGGCGCCCAAGCCCGTTGAAGCGCCGGTTCTTGCCGCGGCTGCAGTGGACGATTTTGGCGGAGAAACCGTGCGCATCACGGTGCGTGAAGCGCTGCGCGACGGCATGGCCGAGGAAATGCGCGCTGATCCGCGTGTCTTCGTGATGGGCGAGGAAGTCGCCGAATATCAGGGCGCCTATAAGGTCACTCAGGGTTTGCTCGATGAGTTTGGCGCCAAGCGCGTCATCGACACGCCGATCACTGAATATGGATTTGCCGGCATCGGCACGGGCGCTGCCATGGGCGGCCTGCGCCCCATTGTCGAGTTCATGACCTTTAACTTCGCCATGCAGGCGATTGACCACATCATCAATTCGGCAGCCAAGACCAACTATATGTCGGGCGGCCAGATGCGCTGCCCCATCGTGTTCCGTGGCCCCAATGGCGCCGCCTCACGCGTGGGTGCGCAGCACAGCCAGAATTACGCGCCTTGGTATGCCAGCGTTCCCGGCCTTGTCGTGATCGCGCCCTATGACGCCGCTGATGCCAAGGGCTTGATGAAGTCTGCCATTCGCAGCGAAGACCCGGTTGTCTTCCTTGAGAATGAGCTGGTTTACGGTCGCAGCTTTGACGTCCCGGCTGGCGAGCACATCGTTCCCATCGGCAAGGCGCGCACGATGCGCCCCGGCAAGGACGTCACCATTGTCAGCTACTCGATTGGCGTCGGGCTTGCGCTCGAAGCCGCTGAGGCGCTGGCAGGCGAGGGGATTGACGCCGAGGTGATCAACCTGCGCACGCTGCGTCCGCTCGACAAGGGAGCAGTGCTGGAAAGCCTGTCGCGCACCAATCGTCTCGTCATTGTTGAAGAGGGCTGGCCCGTCTGCTCGATCGCGAGCGAAATCATGGCCATCGTGATGGAAGACGGCTTCGACTATCTCGATGCGCCCGTTGCGCGCGTGACCAATGTCGATGTGCCGCTGCCTTACGCGAACAATCTTGAAAAGCTCGCGCTGGTGACAACGGCGGGCGTCATCGAGGCTGTCCGCAAGGTCTGCTATCGCTGAAACGGGGCAGGGTGCGGCAACGCACCCTGAGCCTTCAAGTGGCCGAGTACGTCGTGCAAAGCCGCTTTTGCGAGTTGGGCAAGGCGCCGAGGTTCGAGAGCGTGTTCGATGCCCGCTCGCGCACCGTGTAGGCGGCGGTATAGGTGAAGGTCTTCTGGCCACCCAGAAGCGCCGCGCTCACCACTGGCCGATAGGTATAGACCAGTTCCACGAACATGACGGCGGCGCCGTTCATCGCGGAAATTTTGCGCCCGGCGGGGCCGACCCCATTGACGAGTGATGCATCGCTCACGCCATCACCTGCCGCCCCAAAGCTTGAGGACACGTTCTTCGCGCCAAAGCAGCGCTGCCAGCGGATCATCTGGCCGGTGTTCGGCGCCGTTTGGCCATTGGGTTCAACGCTTGAAAGAATGATGCGGCCATTGGCGCCGAGGCCAATGCCTTCGCCAGCAAGGCGGGCACCAATCATCACTTCATTGATGTCGGACTCGTCGATGGACGTGCGGACACGACCGGCGTTGTCCGCCACCATCAGCGCGATCTGGCTGGCACGCATGTTGGCAAGCGTGAAGTTCGCGACTTCGGCACCCACCAGCGAGGCTGAGAGGAACATCGGCAGCGCCAGCGCAAATTCCACCATGGCGAGGCCAGAGGTGTCGCGCCGGAGATCGCTGATGCGACGCTTCACGGCGTTGAGGCGGTTCATTGTCGCACCCATTAGTTACACCTCGTCGGCGGGGTGCCCTGTGCGCCATAGGGCTGGTTGCGGACGATCGTCTTGACCGTCGCGCTCTGGTTCGCGCTCCAACCGGCCAGAGCGGCCATCGGGAAGACGCGCGGGTAAGTGACGACAACCTGATAGTAGAGAACGTCGTCCGCGCCGCCAACGCCGTTGGAACCGCCCGCCGTGTCATAGACACCGTTGAGATTGGCATCCTGATAGCAGTCGCCAGCATTGTACGTGCCAAGCGGGGCGGTATCACCCGTGATCTTCTCGGGCTGTCCGATATTCGAGAAGTTGTAATAGCTCGTCTTGGTGATGCGGATCGTGTTCGGGTTGTTGCGCACGGCAACCGGCACGACGCGCTTGACCTGCGTCTTGATGAGATCATCGACTTCTGCCGAGGTCATGCCACCAACGGTGGATTTGCGCGCCACAGCCTCAACGGTACCGGCGACCACCGAGCGCATGTAAAGGCCATAGCCGATGTCGAGCGCACTCATCGTCAGGAAGGCGAAGATCGGGAAGACCAGCGCGAATTCAACGACGGTTGCGCCGCGCTCATCCTTGTGCAGTGCGTGAATGCAGGTTTTCTTGATCATTGCGAAAGCCTCAGCCCGCCGATGGTTTCGGCAATTGCCTGGAAGCGCTGGCGCAGCGCGGTCGAGTTGCTTGCCAGTGCCCAGTGATCGGAGTCAGTGGCGCAGTTCTGGAGCGCCGTTGGCATCGTGGTGATGCCAAAGCCGATAACCCAGATGGTGTAGCCCTTGCTCTTGGCGGCATTGCAGATCATTTCCATGCGCCGATAGTGCACGTCGTTCATCTGCGTGGAGCCGTTGTCGGTATCCTGCGCGTTGGTAGGGACCTGCCGGCCATCCATTTGCGAGATGCCCCAGGGGCCATAGCCCTGGTTGCGGGCATCCATGGTACCGTCGGTCATGAATACGATATGGCGACCGATCTGGAAGCCACCCGGCGCGCTCGCGTCGCTATTGTCTGCAGAGAAGATGCCATCCGGCGAGAGGAAGCGCGAACCCCAGATCATCCCGATGTCATGCTGGGTGCCACCCAGCACCTGCAGATTGTTCACGTAGTTCGCAAAGCTCGTCGAGAGCCCGCTCACCACGTCGCTGGTATATTGCGCAAGCTTGCTTGCCTGGCTCGGGCAAACCGACCAACCGTTGGTTTGCCAGCCCGAGACCTGACCCTGCCATTGGTTGCTGTTGAGCCGATCCCATTCGACTTCCTGCAGCAACGGCCGCCAGCGGCGCGTGTCGTCGCTGGGAACTAGGTCGATCTGCATGTCATAGGCGTCGGACGGTATGGTAATCGAGCTGCTCGGCACAATCGTGTTGACGGTCGAGGCCTCTTCGATGCAGCCGCTCCAGGTCACCGTGGTCGGGGTGATGACGTTGATCGTCGAGCTCGAGTTTGATCCCGACAGCGTGTAGGTCGCGGTCGTCGTGTTGATGTCGGCAACGCTGAAATTGGAGTTCCAGTTCGTGCCATTCTTCAAATCGCTGACGTCCAGCGTCCTCTGCTGGTAAGTCCAGCCAGTGACTTGCGTCACTTGCGTCCAGGTGATCGACTTGGTCGAGGTTGCAGATTGGGTGCGGTTGTAGGTCGCGGTCGCACGCTCAAGCCAGCAGCCGTTGGTGCCGCTTACGCTTTGCCAACGATAGCGATAGCCGCGCACTGTGCGCGGGTCGGTCTTGTTGTAGGTGAGCGTCTGCGAAGCCGGGTTGCCCGGGCCGACATAGGTCGGCGGGCTGTTCGTGGTCGACGCGAGCGTCGGCCCTGTGATCGTGCCCGCGAGATCTTCGCGGGCGATAAGGGTGGTGCCGCTGCCCGACAAGGTGTTGAGTGCCGAACAGGCAGTGGAGGTGGTCGCGCTCGTGTTCTTGTAGGTATAGTTGGTGCCGCCGACATTGACAGTCGTTGTCGGAGTTGTGCCTAGGCGGGTAAAGCCACCGCTGAAACCCGACGCGTTGTTATACGTCGCCGGCGTGGAGGACGGGGACCAAGCACTATAGGAACCCAAACCTGATTCAGCGCCGAGCGTGTAGGTCCATACGTCGCTCGTGACGGGACTGCGGGATTGATAAGGTGCGGTGTCCCGGAAATAGGCCGTTTGCACAAGACGTCCGACATTGACGTTGCCCGAATAGGGCACAAAGCCATAGCGGATGCGCCCCGGCCCCGAGGTTTCGCCTGGCCCGAGTTCTGTGTAAAAGTCTTTCACCGCCTGTTTGAGTGCCGCAATCTTGGTCGTCGTGTCGCCCGAAATAGTCTGTGCCATCGAGCCCGAGGTATCGAGCACGAACATGATGTCGGTGTTCGGAATGTTGAGCGTCGATGTGCAGGAGACATCCACGGTATAGTCGGTCTTGCCGAACAACTTCATGATTGTTGCGGGGACATGGATGCTCGCCGAGCCGACAACGGTGCCGGCGGTTGCGCCCGCCGAATAGGATCGGGAGAGCGTCGTGCCGCCGAAGGACCCGCTCGGGAAGTTGAAATCGAAAAACTTGTAGCCCTCGGCAATATCTGCCGAGGTCGGCGTGAGGCCCGACATGGCGCGACGCGTGGCCAGTGCGCCAGCGTCGCACGCCTGCTGCAGGCGCGTCTGCGTCATGTAGATGCGGCTCAGGTCCACCGAGCCGCCGATCATGGCTGCCAGCGGAAAAATCGCCGCCGCCATGATAGGCATGACGTTGCCTGCGCGACTTTTCAAAAGCCGTGTGAGGATGCCGGATGCGCCGGTCTCCTGTTGCAAATTGCCCCTGTCGCTATTCATGCTTGCCCCACCGCATACAATCAGTCACTCGGCGCTATGCACCAGCTAGGGATAACGTCCGTTGAAGGATCACGGTTAACAGGCGGTAATGGTTACTGACCCCGACAAGCTGTTGGCGCTTGCCTATGCGGCGGCCGATGACCGCCCTGCGCTGGAGGCTGTCATGCGTCTTGACGAGGCGCTGGGGCAGCTTGTGGCGGGCACGCGCGAAGCGATGATCGGACGCATCCGCCTTGCCTGGTGGCGAGAACGTCTTGAGGCTCTCGCCCAAGGGGAATGCGCTCCTATTGAGCCATTGCTGGAGTTGTTGCAGGCCCGGTTGGCGCCCATCCAGATGAGAGCGCTACTGCCCCTTGTCGATGGATGGGAAGCTCTGCTGGATGACCCGCTGGACGGGGCGGCACTTGAGGCCTTTTCTCAGGCGCGCGCGGCCGGCCTTTCGGGAGTTATGCCCAGTGCTGCGTTAACCAGAGCGCTGCAGTTCTGGGCGCTGGTTGACTTCGGCTTTCGGTGCTCTGACCCGGCGGTGGCCGCCAATGCCTTTGGTCTGGCCGCCGAAATTTCTCCGCAATTTACCTTGCGCGATCTGCCGCGTCCCCATCGCGTCCTTGTCGGTCTATCGCTGCATGATGTTGAAACGGCAGCGCCATCGCGCCGTGCCGAAGGACCGCGCAGGGTGTTGCGCGCGTTGCGTTTGGCGGTTTTCCCTCCGCGCTAGACAGCGTCTCCCATTGCGCTAGAGTGTCGTATTCGTACAAAATGGAGGTGCGATATGTGGCGCTATCTCGTCGGTGGGGCATCAGTGCTTGCACTGGTTGCGGCGGGCTTCTTCCTTTCGCGCCAGATGGCGCAAAGCGACGTGCCGCTGCCGGTCCAGCCTGCTTATGCCGCCGAAGCGACCGGCGATCCGCCCGCCGCCCCGCGCGCGGACGAAGCGAGCAAGGAGGAGAAGCGCTTCAATCGCTATGACAAGGATCGCAACGGCGCGGTCGGGCGTGAGGAATTTTTGCTCTCGCGGCAAAAGGCGTTCGCCAAGCTCGATGCCAATGGCGATGGCCGCTTGTCGTTTGACGAATATGCCGTGAAGTCGGTTGCGCGCTTTGCCAAGGCAGATGCCGACAAATCCGGCGGGCTCAACCGCGGCGAATTCGCCAGCACGCGCCCGGTGCGCAAGGCCAAACCCAAGCCAAAGGCGGATTGCCCGCCAGTTGCGGCTCAGCCTTCCGCGCCGACGTCCGAGGATGAAGGCGAAGGCTGATCGCCCTGCCATTGCGCGAACGACGCGCGGGCGCGGTCGGTATGCATCTGCTTGCGATCCGCCTTGCGGTTCTTGACCTCCAGCGGCGGGAACAGCCCGAAATTGACGTTCATCGGCTGGAAGGTGTCCGCATCAGCCCCGCCGGTGATGTGCCCCAGCAGGGCGCCAAGGGCCGTGTCGGCGGGCGGGAGCGAAGGCGCCTTGCCGGCCAGTTCGTCAATCCAGAAGCGCGCCGCCAGAAGCCCCACCGAGGCGCTTTCGATATAACCTTCGCAGCCGGTGATCTGCCCGCCGAAGCGGATGTGCGGGCGTGACTTGAGCCGCAGCGAGGCATCAAGCAGCTTGGGTGATTTGATGAAAGTGTTGCGGTGCAGCCCGCCCAATCGCGCGAACTGGGCATTTTCCAGCCCCGGGATCATGCGGAAGATGCGCACCTGTTCGGCATGCTTGAGCTTGGTCTGGAAGCCGACCATGTTCCACAGCGTGCCCAGCGCATTGTCCTGCCGGAGCTGGACGACGGCATAGGGCCAGCGGCCGGTCTTGGGGTTGTCCAGCCCCACGGGCTTCATCGGGCCGTAGCGCAGCGTATCGATGCCGCGTTCGGCCATCACCTCAATGGGCATGCAGCCGTCAAAATAGGGCGTGTTCGCTTCCCATTCCTTGAACTCGGTCTTTTCGCCCGCAATCAAGGCCGCGTGAAAGGCCAGATACTGGTCCTTGTCCATCGGGCAGTTGATATAATCCTTGGTATCGCCCTTGTCCCAGCGAGAAGCCATCCACGCCGTGTCCATGTCGATCGTTTCGTGATGGACGATGGGGGCAAGCGCATCGAAAAAGGCGAGCGCAGCTTCGCCTGTTTCAGCACCGATGGCGCTGGCGAGCGCAGAGCCGGTCAGGGGGCCGGTGGCAATGATCGCTGGGCCTTCAGGCAGGGCGTCCACGCGCTCGCGCACCAAAGTGATATTGGGGTGGCTCTCAATCGCCTGCGTGACGGCGGCCGTATAGCCATCCCGATCCACCGCGAGCGCGGACCCTGCGGGCACGCGATGCGCATCGGCCGAGCGCATGATGAGCGAGCCGAGGCGGCGCAGTTCCTGATGCAGCAGGCCAACGGCATTACGATCCGCATCATCCGAGCGGAAGCTGTTCGAGCAGACGAGTTCGGCCAGATCATCGGTCTGGTGGGCCGCTGTCTTTTCGCCCGAGCCGCGCATTTCGGAAAGGCGGACCTTGATGCCCGCCTCTGCTAATTGCCATGCCGCTTCCGACCCGGCGAGCCCGCCGCCGATCACGTGTACCTGATGTGTCATGCGCGCGCCTTTAAGCGCTGTTCGCGGTGAAGGCGAGAGGATTAGGCCCCGTCGTCAAGAAGGCGGCTTGGAATGACCGATGAGCAGCGCTTCAATGTCGGGCGTGGGCCGGTCCGTCATTTCCTTGTCGATTTCGATCAGGATGTGCTGCTGCGTTTCCTTGCGCCAATGTTTGCGCAAATGCCCGAGCGTGCGGGGCGGGGCGATGACGGCAAGGCCCTTGATCTCGCCTGCCAGCGCGCGGCGGTTGATGTCGTCGGCGACCGCCTCGGCAAACTGGTCTTCGGCCTGCTGATGATAATCGGTGTCCTCATAGGCCGGGTGTCCAAAGCCACCGCTTTGCCGCGAGGTGCCAGGCGCATCCGATTTCAGCTCATGGTCCTTGGCGTCCTTGCGCTCCTCATGGCTCACGGTGCGCAGATCAATCTGCTTTTCGTCGCCATGGTTGCGGAGCAAAGTTGATTTTCGACCGTCGACAACGAGCACAAGTGCGTCATTGGGAATGGGCATGGCGTTCCCGTCCTTCCTTGCGTGACCCGCATCCGCTGGACAGCGCCCCCGAGGCAGGTACACATGTGACCAGATTGGGGGAGGGAAGAATGAATCCGAACGCATCTGCCGTCAACGCAATTCGCGCCGCCGCGCTCATCGCGGGCGCAAGTTATCTCTATGTGGTGCTCACGGGCCTCCACGCGCCTTGGGCGATTGCGTGGAAGGGGGCAGGCGTTGGCTTGCTGGCGCTTTACGCCGTGACGACGGCACGCAGCGCGGATGGCTGGCTGATTGCAGCTGTGATGGCGCTGGGCGCGCTGGGGGATGTGCTGCTGGATATTGATTTCATGGCGGGCGCGATTGCCTTTGCTGCGGGCCATGTCGTCGCGATGGGCCTCTATCGGCGCAACGTCCGGGCAAGCTTGACTGGCAGCCAGAAGGCGCTCGGCGTCGCCGCGCTCATTGGCGTGCCGCTGATTTCGTGGTTGCTGACTCAAAAGCCCGAAGTGGCCTTTTACGCGTTGCTCCTCGGGGGCATGGCGGCAACGGCATGGACGAGCCGTTTCCCGCGCTACCGCACGGGGCTGGGGGCGATGATGTTCGCAACGTCAGACCTGCTGATCTTCGCGCGCATGGGGCCGCTGGAGGGTTCGCTCCTCGCCAGCATCGGCGTCTGGGTGCTCTATTTTGGCGGGCAATATCTGATTGCGGACGGCGTTATTCGCACGCTCGACACGGCGGGGGATCAGGCCGGGCGGACCGATAGCACGGCAGACATGGGCAGCGTTGCATAAAGATGCGGGAAGAGCGCGCCGCCGCGTGACTCTTCCCATTTCAGCGCATCGCCGAGATCGTGGAGCGAGACTTCCACGATCATCAGGCCCGATTGCCCCGCAAAATGCTTGTCGAGCGTGCCCTGCAACTGCTCGGCGGTTGAGAGATGGATATAGCCATCGGCCACATCAACCGGCGCGCCGTGAAACAGGCCGGCACGTTCGAACACCGCCCATTGATCGGCGGTCAAAATCTTGAAGGCGCTCGCTGCCGCATCGCTCATGGCATCACGACCGCGCGGCCGATAACTTCGCGATTTTCAAGCGCGCGCAAGGCGTCTGCCGCCTTGTCTAGCGCGAAGCGGTGCGAGATCATAGGGCGCATCACGCCCTTGGAGGCAAGATCAATGAGCGCCGCGCGGTTGCGTCGGCCCAGTTCCG
>ENA-UOYA01003336-UOYA01003336.1-activated-sludge-metagenome-genome-assembly--contig:-NODE-3336-length-14406-cov-7.480106_pt1 | contig 14406 bp, 13 predicted proteins | sample MGYA00238163_ERZ764804 | MGnify/ENA primary metagenome ERZ764804 (study PRJEB28919, sample SAMN05720223) | activated sludge metagenome | isolation source: Anaerobic digester | place: Hong Kong...
CCAAGGCTGTCTGAAGTTACCTCAAAGACTGTTTTGGAGTAATAATCAAGCCCCCTCACAAGCCTTTTATTTATCTCAACAGCAATGCCAAATCTATTTAGATAAACCAGAAGACTCTCAAAGTGTGTCCTGCAACCGTCACATAACGAATCATACAGAAAGGGAGAATGCTGTGTAATATCAATACATTCAGAGTGCTTACAATCGAAAATCCTCAGAGGGTTTCTTTCCAAGCGTCGGAGGCAGTCTTCACAAAGGCGATCCCTTTTTGTTTCGAAATACGATACCAAAATGTCCCTGAACGATTCCCTGCAATCTTTACAGCCCACACTGTTGACTTCGATTTTATAATCAATCACATTAAGACCTTTTAAAATGAGTGAGGTCATCCAAAGCAGTTCCGCATCCATGAGCGGATCATCGGTTCCGAACGCTTCAACATCGACCTGATGGAATTCTCTGTATCTTCCCTTCTGCGGTCTTTCGTGCCTGAACATGGAACCAATCGTAAAGATTTTCGATACCCTCTCCTTAGCATACATCCCTTCTTGAAGATATGCCCTAACCATCCCTGCCGTCGCCTCAGGTCTTAGGCTTATCGAATCACCACCGGTATCAATAAATGTAAACATCTCTTTTTCAACAATATCGGTCGTATCGCCTATGCTTCGCACAAATAGCTCTGTCTTCTCAAGCACAGGTATTTCTATCTCCCTAAAGCCAAAGATATCGAAATATTTCCTCGAGACATCTTCTATAAGATTGAATTTCTTGATCTCCTCACCGAAAATATCTCTGAATCCCCTTAAAGTCCTAATTCTTTCCATCTTTCCTCACAAAATTAATTCGATGTTCGCATAGCATTTTTTGCCTCTCGACAATATCCAATGTCTTCGATATGCCATTCGTTATAAGCTGTCCTTTATGCGATGTCCCCTTATTTATCTCCGGTAGCTCATCGCCTCCGGTATATAACTCTTAATGTTGTTAATCCTCGTCTGGTCTGCCGGGTGTGTGCTTAAAAATTCAGGCGGAGACGACCCCTTTTTTGTCTGTGCCATCCTTTGCCAGAACGAAACCGCTGCATTGGGGTCATAGCCGGCCATCGCCATGAAGATTAAACCCAGGCGGTCTGCCTCTGATTCATGTAATCTGCTGTAAGGAAGGAGCACACCAACCTGTGCCCCAATACCATAGGCCTGCATGAATAGAGCGCTGGTAGCCGCCGGTTGCTGTGACAGCGCTACAGAAAGGGCAACGCCGCCCATTTGGGTGAGAAGCCCCTGACTCATTCTCTCCTTGCCGTGTTCGGCAACTGCATGTGCAATTTCATGCCCCATAACAACTGCGAGACCCGCTTCATCTTTTGTTATCGGAAGGATGCCTGTGTAAACAACCACCTTGCCTCCAGGTAAACACCAGGCATTCATCTCACTGCTTTCAACCAGATTAAATTCCCACTTATATTCAGCAACACGGCTGGCCTGACCCTGCTGGGCAAAAAACCGTGTAACCGCATTCGCAATCCTTGTTCCCACATTTTTTACCTGTTGTGTTTGTGCCTGATTCTTGGAAAGCTTATTTTTAGAGAGAAAATCTTTGTAGTAATCCAGGCTCATCGCATTCATCTGTCCGTCAGAAACAAGGCTTAACTGGGACCTCCCTGTAATCGGTACGGTTTCGCATGATACAAGGAGACAGAATATCACAAATATCAAAGAAAAATACCTTAAAGATCTCATCGTTATGCCTCCCTTCAAAACCTTAAAATCATTTTAACAAACAAATATAACGCATTAAAAAGATATTGGCAATCCCATATTGATTTGCCAATCTTATGCTTTAACCCTTCTGTAATTTGTCAGATATATGCCAGCGCTAACAAATAAAAGCCCGAATATCAGTCCCTTCGTAAGTTGCTCCCCCAAAAAGATCGCACCGAAAGCAACACCAAATACAGGTGTCAAAAACGTAAAAACTGCAAGTTCCGAAACAGGATATGTATGTATGAGCATAAACCAGACAAGGTATGAGGCAAAGGCCACAATAACAGAGGAATATGCGAAGGCATATATGGCTGCTGCATTAATATCGAGTATCCATTTTGGCTCCAGGACAAAGGCACAGATAAACATAATGGGAATGGAAAACACAAGTTGGTAGAGAAATGTATTAATAGGATGTACCTTTTCTGCGAGATATCTTTTGATATATATGGTTGTTGCACCCCACAGAAAGGCAGCTCCAATCTCCAAAATATCGCCTTTCAGCATAGATATATTCCAAGTTGAAGGTTTTCCCGCAAAAACAAGATATGCCCCTAAAAAAGCGAGAATCAAGCCTGTTATCTTCGTAATACCGAGTTTTTCTTTAAGGAAGAGAAACGCACCTATAGCAACTACAAAGGGTGAAAAATTCACGAGTATAGCGGCACGTGAGGCATTGGTGTAAAACAACCCGAGATAAATACAGACAAACTCGAGTCCAAAAAGCATCCCCACTATAAAACCATGAAATAAACGCATATCCCTGTGAAAAAGCGGTTGTTTTATTACGATGCAGTAGGCAACCCCGAGAAAAGAAGCAACGACCGACCTGAGCAGGGCATTGAATATAGGTGAGAATCCCACATTTGAAACCTTTATGGCAGGATAATTAAACCCCCACAGAAGCGTGAGAAGCAATATTATCGCAAAACCCTTGAGGTCGATTCGGCTCTTTACCATACTGTATCTTTTGATTTAAAATGGAATAGAGTTTATGATTTCTTCCGAACGAATTCAAACAAAATTGAATCCGTTCAAGAATTAATATTCTTTTGGCTTATCCTGCTTTATTTTGCAGACCGTCTATTTTACAGGATATACAGTCAAAATATTTTTTTCATATCATGGCATATTAGAAGTATAATATGCAAGTTATTAACGCACAATGCACATAAAAGGTCCCATATGTTAAATGATTCAAAAAATGGAGGTTTCCTATGAAAATAACCAATCTCGACAAGGTGGAAAAGGTTAAGGTAAACATGGAAGGGGCAAAGGATGCATACAAGCAGATACCGATTTCAATGGCTGATGGCACACCCTCATATTCAATAAGGGTGTTTACGATAGAGCCCAACGGTCACACGCCATACCACCAGCATGGCTTCGAACATTTAAACTATATTATCGATGGTGATGGGGCTGTTGTTATGGAAAACGGAGAAGAACACCCTGTCAGAAAAGGAGACTTTTTACTGGTTCTCCCTGACGAAGTGCATCAATACAAGAACAAATCGGCAGATAAACCGTTAATATTAATCTGTGCAGTGCCTAAAGAGTACGAATAAGGTTGTTTATTTTTTAGGAAAACCGAGTGCGTCCTTCGGACATGCCGCCACGCAGAGACCACATTTAAGGCAGTCCCCCTTGAAAGACATCTCTTGATTTTCCTTCATTTCATAAGGAGTAAGCTGCATGGGGCAGTTCTTTCCGCATAGTTTGCATGATACGCATGCATCCTTGTCAATTTTTAGTTGATCCCTGTTTTTCCCCACCCAGTTCGACATTGAACCTATCGGACAAATATAACACCATGAGCGCTGATGTAATATAAGCGCAAGTATTATTCCAACTACCGTGGTTATGGTGAGGAGAATCACGAAAAATCTGCCTATAGCATAAGGGTCCGGCCACAGGCGTATTATCTGAAATGTGAGCATTCCTATGAGAAAGGCAAGTACCCCTATCCGTACCGGCGATGAACGCAGCCAATCAGGTATCCTCTTCTCCGGGCTTATTGCCTTCATGTACGCATCAGCAAAGGAACCCCTCGGACAGTACCAATTGCACCACTTCCTCCCTTTAATGCTCGCCATGCCTATACCAGCAACCATACACAAAGGAATAAAATAACCTATTAACGGATAAAACCAACCGGCAACAAGCAACACAATAAACAACAATCCAAAAATGACCTGCTTGGCCATCCTCGATTTTTTTAAATCCTTCAGTCTTTCATTTTTATTCATCGTTCTTAATAAATAATGCTCACCACTTGATTTGTCAACGCATGAAACCAATTTATTCATAATTACACACGGTTATTGCAATATTTAAATTTTGTGCTAATAAAAATACTAAGAAGAACGTCAATGTAAGGAGGGCGCCATGATAACCCTTGAAATGAATAAAGAAGAGGCAGAGCTACTGCTCAACGTTATTGAAAGATATCAATCTCATTTAGAGGTTGAAATCGTCAAGACCAACAAAAGAGAGTTCAAGGAAGCCCTCAAAGATAGGGAAAAAGGGCTTAGAACCATTATAGAAAGACTTAAAAAGCTCATTAATTGATTTCGGATTATCTTGACTGCCAATAGCGTTATACCTTCTTGCGCCTTTCGGTAACGGTTTCTCCGCCTATGCCCCAGTTGTCTGTTTCGACTTCTTCAATAATTACAACGGTTGTCTGTGGATTCTTGCCCAAAACGTCAACGAGCAACTGGGTAGCCCCTTTTATGAGTTCCGCCTTCTTTTCGGCAGTCACACCTTCTTTGGTAATCTTTATGTTTACAAATGGCATATTGACCTCCAAATGATTGGCTCATTGTTCATGGCTGATAACTGGCCATAAACGTTAAACATAATTAATAAGCCTTGAAAAAGTGTCTTTAACCGTAAACCCTCTTCAGGTTTTGTTTTCCATAAGTCTTTTTACTATTGCATAATCTGCTTCAGGGAAATCGTACTGGTTCAGTTCGGATCTTTCAATCCACCTTATTTCATCATGGTCGTTAAGACAGAAATTCCCAGAGATATGGCTTACCCTGTATACTGCAAGAAAAATTGTAGTTTGACAGTTAATGGGATGTTGCGTCGAGCATACGAATTCACCTATTTCTGATTCAATGCCAAATTCTTCCTTCAGTTCCCTTTTCAAACATTCTTCAGGGGTTTCATTATCCTCTATCTTCCCGCCAGGAAACTCCCATTTGCCGCCAAAAGCGATGTTTTTCTTTCTCTTTGCAATCAAAATCTTGTTATCATGCTCTATAATGCCGGCAGTCACACTTATGTAATTTTGTTTTTCCATTTGCAATGAATAATGGTATCAGCAGTGCTCGATAGTGTCAATATAAAAGCCTGTGACTTTTGATATGATGTGTTATTGCAGGCCTGCATCCGACTTTTTACAAATCACGTTACCATTTATTGTCCTTTTCGCCTTTCACATTTTACATTTCGCTGTTATAATATCGCAAACAATCATGGATAATATCGACAAAAAAATCCTAAATGCAATTCAGGAAGAATTCCCTATAGCAAGAAGGCCTTTTGCAGAGATAGGTAAAAACCTTTCCCTCGATGAAAAGGATGTGCTCGAAAGGGTGAGGCGTCTAAAAAACGATGGGTATATCCGCAGGATAGGCCCTGTCCTTGAACGTAAAAAACTTAAATATGCAAGTACCCTCTGCGGGGTGAGTGTAGATGAAGACAATTTGCCAGCCTTCATCGATGAACTAAACAGGCATAAAGGTGTTACCCACAATTATGAAAGGGACGGTGAGCTGAATATATGGTTTACCATAAGCGAAAAAATGATTGATGACATAGAAGGCTATCTCAATGCTCTAGAAAAAAAATATTCGTTGAAAATATATAGATTTCCCGAAAAAAAGGTATTCAAGATAAAGACATATTTCCCTTTATAGTAATGCGAACGGCATTGAGCTAAGACCATTGGGCAAAGGATGCAAAACATTCCCAACTTTTGCATGGATAGAGGGGTATCGGGAATCACAAGGACGGTGATATATCATGAACGATGAAGCAAACGATTCTCAACTAAAAACTCAGAACACGGAACCCAAAACTCCAGAAAGAATCTTCCTCGTAGACGGTCATTCTTACCTATACAGGGCGTTTTATGCAACCCCGTACCTTTCAAATTCAAAGGGAGTCCCTACAAATGCCACATATGCATTCCTCAGCATGATTAAAAAACTCCTCAACGAGGAAATACCTGACAGACTCATCGTTGTTTTTGATTCAAAGTCACCGTCATTCAGGGAAGAGATCTGCAAAGAGTATAAAGCCCAGAGACAACCGATGCCCGACAACCTGTCTGTCCAAATTCCTTATGTAAAAACAATACTTAATGCCATGGGTCTGCCTGTAATAGAAAAAGATGGTTTCGAAGCCGATGATATAATAGGAACGCTGGTTGAAACATTGAAAGAAAGGGACAACACCGTTTATATCGTTACAGGCGATAAGGACATGACCCAGCTCGTTACAAAAAACGTTTTAGTATTGGACAAGATGAAAAATCTCCTCATCGGGGAGAAAGAGGTGGCAGAAAGGTTCGGCGTAAAACCTACTCTTATGACCGATTATCTGGCCTTATGCGGAGACACCTCTGACAATATACCAGGGGCGCCTGGCATAGGCGAGAAAACTGCGAGGGAACTCATAGCAAGCTTCGGCACAATCGATGATATTTATAAAAATATCGAATATATCAAAAAGACATCCATAAAAAATAGGCTTATTGACGGTAAAGAACTCGTTTTAATGAGCAAACAACTTGCCACGATCAGAGTCGATGTGCCTATAGAGATAGATATCGATGAGCTCAGACATAGGGAACCTGATGTGGAGTCTCTGCGCAATATTTTCAGAGAACTGGAATTTACAACCCTTTATAGGGAACTTAAAACAAGAGAACCCGATAAAAAAACCTGGCCAGAAACATCTCTATCAGGCTTGAACTTGGAAAAAGTATCGGTATTCGCATATTTAACGGGCAAAAACACCTATGATATGCAATTGGAAGGTTTTGCTGCCTTCGATGGAAATCGTATCTTCTTTTCACAGAGCGAAAACGACCTGATTGAGATTCTAACAGGCGCCGGTGAAGTCGTCACCCACAACTTGAAGTCATTATATATTCTATTACTGAAACATCAGGGCTCGAGCGGCCAAAGAGTTAATGGGCACAACAGCCTGAGGTTTGAGCCTGCGTTTGCTTCAATCGAACACGCTGCCCTTCTGTCCCTCGAGTCGTCACGATGCTTCGACACGATGCTCGCTGCCTATCTTATCAATCCTTTGAGAAAGGATTACAGTATCAACGCAATATTGGATGATTTCCTTGACATGGAGACAACTCTCCAAAATACCAAGAACACGATAATTGAAAATGCATCTTCGCTTTTTGACCTTAAGGATGTTTTGTCTAAAAAATTGCTTGAAATGGGGCTTACGGATCTATTCTTCAATATCGAGATACCTCTTATAGAGGTGCTTGCGCATATGGAATACACTGGGGTAAAGGTAGACAGGCAGATACTGATGGGTCTGTCGAGAGATTTTGATAAAAGGCTAAATACCGTCATCAAAGAAATCCACGCCCTTGCCGAAGAACCGTTTAATATTAATTCTCCCCAGCAATTGTCCCGTATTCTTTTCGAAAAATTGCACCTGCCCACGGTGAAAAAAACTAAGACAGGCTTCTCTACAGACACCGAAGTGCTCGAAACACTCTCCGCCGTCCACCCGCTTCCACAGAAAATCCTTTCTTACAGAACGCTTTCGAAGCTGAAAAGTACTTATGTTGACGTACTGCCTAATCTTGTTAATCCACAAACAGGTCGTATACATGCATCATTCAACCAGGTGGTAGTAGCGACCGGCAGATTGAGCAGCAGCGACCCAAATCTACAGAATATCCCAATTCGAGGGGAAGAAGGGAAAAAGATACGGGAGGCTTTTGTCCCCGAAGAGGGTTTTATTTTGCTATCCTCAGACTATTCGCAGATAGAATTGCGCATCCTTGCACACATATCAGGAGACCCACTTCTCATTGATTCCTTCATGAAAAACGAGGATATCCATGCCAATGTAGCACAAGAGGTCTTTGGCGTACAACATTGTGATATCACCCAAGATATGCGCAGAACCGCTAAGGTGATAAACTTCGGTATAATTTACGGTATGAGTGGATATGGACTCGCAAAGGAGCTCGGCATTTCTCAAAGAGAGGCGCAACGATATATTGATGCGTATTTTGAACGCTATAAAGGCGTCAGACATTATATTGAACGTATCCTTAACGAGGCTCGCTCCAACGGTTTCGTAAAAACACTATTAGGCAGAATCCGTTATGTACCCGAGATAAATAATCATGACAACTCTGTACGTCAGATTGGAGAACGTGTAGCAATGAATACACCTATTCAGGGCACTGCAGCCGATATCATAAAATTGGCAATGCTAAAAATATACAGAAAGCTAAAAACAGAAGACCTTCATTCGCGCCTTATCATGCAGATTCATGATGAACTTGTGCTCGAGGTAAAAAACGAAGAGACCGAAATCGTCAAGGATATCGTTAAAACAGAGATGGAGAACGTGATTACGCTGTCCGTACCGCTTAAGGTTTCTCTGGGATTAGGAAAAAGTTGGGCAGAATCCCACGATTGAATGTTCAGTTGCAACACCCTTTACATACGCCTTCTGCCATTACTGCATCATGAAATCCCTGCTAAACGCATCCTGTAAAAGAAGGTTGCACGATATGTCTGTCCAGGATCATATTTTTATATTTTTCAGACCGTTTTTTGAAAATTCTTTTTCATATTTGTGTACAAAGGGCTGAAACTTAACGAAACTCTCCTCGTCGGTCATCTTTTCTATCTTGTCCTCTCTGTATTCGTTAATAAAATCACATCTTGCAAGGCTATAAATGAGCTTTTCCCAGAAAATATCATCATTATAATTCTGAATAAATCCGACTATTTCTTCGTCATCCTCAATTTCTAAGGAAGGATAATATCTTTTTTCGTCTTCATAATACTCTACCAGATGTTCAAGATTGAAATTCTTTGCAAGTGAGCTTATATATTCTTCCATTTCGGTATATTCATTTTCTTCGGGATCGCTCGAGACTTCAACCATATAGACGCCCATATATACAAGTTTAACCAATGTTTCATACTGTTTCTTTGTAAGATTGATTTTCATTTGGCTACCTCTTAGTTATATTTGTAATCTGAAAAACACTTAACATTGAAACATCAATCGAAAACCCTCGGGCAAGCTTTTTTATGAGATTTATTATAAAACGGCATGAAATTTGTTTTTTAGATAATGCTGCGTATTTTGCACCCCTTTTAATTCCATTGGCTTAACCATTTCTTATCAGATAATATTACATATCAGACATTATTATCAAACAGGAGGCCGCCATGAACAGTCAAAAACGATCATTTTTATCTTTATTGATGTATTTGCTGCCAACATTATATTTTGTGCTTTTCTCCAGTATTATAACATGCCCGCCTGCAGAAGCTCAAAATATCTGGTATAAAGAATGTGTTAAGGCCTCCGTGGAGTGGGGTCATCATGGTGCCACCGATAATTACAGGAGCTTTACCATCCACAGATGAGTACAGCAACACAACTGACGTTCAAAAACGAGGATCCAGGAGGAACATATAACAAAACTACCATTGATTATGCAATATATTCAGTTGCGCAAAAGAAGCGGCTTTTCAATCCCGTCACACTGCCGGCGGGGGAATATCAGCTTTTTGCAAGCGGAAGGCCGGGGGCTACGGCAACACTCTGTTATACACTGGTAAAGGGTGGCAGGGCGTTTACTTCACGGCCCTCCAGCGCACCGACAGGTTCCTATAAATGGGTGTACTGGGGCATCGGAGACTGTACCGGAACGGACGTGGGCGCAACACAGAACTCTTCTAACCCTGATAATGCAAAATGTAACGCTTCTTTTGTAGGCAAAACGGCAGTATGCTGGGACGGAAACTCCCAGAAACACTACGGGTCTAAAAATGTATGGTGTACATACAAAAACATAAACGCTGATTTATGCACAGGCGGGGGGGAGCCCAGGCCATAAATATGTGTGTACGGCAACAGGTCGTTCGTATACATCGTTACCCCCTGTGTCACAACAATGCCCACCCGGCCCTCACAATATGAAAGTAAACCTTAGAAAAAAAGACTTTACAGTTGTGCAGGATGAAAGCGGGCTATTTAACGTGCCGCAGGGTTGTCAGGGCATGATAACGTATTTTTTCTGGCAGGATGGAACTCCTGGCACAGGCAGAACAACACAGATAGGACCATACAATATCTTTTCTCACACACAAAACAAGTATATTGCAACACCGACATCGCCGCTGCCTCCTGGCCAGTACAGATTTATGATAGGCGGCCACCCTAATGCAACGGGGACCATCCAGTACACCCTTGCCCCCGCAGGAGCGGTCCCGACAGGTCAGATTCAGCCTGGGCAGCCGGCAGGTCAGCAACCGGTGACTCCTCAGGCTCCCAAAACGGTTGACGAAGCATTGGACATCTTTAAAAAGGCAAAGGATTTTTTCGGTAAATAAAAAAGCATGAAATAAGATTTCGACCGTGCGATTGACCGCAGAAATAAGGAGATACATATAGTAAAAAATTGAGTCCAAAAACGAGACACTTGAAGAACTGGAGAGGTTAAAGCAAAATACACGACTTAAAAGAAAACGCTATTGGGAGCAGAAACAATTGACAGATTTGGATACAAAAGACGACTTACAAAATTATGGGATTTTGTCTAAATGAAAAAAAACTTGACACACGCACCTACAAGGTCACACACTGCATGGTTTCGCAGATGCAAGCATTGCCAACTGAAAACCGTGCTCTATGAAACGCAATGCATGAAACAACGTCCCCGTCTACATAAAAGAAGGAGCTGCAGTTGCTTGGATCGTAGTCAGTAACATGAGGTTGATATTAGTAGATTAGGTCATTATATCAATGAGATAGATCGATATTATATGGGGAACTTCGGTTTAAAAATTCACAGTTAATGTGCCGATTATTTCCCTTTCCGGAATATGCCCTGTAAGGGTGTAATAATTCGTTACCCAGTTAAAATGGCTGTTGAATATGTTTTTTACCTCAAGCTTCATTTGTCCTCTCTTGCCAGGCAACTCATATCCTATATAGGCGTCTGTAATCCATAAATCGTTATTCGACTTGCCTTTTGTCTTCATATAATCATGTCTGTATGTCTGGACAGCGCCGCAGGAAAATCCGCTCCAGTGGAGATATTTGACACCTGCCTTTGCAATGTGTTCTTCCCTGTCAGCCTGAGGAAGACTCTCTTCATCTATATTCCTGAACCTATATCCAACGTTCAGTCCAATCCCATTCCAGACAAGCTGATTTAAATTCGCTTCAAAACCCCTCATATATCCGTGAGGTCTTGTTACACTCTCATTAATACCGTGAATGACAGAATATACATATTCTTTTTCAAGATAAAAAAGATTTGTTGACAAAATGCCCGTTGGCCAATCATGCTCCCAGAAAAGGCTTGTCTCTTTTATGATAGAGCCGGGAGTAGCATTGCGGTATATGGGTATCCCGGCTATATTTGTAGGATCGAGCCGACTCGAAAGGTATGGGAGCATGTACTGAAAACCTGCGAGACGTAACGTATCGGTTTTGGTCGGAGTAAAAACTAGACCTAACCGAGGACTCCATGCATCTTTTTTCATTTCGGTCTGATAATATGGAGGGTTGTTTACAAACAGGGTACCAAAACCAGGGAGAAGATTGATGTTTGGAAAGTACTGATAGCTGTAATTTCCTCCCCCGTCTTTCATGCGATCGAAGTACAAGGCACCATCAAGCGTTACATTTCTGCTAATCCTCCAGGTGTCCTGTGCATAGTAGCTCTGCTGGTATGTGATATTCGTACTACGGGCGGGCAGACTAAAACCGGCAAAGGTATATGTAGGAGTATCGTTTAGCCACGGCAGCAGATCAAAGGTATTTTCACCCCAATATTGGTTTGTGCCGACAATTAATTGATGGCTGTTCATTTTATGAAGGTATTGTATTTGTACCTGTTTATATGGAATTTCATACTCTGTACTTACGTCGCCTTTGTTGTAAGCAAAAACAACTGGTAAAAATGGTGCATATACAGCAATCGTAGGGTCTTTAAATATATTATCGTAATTAGTGCCGTTATTTGTGAGGCTGGACAGATATATAAGGAGATTTGAATTAGGGGTGAACTGGCGGTTATAACCCAGCTCAAGCCTTTTAAGTTTGTTAGTACTATATGAAAAATAATTGGGGTTACTGTCGTATTCGTATCTTGGATACCACCTGTCGCCCTGTTTGCTGTTATAATTTGAGGCAACGAACATAAATTTATCTTTCGGAGTAGCATCCCATTTCACTATACCGGCAAAGTTAGCCTCCCTCTCATCGTTTGACCTGCGCCAACCATCCGAATCATAATATTTGGTCCCTACACCAAAGGCAAGGTTTGCATGCGGCACACCACCATATAAATAAAGCTCGCCGGCAGCGCTTTTGAAGCTGCCGAAAGTACCTGAGACAGTACCGTTAACCGCAGGCTGCTCAAAAAAAGACGTGTACTCATTAAAAGTGTTGAAACTGTTCAAGTTAGCCGGCATCAATAACCTCGCAAGAAGGGTTTCATTAAGGTATATCCATGACCGATCGCCGTCTTCACGCACTGAACCTGCAAGAAAGAGGTGGGCTGATGAATTGTTGTAATCCTGTTTTACCGAAACCATAGCTTTGTTCTTTGCCCATTCAGATAATCCAAGCTGTTCATATAGTCTTGAAAGGTCGATATTTTTGACGGCAAGGTCCTGGTCGAGTAGAAATTTCGAGCGGTAGATGGCACGGTTATCGTTAAGAGAAACGGCATTATTGAGGGATTTGATCGCCTCCGTCGGTCTGTTCAGGTCACGGAGTACTATTGATTTATAGAGCTCAGGCGTAGGGTCGTTGGGATCAAGCCTATGAGATAATTCAAGGATATCAATAGCTTGCTTGTGACGGTCAACCTGATAGAGCATCTTAGCCCAGTAACTCAGGAAGAGCGCCCGCTGTGGTTCCAAAAGAACCGCTGTTGTAATTTCCTCCAGTGCTGTTGCTACATCGTTTAAGCGCATGTAGGCGAGACCAAGACCCATGTGTGGTTCACCGATTGTGGGGTCAAGCTCTATAGCTTTCCTGAATATAATAATAGACTCTTTCGTGTGCTGACGGGCCAGGGCTATGAAGCCCTTGAGGTTGTAAATTTCGGCATTGCCGGGTGAGGAAGATTCGGCCTTCTCGATGAGTTTCATGGCCTCGTCCATATACCCGGCCCCGAACTTGAGCCGGGCAAGGTTCGTGAGTACGAGAGGGTTGGTGTTCTCCAAGCTGTAAGCCTTGTCTGTTATCTCCATGGCTCTGTCGAATTCAAAATTTGACTGGCAGGTATAGCTTAACACAATGAGAGCCGTCACGGATTGCTGATCCAGATCCACCCCTTTCTCTGCCGCCGCAATGGCCTCTTTCTTATCTCCGAGGACAAGAGAGCTCAAGGCGAGCATACTCCACGGGAGAGAGGCTGAAGGATTTACCCGGACGATCTCCTTAAGAACAGTATGGGCATCCCTCACGTTTCCGTCCATGAGGGCGCTGTATGCCTTGAGAAGTTGCAGGTCCCTGATTTTGTGTGGCTCAATGAGGGGTGGTACGGTAATGGTCCACTGAACAGCGTCGACAGGCCTCAGGAGTATGCGTTTTTGGGGCGCCTGACCGGGTCGGGCAACAGCCTCTTCTCCGGCATTCATAGAGATAGAGCCGAATTCATTGTATGCTTCAGCGATCCCCTCCAAAAGAGAAATGGTGGTTGTTTTGTCGTCTGCTATCTTAACGGTAAAATCTGTCCCCCTCACTCCCACAACGACAACCGGTGTATCAACAACTAAATTTGTATATTTATCTTTGTTTCTGAACCAAACTTCGCCTTCAACTGCCTTATAGAGTGACTTTATGGATTTATCAATCGCAGTTGTCGCCTTGCGTATGGTATTCCAACCGGCTCGAGGGACAACATTCTCAATAACAAATTTAGAGTTTTTATTTATCTGAATGAGCGTTTCGTCTTCCATGAGGATCGACGCCCTGCCGTCCAGACCCGTTTTGACAATATCGTTTTGATAGAGGATTTTTCCTGATGAGGATTTTTCCCATATGTTTTTATTCGCACTGAAAATTTCAACATGCCCTTTTGTTTTAACAATTCGCCCTGCTGCATACTCCTCAGCATACACACTGAGGCTGATTGTAAACAAAAAAAGTGCAGCAAAACATATAACAAATTTAATTTTTTTCTCCATTCACCTAAAACTTCGAACCTTCTATTTCCCCGATCTTCTCGTCACTTATCTCACACAAACACTTACCTCACTTAACCTGAACTGTCTCCGGCCGTATATCGCACCCTCCCGGTCCTCTAACCTTATATCATCCTATGGCTGTGTCCAGTCTGTAGCCTGTCCTGTCTTTATCTTTATCCAGTATGCCT
>ENA-UOYA01003340-UOYA01003340.1-activated-sludge-metagenome-genome-assembly--contig:-NODE-3340-length-14402-cov-5.253084_pt1 | contig 14402 bp, 19 predicted proteins | sample MGYA00238163_ERZ764804 | MGnify/ENA primary metagenome ERZ764804 (study PRJEB28919, sample SAMN05720223) | activated sludge metagenome | isolation source: Anaerobic digester | place: Hong Kong...
AGGACCCCATGGCGACCCGTCCGAACCCCCGCGGAGCGATCCGGTGAAGGCCCGCCGCGGCATCGACGTGCTGGTCGGCGGCTTCGTGCTGCTCGGCCTCGGCGCGCTGCTGTTCCTCGCGCTGAAGGCCGGCAACCTCGGCAGCTTCTCGACCGGCCCGAGCTACGAGGCTCGCGCGAAGTTCGACAACATCGGCGGCCTGAAGCCGCGCGCACCGGTCAAGAGCGCGGGCGTCGTGGTCGGCCGGGTCGCGTCGATCGGCTTCGACGACCGGACCTACCAGGCCGTGGTCGTGCTGTCCCTCGACGCGCGCTACAGGTTCCCGAAGGACACCTCGGCGAAGATCCTGACGTCAGGACTGCTCGGCGAGCAGTACATAGGCCTGGAGGCCGGCGCCGACGAGAAGATGCTCGCCGCCGGCGACACCGTGACCATGACCCAGTCCGCCGTGGTGCTCGAGAACCTGATCGGCCAGTTCCTGTTCAGCAAGGCGGCCGAAGGGGAGAAGAAGCCGTGATCCGGATCGGTGCGGGCGGGGGGCGCCGCGCCCGGACGGCCGCCGGCGCGGTCGTGCTGGCGACGCTGCTGGCGCTCGAAGGATGCGCCGGTCCGGTCCCGGGGCCCGGCGCCGGGGCGTTCGACGCGGCGGCGCCGGCGATCGGCGTGGCCGGCGCGGTCAGTGCCCGCAGCGCGAGCCGCGAAGCCGAGGGCGAGGGCGACGACGCGCCCCGGCGCTCGCGGGTCGATCCGCTGGAGCCGCTGAACCGGGGCGTGTTCGCGTTCAACGACGCGGTCGACGGCGCGGTGTTCAAGCCGGTCGCCCGCTTCTACGACCGCTGGACGCCGGAAGTGCTGCGGATGATCGCCCGCAACTTCCTGTCCAACCTGCTCGACCCGTACGTCGCGCTGAACAACTTCCTGCAGGGCAAGCCGGCCGAGGGGTTCACCGACATCGGACGCTTCGTGTTCAACACCACCTTCGGGTTCTTCGGCTTCGGCGACCCCGCGTCCGAGGCCGGCTACACCAAGCACCGCGAGGACTTCGGCCAGACGCTGGGCGTCTGGGGCGTGCCGACCGGACCGTACCTGGTGCTGCCGTTCTTCGGGCCGTCGAACGTGCGCGACGGCATCGGCTTCGGCGTCGACGCCTACCTGTCCCTGGTCAGCCGCAGCGACGTGGTGCCGCTTCGCAACAGCCTGGCCGGGCTCGGTTTCGTCGAGACGCGGGCCGCGCTCTTGCCCGCGGAACGCGTGCTGCAGGACGCCCTCGACCGCTACCTGCTGGTGCGCGACGGCTACCTGCAGCGCCGACGCAACCTGGTGTACGACGGCAACCCGCCGGACGACGAATGACGCACGGTTCGTCCCCGGCCCACCCACGGACTTCCGCCATGATCCGACTGCTGCTCGCGGCGCTCGCCGCGTGGACCCTCGCGCTGGCCCCGGCCGCGCCCGCCCGGGCGCAGGCCGCGCTGCCGGCCGCGCCCGACAAGATGATCGAGGCGCTGAGCAACCAGATCCTCGACCGCATCCGCGCCGACAAGGACCTCCGGGACGGCGACCTGCGCCGGCTGTCGCAGTTCGTCGACGAGACGGTCATGCCCTACGTGAACTTCGAGCGGATGACCGCGCTCGCGGTCGGCCGGGCCTGGCGCACCGCCACCCCCGAGCAGCAGAAGCAGCTGATGACCGAGTTCCGGTCGCTGCTGCTGCGCACCTACGCGGGGGCCCTGTCGTCGGTCAAGGACCAGACGGTGCGGGTCAAGCCGCTGCGCGCCGCCCCCGAGGACACCGAGGTCGTGGTGCGCACCGAGATCGTCCAGTCCCGCGGCGACCCGATCCAGCTCGACTACCGGATGGAGAAGCACAACCCGCACTGGAAGATCTACGACCTGAACGTGCTGGGCGTCTGGCTGATCGAGACCTACCGGAACCAGTTCGCGCAGGAGATCAACGCGCGCGGCGTCGACGGCCTGGTCAAGGCGCTCGGCGATCGCAACCGCCAGTTCGCCGCCCAGGGCGGCAAGTCCTGAGCGGGCGGTCCCCGCGATGACCCCGGCCGCCGGCGTGCCCCCGGAGATCACGCTGGCCTCGGCGCCGCAGGCGCTCGAGGCGACGCGGGCCGCGCTGCGTGCCGGCGGCGGTCGGCTGGACCTGGCCCCCCTCGCGCGTTTCGACTCGGCCGCGGTCGCCGTGCTGGTCGCGTTGCGCCGGGAAGCCGGAATCGGCGCGGACTTCCGCAACCCGCCGGCGAATCTGCGTAAACTCGCGTCCCTCTACGGCGTCGAGGCGGCGCTGTTCGGCCCGCCCGATGAATGACTCCCGCGATCGACGTCCGCTCCGTCCACAAGCGCTACGGTGACTTCGAGGCCCTGCGCGGCGTCTCGCTCGAGATCGCCCAGGGCGAGTTCTTCGGGCTGCTCGGCCCGAACGGCGCCGGCAAGACCTCGCTGATCGCGATCGTCGCCGGGCTGAACCGGGCGAGCACCGGTTCGGTCCGGGTGATGGGCCACGACGTCGTCGCCGACTACCGTGCCGCGCGGCGCGCGCTCGGCGTGGTGCCGCAGGAGCTGGTCTTCGACCCGTTCTTCACCGTGCGCGAGACGCTTCGGCTGACCTCGGGCTACTACGGCCTGGCGCGCAACGACCCCTGGATCGACGAGATCCTCCACCACCTCGACCTGACGTCGAAGGCCGACGCGAACATGCGTGCGCTGTCGGGCGGCATGAAGCGCCGGGTGCTGGTCGCGCAGGCGCTGGTGCACCGGCCGCCGGTGATCGTGCTCGACGAGCCGACCGCGGGCGTCGACGTGGAGCTGCGCCAGACGCTGTGGGCCTTCGTGCGGCGGCTGAACCGCGAGGGCCACACGATCGTGCTGACCACCCACTACCTCGAGGAGGCGCAGGAGCTGTGCGGTCGGATCGCGATGCTCAAGCAGGGGCGGGTCGTCGCGCTCGAGCGCACCGCCGACCTGCTCGGGCGCTTCGGCGGCGGCACGGTCACGCTGCGGCTGTCCCGCGCGCCGCTGCCCGAGGGGCTGCGCCCGCTGCAGGCCGGCGAGCCGCTGCCCGACGGCCGGATCGCGCTGCGCCTGGAGGACTGGCAGGGGCTCGAGCCGGTGCTGGCGCGGCTGCGCGAGGCCGGCTGCCACGTCGACGAGATGGAGCTCGCGCACACCGACCTGGAGGACGTGTTCCTGCGGGTGATGGCGGGCGGCCACTGAACCGATGACCGGCTTCCGAACCCTGCTGCGCAAGGAGGTGCTGCGCTTCCGCAAGGTCGCCGTGCAGACCGTCGCCGCGCCGGTGCTCACGGCGCTGCTGTACCTGCTGGTGTTCTCGCAGGCGCTCGCCGATCACGTGCAGCCGTTCCCGGGCGTGCCCTACGTGGCGTTCCTGGTGCCGGGCCTGGTGATGATGTCGGTGCTGCAGAACGCGTTCGCCAACGCGTCCTCGTCGCTGATCCAGTCCAAGGTCACCGGCAACCTGGTGTTCGTGCTGCTGCCGCCGCTCTCGCCGCTGGAGCTGTTCGGCGCCTACGTGCTGGCGGCGGTCGCGCGCGGCCTGATGGTCGGCCTCGGGGTGTTCGCGGTGACGGCGTTCTTCGTGCCGCCGGCCTTCGCGGCCCCCGCCTGGATCCTGGTCTTCGCGGTCCTGGGCAGCGCGATTCTCGGTACAATGGGCCTGATCGGCGGGATCTGGGCCGAGAAGTTCGACCAGATCGCGATGTTCCAGAACTTCCTGATCATGCCGGCCACCTTCCTGGCCGGGGTGTTCTATTCGGTTCACGCGCTGCCGCCGTTCTGGCAGTCGGTCTCGCACCTGAACCCGTTCTTCTACATGGTCGACGGCTTCCGCTACGGCTTCTTCGGGCACTCCGACGTGCCGCCCACCGTCAGCCTCGCGATCGTGCTCGCGACGCTGGCGCTGGCGGCCGGCGTCGCGCTGCGGATGCTCGGGACCGGCTGGCGCATCCGCCATTGACCCGCGGCGGGGCGCGCCCCGCCGCTTCCGTCCGCCGCGCCCGGCCCCGGCCCCGCGCACGCGGCACCGATCGTCCCGCCGCACGACCCGCAGCCTCCCTTCCGACGCCCGCCATGACGACACCCGACGCCATCCACCGGTACATCGCCGACGGCCTGCCGTGCGAGCACCTGCAGGTCGACGGCGACGGACGCCACTTCGAGGCGGTGATCGTGTCGGCGCAGTTCGCCGGCAAGCGGCCGGTGCAGCGCCACCAGATGGTCTACGCGGTGCTCGGCGACCGGATGCGCGAGGAGATCCACGCGCTGTCGATGACCACGCTGACGCCCGAGGAGTGGGCGGCGCAGCGTCCGAAGCAGGGCTGAGATGGACAAGCTGCTGATCCACGGCGGGCGTCGCCTGCAGGGCGAGGTGCGCATCTCCGGCGCGAAGAACGCGGCGCTGCCGATCCTGTGCGCGGGGCTGCTGGTGCCCGGCACGCTCGAGCTCGCGAACGTGCCGCAGCTGCAGGACGTCGGCACCACGCTCAGGCTGCTCGAGCGCATGGGGGTGAAGGCCGCGCGCGACGCGCAGGCCGGCACCGTGTCGCTCGACGCGACCGAGGTCACGAGCACCGAGGCCGCCTACGACCTGGTGAAGACGATGCGCGCGTCGATCCTCGTGCTCGGCCCCCTGGTCGCGCGCTTCGGCGAGGCGCGCGTGTCGCTGCCCGGCGGGTGCGCGATCGGCCAGCGCCCGGTCGACCAGCACATCAAGGGGCTGGAGGCGCTCGGCGCCCGGATCGAGATCGAGCGCGGCTACGTGGTCGCGAAGGCGACGCGGCTGCGCGGCGCACGGATCGTCACCGACATGGTGACCGTCACCGGCACCGAGAACCTGATGATGGCCGCGACGCTCGCCGACGGCGAGACGGTGATCGAGAACGCCGCCCGCGAGCCCGAGGTCGTCGATCTCGCGAACGCGCTGAACGCGCTCGGCGCGAAGGTGCGCGGCGCCGGCACCGACCGGATCGTCGTCCAGGGCGTCGAGGCGCTGCACGGCGGACGGCACCGGGTGATGGCCGACCGGATCGAGACCGGCACCTTCCTGTGCGCGGTCGCGGCCGCCGGCGGCGAACTGACGCTGACCGGCTGCGAGCCCGACACGCTCGACGCGACGCTCGACAAGCTGCGCGAGACCGGCCTGCGCGTCGAGTGCGGGCCCGACTGGATCCGCGCGTCGATGAACGTGCGCCCGAAGGCGGTCAACCTGCGCACCGCGCCGTACCCGGGCTACGCGACCGACATGCAGGCGCAGATGATGGCGGTGAACTGCGTCGCCGAGGGCACCGGCGTGATCACCGAGACGATCTTCGAGAACCGCTTCATGCACGTGCAGGAGCTGCGCCGGCTCGGCGCCGAGATCGACACGGAGGGCAACACCGCGGTGGTGCGCGGCAAGCGCGGGCTGTCCGGCGCGATCGTGATGGCGACCGACCTGCGCGCGTCGGCCGGCCTGGTGATCGCCGGCCTGGTCGCCGACGGCGACACCCTGGTCGACCGGATCTACCACCTCGACCGCGGCTACGACCGGATGGAGCGCAAGCTCGCCGCGGCGGGCGCCAGCATCGAGCGCGTGCGCACGGTGGTGGACGCATGATCACGCTCGCGCTGTCCAAGGGCCGGATCCTCGACGACACGCTGCCGCTGCTCGCGCGGGTCGGCATCGAGGTCGACCCGGCGGTGCTCGACTCGCGCAGGCTGATCCTGCCGACGGCCGACCCGGGGCTGCGGCTGATCATCGTGCGCGCGTCCGACGTGCCGACCTACGTCCAGTACGGCGCGGCCGACCTCGGCGTCGCCGGCAAGGACGTGCTGCTCGAGCACGGCGGCGACGGGCTGTACCAGCCGATCGACCTGGGCATCGGCCGCTGCCGGATGTGCGTCGCGACCCGGCGCGGCTTCGACTACGCGGCCGCCGTGCGGCGCGGCGCGCGGCTGCGCGTCGCGACCAAGTACGTCGCGGTCGCGCGCGAGCACTTCGCGTCCAAGGGCGTGCACGTCGACCCGATCAAGCTGTACGGCTCGATGGAGCTCGCCCCGCTGGTGGGCCTGGCCGACGCGATCGTCGACCTGGTGTCCACCGGCAGCACGCTGAAGGCCAACGACCTGGTCGAGGTCGAGGAGATCATGCAGATCTCGTCGCGCCTCGTGGTCAACCAGGCCTCGCTGAAGACCCGCCACGCCGAGCTCGCGCCGCTGCTCGACGCGCTGGGACAGGTGGCGGTGGGCGGGGTGGCGGCGTGAGGGCGCGCTCCGGGAGGGCATCATGACCGCCTCCGCCTCCGCCCCCACCCCCGACATCCACCGCCTCGACACCGCCGAGGCCGGCTTCGACGCGAGGCTCGCCGCGCTGCTCGCCTGGGAGGCCGAGCAGGACGAGGCGATCGAGCGCGCCGCGGCCGGCATCCTGCGCGACGTGCGGATCCGCGGCGACGCCGCGGTGCTCGAGTACACGCGCCGCTTCGACCGCGTGGAGGTCGACGACGCGCGCGCGCTCGAGCTGCCCCGCGCCGAGCTCGAGGCGGCGCTCGCCGGGCTCGCGCCCGCGCGCCGCGACGCGCTGCACGCGGCCGCCGAGCGGGTCCGCGACTACCACGCGCACCAGCGGGCGCAGTCGTGGTCGTACGTCGACGCCGACGGCACCCGGCTCGGCCAGAAGATCACGCCCCTCGACCGCGTGGGCCTGTACGTGCCCGGCGGCAAGGCCGCGTACCCGTCGTCGGTGCTGATGAACGCGGTCCCGGCGAAGGTCGCCGGCGTGCCCGAGCTGGTGATGGTCACGCCCACGCCGGGCGGCGTGCGCAATCCGCTGGTGCTGGCGGCCGCGGCGATCGCCGGCGTCGACCGCGTGTTCGCGATCGGCGGCGCGCAGGCGGTCGGTGCGCTCGCGTACGGCACGGCGACGGTGCCCGCGGTCGACAAGATCGTCGGCCCCGGCAACGCGTACGTCGCCGAGGCGAAGCGGCGCGTGTTCGGCACGGTCGGCATCGACATGATCGCCGGCCCGTCCGAGATCCTGGTGATCTGCGACGGCGCCACCGATCCGGACTGGATCGCGATGGACCTGTTCTCGCAGGCCGAGCACGACGAGCTCGCGCAGGCGATCCTGCTGAGCCCGGACGCGGCCTTCCTCGACGCGGTGCACGCGTCGATCCGGCGGCTGCTGCCCGCGATGCCGCGCCGCGACGTGATCGCGGCCTCGCTGCGCGGGCGCGGCGCGCTGGTGAAGGTGCGCTCGCTCGACGAGGCCTGCGAGCTCGCGAACCGCATCGCGCCCGAGCACCTCGAGATCAGCACCGCCGAGCCGCAGCGCTGGGCGGACCGGATCCGCCACGCGGGCGCGATGTTCCTCGGCCCGTGGACCAGCGAGTCGCTCGGCGACTACTGCGCGGGCCCGAACCACGTGCTGCCGACGATGCGCACCGCGCGCTTCTCGTCGCCGCTCGGCGTCTACGACTTCCAGAAGCGCTCGAGCGTCATCGAGGTCTCGCGCCAGGGCGCCCGCGCGCTGGGCGCGATCGCCGCCGAGCTCGCGCACGGCGAGGGGCTGCCCGCGCACGCGCGCAGCGCCGAGCTGCGCGCCGAGGCGAAGTGAGCCGATCCGCATGAGCGCCACCCCGCAGGCCCTGATCCGCCCCGACGTCCTCGCGATGTCGGGCTACCACGTGCCGCCGGCCGCCGGCCTCGTGAAGCTCGACGCGATGGAGAACCCGTACGCGCTGCCCGCCGAGCTCCGGCGCGCGCTCGCCGAGCGGCTCGCGGCCGTCGCGATCAACCGCTATCCGGCGCCGTCCTACGCGCGCCTGAAGCAGCTGATCCGCGAGCGGCTCGGCGTGCCGGCCGGCGCCGACGTGCTGGTCGGCAACGGTTCGGACGAGCTGATCACGATGGTCTCGGTCGCGACCGCGAAGCCCGGCGCGACCGTGCTCGCGCCCGCGCCCTCGTTCGTGATGTACGACCTCTCCACGCGCCTGGCCGGCAGCCGCTTCGTGCCGGTGCCGCTCGCCGCCGACCTGTCGCTCGACCTCGACGCGATGCTGGCCGCGATCGCCGAGCACCGGCCCGCCGTGGTCTGGCTCGCCTATCCGAACAACCCGACCGGCAACTGCTTCGATCGCGCGGCGGTCGAGCGGATCCTCGCCGCCGCGCCGGGCCTGGTGGTGCTCGACGAGGCCTACCAGCCGTTCGCGCTCGACACCTGGATGGACGACCTGCCCGCCCACGACCACCTGGTCGTGATGCGCACCGTCTCCAAGCTCGGGCTGGCCGGGATCCGGATCGGCTACATGGCCGCGTCGCCGCGCTGGATCGCAGAGTTCGACAAGGTCCGCCCGCCGTACAACGTCAGCGTGCTCGACGAGGCCGCCGCCGAGTTCGCGCTCGAGCACCTCGAGGTGCTGCAGGCGCAGTGCGCGCGCATCCGCGAGGACCGCGAGCGGCTGCGCGCGGCGCTGGACGCGATCCCCGGGGTGTCGACCTTCCCGTCGCGCGCGAACTTCGTGCTGGTGCGCGTCGCCGGCGCGACGGCGGTCGCGGCCGGGATGCGCGAGCGCGGCGTGCTGATCAAGGACGTGAGTAGAATGCACCCGCTGCTGGCCGACTGCCTGCGGCTGACCGTCGGCACGGCGGACGAGAACGCCGCGATGCTGGCGGCGCTGCGCGCGGCGCTGGCCGGCTGAGACGCGACCCGACGACGCCCGCGTCGCCATCCCCCGACCCGCCGCGCCGCCGCGCACGCCGACCCCTCCGCGACCGAAGATCCTCCGCCATGCGCACCGCCGAAGTCCGCCGCGACACCGCCGAGACGAAGATCCGGGTCAGGCTCGACCTGGACGGCACCGGCCGCCAGAAGCTCGCCACCGGCGTGCCCTTCCTCGACCACATGCTCGACCAGATCGCCCGGCACGGGCTGGTCGACCTGGAGGTCGAGGCCGACGGCGACCTGCACATCGACGCGCACCACACGGTCGAGGACATCGGCATCACGCTCGGGCAGGCGGTCGCGAAGGCGGTCGGCGACAAGAAGGGCATCCGCCGCTACGGCCACGCCTACGTGCCGCTCGACGAGGCGCTGTCGCGGGTCGTGGTCGACTTCTCCGGACGCCCCGGCCTGACCTGGAACGTGCCGTTCACCCGGGCGATGATCGGCGCGTTCGACGTCGACCTCGCCCGCGAGTTCTTCCAGGGCTTCGTCAACCACGCGCAGATGACGGTGCACGTCGACTGCCTGCGCGGCGACAACGCGCACCACCAGTGCGAGACGGTGTTCAAGGCCTTCGCCCGCGCGTTGCGGATGGCCGCCGAGGCCGACCCGCGGGCCGCCGGCACGATCCCGTCGACCAAGGGCAGCCTGCAGGGCTGAGCCCGGCGGGCGCAGCGGACGCGACGCGATGACGACGATCGTGGTGGTCGACTACGGGATGGGCAACCTGCGCTCGGTCGCCAAGGCGCTCGAGCACGTCGCCCCGAAGGCCCGGGTCGTGGTGTCCGGCGAGGTCGCCGCGATCCGCGCGGCCGACCGGGTGGTGTTCCCCGGCCAGGGCGCGATGCCCGACTGCATGCGCCACCTCGACGAGGCCGGGCTGCGCGAGGCGGTGCTCGAGGCCGCCCGGACCAAGCCGCTGTTCGGCGTGTGCATCGGCGAGCAGATGCTGTTCGACGCGAGCGAGGAGGGCGACACGCCCGGGCTCGGCCTGCTGCCCGGCCGCGTGGTCCGCTTCCCCGCCGGCCGGATGACCGGCCCCGACGGCGCCCGGCTCAAGGTGCCGCACATGGGCTGGAACCGCGTCGCCCAGGATCGGCCGCACCCGCTGTGGGCCGGGGTCCCGGACGGCGCCTACTTCTACTTCGTGCACAGCTACTACGCCGAGCCGGCCGACCCGGGGCTCTCGGCCGGCAGCACCGAGTACGGCCTTCGCTTTACCTGCGTCGTGGCTCGGGATAACATTTTTGCAACCCAGTTCCACCCCGAGAAGAGCGCGGCCCACGGGCTGAGGCTCTACGCGAACTTCGTCGACTGGCGACCCTGACCCGTCCGGCTCCGCCGCCGACCCGACCCTCCGCCACGCTCTCCGGCAGGCCCGCCCCATGTTGCTGATCCCCGCCATCGACCTGAAGGATGGCCGCTGCGTTCGCCTGCGCCAGGGCGACATGGACGACGCGACCGTCTTCTCCGACGATCCGGCCGCGACCGCGCGCCGGTGGCTGGAGCTCGGCGCGCGCCGCCTGCACCTGGTCGACCTGAACGGGGCCTTCGCCGGCAAGCCGCGCAACGAGGCGGCGATCAAGGCGATCGTCAACGAGGTGGGCTCGCGGATCCCGGTGCAGATCGGCGGCGGCCTGCGCGACCTCGACACCATCGAGCGCTACCTCGACGGCGGCATCGCCTACGTGATCATCGGCACCGCCGCCGTCAAGAACCCGGGTTTCCTGCACGACGCCTGCGGCGCGTTCCCCGGCCAGGTGATCGTCGGCCTCGACGCGAAGGACGGCAAGGTCGCCACCGACGGCTGGAGCAAGCTCACCGGCCACGACGTGCTCGACCTCGCGAAGAAGTTCGAGGGCTACGGCGTCGAGGCGGTCATCTACACCGACATCGGTCGCGACGGCATGCTGACCGGCGTGAACGTCGACGCGACCGTGCGGCTCGCGCGCGGCCTCACGGTCCCGGTGATCGCCTCCGGCGGCGTCGCCTCGCTCGACGACGTCGACCGGCTGTGCGCGGTCGAGCACGAGGGCATCGAGGCCGCGATCGTCGGCCGCGCGATCTACGAGGGCGCGCTCGACTTCGCCGCCGCGCAGGCGCGCGCCGACGAGCTCGGCGGCGCGACCTGAGGCACCCGCCGGCATGCTGACGAAGCGCATCATCCCCTGCCTCGACGTGACCGCCGGCCGGGTCGTCAAGGGGGTCAACTTCGTCGAGCTGCGCGACGCGGGCGACCCGGTCGAGATCGCGCGCCGCTACGATCGCGAGGGCGCCGACGAGCTGACCTTCCTCGACATCACCGCGTCGAGCGACGCGCGCGACATCATCCTGCACGTGATCGAGGCGGTCGCCGCCGAGGTGTTCATCCCGCTGACCGTCGGCGGCGGCGTGCGCAGCGTGGCCGACGTGCGCCGCCTGCTGAACGCGGGCGCCGACAAGGTGTCGATCAACACCGCGGCGCTGCAGGACCCGCAGCTGATCGCCGACGCCTCGCATCGCTTCGGCGCGCAGGCGATCGTCTGCGCGATCGACGCCAAGCAGGTCGCGCCGGGCCGCTGGGAGGTCTTCACGCACGGCGGGCGCAAGCCGACCGGCCGCGACGCGGTCGAATGGGCGCGCGAGGTCGAGCGGCTCGGCGCCGGCGAGATCCTGCTGACCAGCATGGACCGCGACGGCACGAAGCAGGGCTTCGACCTCGGCCTGACGCGCGCGGTGTCCGACGCGGTCGGCATCCCGGTGATCGCCTCCGGCGGCGTGGGCACGCTGCAGCACCTCGCCGACGGGGTCTCGCAGGGCCGCGCGGACGCCGTGCTCGCCGCGAGCATCTTCCACTTCGGCGAGCACACGATCGACGAGGCCAAGCGCCACCTGTCGGCGCAGGGCATCGCGGTGAGGCTGCAGTGAGCGCGGCGCACCTGCGGGGGGCCGCGCGATGAGCGGGGCGCCGACCACCGGCGGCGAGGCCGTGGCCGCGGGCGCCCCCGGCGACTGGCTCGACGCGGTCCGCTGGGACGCGGGCGGCCTGGTCGCCGCGATCGCGCAGGACGCCGACGACGGCCGCATCCTGATGGTCGCCTTCATGAACCGCGACGCGCTCGCCGAGACCGCCGCCACCGGCCGCGCGGTCTACTGGTCGCGCTCGCGCGGGCGGCTCTGGCGCAAGGGCGAGGAGAGCGGCCACGTGCAGCGGGTGCGCGAGCTGCGCCTCGACTGCGACGGCGACGCGGTGCTGCTGCGCGTCGAGCAGGAGGGCGGGATCGCGTGCCACACCGGTCGCGCCTCGTGCTTCTTCAGCCGCCTCGAAGGCGGCCGCTGGGTCGTCGTCGACCCGGTGCTCGCGGACCCGGAGTCGATCTACAAGTGAGCACCGGCGAATCGAAGGCGCCCGGCGAGGCCGGTCGCGGCGGGGACGTCCTCGAGCGGCTCGCGGCCACGCTCGCGTCGCGGCGCGGCGGCGATCCCGACCGCTCCTACGTGGCGAAGCTGTTCCACAAGGGCGAGGACGCGATCCTCAAGAAGATCGGCGAGGAGGCCACCGAGACGGTGATGGCCGCCAAGGACGGCGACCGGGCGCGGATCGTCGCCGAGACCGCCGACCTGTGGTTCCACACGATGGTGATGCTCGCCCACTACGGGCTCTCGCCCGCGGACGTGCTGGCCGAGCTCGCGCGCCGCGAGGGCGTGTCCGGCCTCGACGAGAAAGGGTCGCGCGAGAGGCGCGACGGACACGACGGAGCGCCCCGATGAGCCAGGACTGCATCTTCTGCCGGATCGCCCGCGGCGAGATCCCCAGCCGCAAGGTCTACGAGGACGACGACATCCTCGCGTTCCACGACATCAAGCCGTCGGCCCCGGTGCACTTCCTGATCATCCCCAAGGTGCACGTGGAGAACCTGTACGACGCCGACATGGCGCACCAGCCGATGCTCGGCAAGATCCTCGGCATGGCCGGCCGGCTGGCCCGCGAGCAGGGACTGACGGACGGCTTCAGGACGGTCATCAACAACGGAAGGGTGGGCAGACAGGAGGTGTATCATCTGCACATGCACGTGTTGGGCGGGCCCGACCCCCTCCGCGGCGGGCAGAAGGCGCCCTGAACAGAGGAGTTTGCGATGGGTTCGTTGAGCATCTGGCACTGGCTGATCGTCCTCGTGATCATCATGCTGGTCTTCGGCACCAAGAAGCTTCGCAACATCGGGTCCGACCTCGGCGGTGCGGTCAAGGGCTTCAAGGAAGGCATCAAGGAAGGTGCGGCCGACGCGCCCTCCGACGGTCAGGCCGCCAAGACCATCGACGTCGACGCGAAGCCGAAGAGCTGAGCGCGCGGGACGGCGCGGCCGACCGCGTCGGCCCTGCCCCGTGACGGAATGATCGATGCGAGCGGCTGCGGGCCGCTCGCTGCGTTTGGAAGCTCATGTTCGACATCGGTTTCTCCGAGATGGTGGTGCTGGCGGTCGTGGCGCTCGTCGTCCTCGGCCCGGAGCGACTGCCCAAGGTCGCCAAGCAGACCGGTGCCTGGATGGGCAAGTTGCGTCGCTACGTCGACGACGTGAAGTCGGACATCAACCGGCAGATGGAGCTCTCGGAGCTGCGCAACCTGAAGAACCAGGTCACCGACGCGGCGCGCGAGCTCGAGACCTCGGTGCAGTCCACCGTGTCGGGCATGCAGTCGCAGTTCGACGACGTGCAGAAGTCGATCGAGGGCGGCGGCGCGACGGCCACGACCGAGCCCCAGACCGACTGGGACCGGATCTACGCGGTCCGGCGCCAGCGCGAGCGGATCAAGGACCGTCGGATCGAGCGCGAGAAGGAGCTCGGCATCAAGCGGCCCAAGCGGCCGTTCCGCCGCTGAGGACCGGCCGTGGCGCTCCCCAAGCTGTTCTCCCGCAAGAAGCCCGACGTCGACCCGGCGCAGGACGAGAGCTTCATCTCGCACCTGGTCGAGCTGCGCGACCGGATGATCAAGTCGCTGATCGTCGTGCTGGTGCTGTTCGGCGTGTGCTTCTACTTCAGCGGCGACATCATGAAGTTCCTGTCGCAGCCGCTGTACCAGGCGCTGCCGGCGGGCACCAAGCCGATCTTCACCGACCAGGCGGGCGCGTTCTTCACCCTGACCAAGGTCTCGTTCCTCACCGCGCTGCTCGCCGCGCTGCCGTGGGTGCTGTACCAGGCGTGGGCGTTCGTCGCGCCCGGGCTCTACGACCACGAGAAGCGCTTCGCGCTGCCGCTGATCGTCTCGAGCGTGTTCTTCCTGTGCGTGGGCATCTCGTTCGCGTACTTCTTCGTGCTGCCCGCCGCCTACAAGTTCTTCATCTCGTTCTCCGCGCAGACCGGCGCCGAGACGCTGCAGGACCTGCAGAAGTACTGGGACTTCACGCTCGCGATCTTCTTCGGCTTCGGGCTGACCTTCGAGGTGCCGGTGGTCGAGATGCTGCTGGTCAAGCTCGGCATGGTGACCACGCAGCAGCTGCGCGAGGCCCGGCGCTACGTGGTCGTCGGCGCGTTCGTGGTCGCCGCGGTGCTGACGCCGCCCGACGTGCTGTCGCAGTTCATGCTCGCGATCCCGCTGATCCTGCTCTACGAGCTCGGCATCTGGATGTCGGGCTTCATCACCGCGCACAGCAAGGCGCCGGAAGAAGCGACCGAGGCGGCCGGCACGACCGACCCGCGCT
>ENA-UOYA01003341-UOYA01003341.1-activated-sludge-metagenome-genome-assembly--contig:-NODE-3341-length-14400-cov-11.685186_pt1 | contig 14400 bp, 11 predicted proteins | sample MGYA00238163_ERZ764804 | MGnify/ENA primary metagenome ERZ764804 (study PRJEB28919, sample SAMN05720223) | activated sludge metagenome | isolation source: Anaerobic digester | place: Hong Kong...
CATCAATTGCGAACTATTCCAAATAAAATTTTCGCGCCACTTTCTTAACAGACCTGCAAGTATTCGTATTGTTCACAAATCAGAGAGTAGTCTGGTAAAACATATTCAACATTTGATTTTGGAAATTCTTTCTTTCAGATACTTCTGAAAATCATCGTCACCGAGAACCTCGATGTCTTCATACAGACCAAGGACGAAGCGACCGATGCCGAGGAAACTGCACACATCGAGTTGCAACAATGTAGGTCCATCGGACTGAGGGGTGAGATACCCTGCCGCCTGAGGGTATTCCTCTGCAAAAAGATTGGAAGAGAGCTGACCCAAAAGCAGTTTGACGTTGTGCTTCTCCTCGCCGCTGAACATAAAAATATCGGTAAACACGCGGCGATGTTTATCCTCATTGCTCCAAAGCGCATCGATGATTTCAACATTCTTCATGCGGGAAACTTTGAAGGTCTTGTTCATCCCCGACGATATCTCGTAGCACCGCACATCATTGTTATCATTCATCATCAGGAAAGGTTCCACATAACGGTCGCCTACAGTCTTGCTATGCGGTGAAGAATAATCTTTCAGACGCGCCACGTGCTTCATCTTAATCGCCTCGTAAAGCGTCTCCACGTTGTGCGCCGCCTGCTTGCGAAACTTGGCATCGTTCACGATTTTCAAGTCATAGAAACGGTCCAACTTACCCTTGATGCTGTTCACCATCGGGTTATCGCTATCCGACTGTTCAAGCATCCGACGCAGGAAAACGGCTTCGTTCTCGGTGAAATCAATGCTCTCGTGCAACTTCTTGAAAAACGGAGACTGACGGTTGAGCCGATAACAAGTGCCACTCTTGATGAGATCGAACCCGCAATCACGGAAAAACTCGAAATAATAATAGAGGTTGCGACGGGTGATGCCCAACTTCTCGCACAGGTCAAGTGCGGTGTAATCGGTATTGTCCGTAAGGAGAAGAAGAAGATCGAGCTCGCGCTCCAATTTATCGTGACGCATAAGGGAAATGTGAAAGGGTGAAAAAGTGGAAAGGAAGAAAAAGCAGAAAATTACTCCTTGAAATCCAAGGGGAGCTCTTCGTTGCCCAACAGATTATAACTCTTGCGATGAAACGGACTGATGCCGAACTGGCGGATGCCATCACGATGCTTACGGGTGGGGTAACCTTTGTTGCTCTGCCAGTCGTACATGGGGTATTGTTCGGCGAGTTTGTCCATATAGTCATCACGATAAGTCTTGGCGAGAATGCTGGCAGCGGCTATCGCCTGATACTTGCCATCACCTTTTATAATCGTGGTATATGGCGTGTCGTGATAAGGCGTGAAGCGATTCCCATCCACGATGATTGCCTGCGGGCGCACTTTCAGTTGGTCGAGCGCACGGTGCATCGCCAGGAAACTGGCCTTGAGAATGTTGATTTTGTCTATTTCTTCGGGTGTCACCACGCCCACCGCCCATGCCACGGCATCGCGCTCTATCTGCTCACGAAGTTCGTAACGTTTCTTGGCAGACAGCTTTTTGGAGTCGTCGAGTCCGGGATTATTATAATCAGCAGGCAGTATCACGGCGGCGGCATAAACACTTCCGGCAAGGCATCCACGCCCTGCTTCATCGCATCCAGCCTCGACCAAATCTTTATAAAAATGACTTTCTAACATCGTTTTCGGGTCTTTATATGTTAACAAACCTTGAATTAGGTCATTATTTAACAGTTAATAAATATTAATGGAACTTATTGTTCCACCTTTAGTTATATGTTTGCAGCATAAACAGAACAATAAAGACATCATCGATATGAAAAAGGAAATGACATTATCTGCTAACGATGCTACAGAGGTAAACGTTCAAAACGTTTTGAAATCAATCGTGAACGGCGTGAAAGCTCCGTTGGAGTTGCTGCGCAAATACTATTCTTATGTACTTGAACGTGAGATAGACATGCACCAGACGCTGCTGCTCATAAACGTACAAGTGGCATTCTGCTTCGCCGTATTCCCATCCGAAGGACCATTGCTGCTACGGGCAATCTGCTGCGGATGGTTTCTATGGTCGGTGCTGAAATGCAAATCAGCCCTGAAAACGAAGTGACGGCGCAACGGCCAATAACCGTAACGACATGAGAGAGGAATCAGAACATCTGACTGACACGCTTGATGCCCGCCACGAGCACATCGATTTCCTCTTTGGTGTTGTATAGAGCGAAGGACGCACGAACCGTGCCTTGGATGCCAAGGCGTATCATCAGCGGTTGGGCGCAATGGTGACCGGTGCGCACGGCGATGCCGAGGCGGTCGAGCAACGTGCCCATGTCCAGATGATGAATGTTGCCAACGAGAAAACTGACTACGGCATCCTTGTGTTCGGATTGACCGAAAATCCTCATTCCATCGATGGTTTTCATCTGCTCCATGCAATATCGAGTGAGTTCCTGCTCATGCTTTTGGATGTTGTCCATGCCCAAAGCCGTGACGTAATCAATGGCTGTGGCAAGTCCGTGGGTGGCGATATAATCGGGTGTACCTGCCTCGAACTTGAACGGAAGTTTCTCGAAAACAGTCTTCTCGAAGCTCACACTCTCTATCATTTCGCCGCCGCCCTGATAAGGAGGCAGACGGTCGAGCCAGTCTTCTTTGCCATAAAGCACTCCCACACCTGTGGGGCCGTAAATCTTATGTCCGCTGAAAGCGAAAAATTCACAGTCTATATCCTGCACATCCACAGCGAAATGAGGGGTGCTCTGAGCGCCGTCTACCATCACGGGTATGCCATGTTCGTGGGCGATGCGGACGATTTCTTTCACAGGGTTCACCGTGCCTAGCACGTTGCTCACCTGCGTCACACTGACGATTTTGGTCTTCTCGGTGAATAATTTGCCGAATTCATCGAGATCCAAATCACCCTTGTCGTTCATCGGAATCACACGGATGGCAATGCCTTTCTTTGCCGCCTGCAACTGCCAAGGCACGATGTTGGAATGATGCTCCATGGTGGAGACAATCACCTCGTCGCCCTCTTGCATGAACGCATCACAGAACGATGAAGCCACGAGATTGAGACTCTCGGTGGTGCCGCGGGTGAAAATAATCTCACTGGTGCTGCGCGCATTGATGAATTTGCGCACAGTCTCACGCGCCGCCTCATGCAAGTCTGTAGCCTGCTGCGACAGATAATGCACACCGCGATGCACATTGGCATTGACGTTGAGATACTCGTGGCGCATGGCATCGAGCACACAGAGCGGTTTCTGCGTGGTGGCGGCATTGTCGAGATATACCAATGGGCGGTCGTAGACCTTTCTCGACAAGATGGGGAAATCTTCGCGGACTTTATTTATATCATACATGACAGTTCGAATTAATCTGTTACTTATTTACAAAGTTTGCAACCTTCACACTTGTTCAGTTCCCCGCGGAAACGCTTCTCCACCAAATGATGAAGACGGTCGCGAAGAGGTTCAAGTTCGATATGGTCGATGACTTCGTTGATGAACGCAAATTCGAGCAGAAGTTTCGCCTCTTTGACGTTGATACCGCGCTGCTGCATATAGAAGAGTGCGGCATCGTTGAGCTGGCCTACGGTGGAACCGTGCGAGCACTTCACGTCATCGGCATATATCTCCAGCATCGGCTGGGTGTACATTCGAGCTTCCTTGGTGACGCAAAGGTTCTGATTCACTTCATCGGAAGACGTCTTCTGCGCACCGTGACGAACGAGCACGCGACCTGCGAAAGCACCAGTGGACTTATCATCCAAAACATATTTATAGAGTTCATGGCTGGTGCAATGCCCCACCTGATGGTCTATCAGCGTGTTGTTGTCCACATGCTGACTCTTGTCGGCTATCACGCAACCACTCAAATTACATTCCGAACCCTCACCCTTGAAGACCAGGTCGGCACGGTTGCGAGTGATTCCGTTGTGCAAGGTGATTACAGCATGGTTGACACGGCTGTTTGCCTGCTGTTCGATATAGACATTGCTCACACGCGTATTCTTGTAATGGGTCTCCTCCAGACAGTAAAGGTCCAAGCTGGCATTGTCGCCCACATAAGCCTCTATCACCTGCGTGGCAAGGAAGTTGCGGTCGTCGGCGGCATGGTCGCAGAAGAGAAATTTGGCTTCGGCACCTTCTTCAAGGGTAATCAGCACGCGACGGTTGACCATCAAGTCCACATCCGAACGAAGGATGTTGATTACCTGAATGGCACGGTCTGTCTTCACATTCTTGGGCACATAAACAAGCAGTCCGTCCTGTGCGAGCATTGTGTTCAGCGCCGTCACCGCATCTTCGTCGGTCTTGGCGATTTTGGCATAATATTTGGCGATGAAATCGGGATTTTTCGCAGCCGCAGCACCAAGGGAATCGATGATGATACCTTCGGGCAAATGGCTCTTTGGCAACATCTTGGTATAGAAACTGTCGTTGACCACAAAATAAAGTGAGGTGCTCAGATTAGGCACATCGCAACGGAATGCGTCATAAGGATTCACCGGAATGTCGAGGCGGTTGAGGTTCAAACCGTAATTGGGTTCGAACAGTGCCTGCATATCCGTGTATTTGTATCGTTCGACCTTGCGCGAAGGGAAGCCGAGACGACGAAAGTCTGCAAAAGCCTCGTCACGAACCGCATTCAACGGGGCTGCCGAGTGACTTTTGATCATCTGCTCGCATTCCTGATATAGGTCGATATATTGTTTTTCGCTACTCATATTTATCTGTTTTTATCGATGGAATGGGCATTTATTCCTCTCCCACTTCCGCTTTTATCCAGTCGTAACCTTTGGCTTCAATCTCCTTGGCAAGTTCGGGACCTGCTGTCTTCACGATTCTGCCTTTATACAAAACGTGAACGATATCAGGTTTGATGATGTCGAGCAGACGGTCGTAATGGGTGATGACAATGGTAGATGTCTCCGGCGTTTTCAGTTTGTTCACGCCTTCGGCAACGATACGCAGTGCATCGACATCAAGACCGGAATCGGTCTCATCGAGAATTGAGAGCGTGGGTTCGAGCATCGCCATCTGGAAAATCTCGTTGCGTTTTTTCTCACCACCGCTGAAGCCTTCGTTTACCGAACGATGGGAGAGTTTGGAATCGAGTTCCACAATCTTGCGTTTCTCGCGCATCAACTTCATGAAATCGGCTGCATTGAGCGGTTCCTGTCCGTGATACTTGCGTTTCTCATTGATGGCGGCACGCATGAAATTGGTCATCGACACGCCCGGAATCTCTACCGGATACTGAAACGAAAGGAACAGTCCCTCATGGGCACGGTCTTCCGGTTTCATCTCCAACAGATTTTTCCCGTTGAAATAAGCCTCGCCACTGGTCACCGTATAAAGCGGATTTCCTACCAGCACGGCACTCAACGTTGATTTACCCGACCCATTAGGGCCCATGATGGCGTGCGTCTCGCCATCCTTGACGGTGAGGTTGATACCCCTCAGTATTTCTTTGCCAGCTATCGTGGCATGTAAATCTTTAACTTCTAACATCTTTGTTTATTCATAATGCTCAATTCGCAATGCAAAATCAGATGCTTCCGAACTGGCGAGTTATTTGATTATTTGATATCTCTGTCTCAATTTGTCTGTCTATTCACGGGGCACGTTATCCCACCGTTCCCTCAAGCGACACGCTCAACAACTTCTGAGCCTCAACAGCAAACTCCATCGGAAGTTTGTTGAGCACCTCTTTTGCATAGCCGTTGACGATGAGTCCGACAGCCTGTTCCGTGGGGATGCCACGCTGATTGCAATAGAAGAGTTGGTCTTCGCTGATCTTGCTGGTTGTAGCCTCATGCTCCACCACCGCGGTATCATTGTGGATATCCATGTATGGGAACGTATGCGCACCGCAGTCGCTGCCAAGCAGAAGACTGTCGCACGAACTGTAATTACGCGCGTTGTCGGCATTGGCTGTGGCACGAACCAGTCCACGGTACGAGTTCTGGCTATGTCCGGCACTGATACCCTTGGATATGATGGTACTCTTAGTGTTCTTGCCAATATGTATCATCTTGGTTCCCGTATCAGCTTCCTGGTAATGGTTGGTCACGGCAACGCTATAGAATTCGGCCTGAGAATTGTCACCACGGAGCACGCACGACGGATATTTCCATGTGATGGCAGAACCTGTCTCCACCTGCGTCCACGAGAGTTTGGAGTTCACACCGCGCAAATCGCCGCGTTTCGTCACAAGATTGAACACGCCGCCTTTGCCGTTCTCATCACCTGGATACCAGTTTTGCACGGTGGAATATTTCACCTCGGCATTATCCTTGACGATGATTTCCACGATGGCTGCATGCAACTGGTTCTCGTCGCGCATCGGGGCGGTACAGCCTTCGAGATACGAAACGTAAGCGTCGTCTTCGGCAACGATGAGCGTACGCTCAAACTGACCCGTATTGCGGGCGTTGATGCGAAAATAAGAACTGAGTTCCATCGGACAGCGGATGCCCTTCGGAATATATACGAATGAACCGTCGCTGAATACTGCACTGTTGAGGGCTGCAAAGAAATTATCGCGATAAGGAACGACTGTCCCCAGATATTCGCGTACCAAGTCAGGATGATTCTTGATAGCCTCACCAATAGAGCAGAAGATGATTCCCTTCTCGGCAAGTTTATCCTTGAACGTGGTCTTTACAGAAACGGAGTCCATAATGGCATCCACAGCCGTGCCACTCAATGCGAGGCGCTCTTCGAGAGGAATACCCAGTTTGTCGAAAGTCTTCTCCAGTTCCGGGTCTATCTCTTTGTTGGCAGGCTTCTTCGCCAACGGGTCGGCATAATAGGAAATGGCCTGATAGTCTATTTCGGGAACGTGGACATGTCCCCACGATGGTTGCTTCAAGGTTGTCCAGTAATTGTAAGCCTTGAGACGGAAGTCGAGCATCCATTCCGGTTCGCCTTTCTTCCGCGAGATGAGCCGCACGACGTCTTCGTTCAGCCCCTTATCAATGATTTCGGTATGCACGTCGGTAGTGAATCCGAACTCGTATTTCTGTTCGGCTACCTTCTTGACAAACTCGTTTTTTACGTTATTCTCTTCCATATATTATCTAAATGTTTGGGCGACCTACGATGGTCGCCCGCAATCCGATATGATATCCGCTTGCAGAGGGCCATCGTAGGCCGCCCCTACAGTGGAATATACAAAATGTGTACCACGTTGAAACGTGGTAACAAATGTTACTATAATTTCTGTTGTACCTCTATGACAGTGAAGGTCTCAATGATATCGCCTTCCAGAATGTCATTAAAGTTAACCAGACTGATACCACACTCGAAACCTGTAGCCACTTCCTTGACATCGTCCTTGTAACGTTTCAGTGCACCGATATCGGCAGTATGAACCACGATACCATCACGAACCACACGGGCTTTGTCTGAACGGTGAACCTTACCCTCGGTAACCAATGCACCAGCAACGGTTCCGACCTTGGATATCTTGTAGACCTGCTTAACCTCAGCCTGACCTGTGACAACCTCTTTCTTGACTTTCTCAAGCATACCTTCCATGGCAGACTTGACATCGTCTATGGCATCGTAAATCACAGAGTAGGTATTGATTTCCACACCTGCCTGCTCAGCCTGACGACGAGCAGCACCGGAAGGACGAACCTGGAAACCGACGATAATGGCATCGGAAGCATCTGCCAACGTAACATCACCTTCGGAAATCTGACCTACAGCCTTGTAGATGACATCAACCTTGATCTTTTCTGTAGACAATTTGATGAACGAATCGCTCAAAGCCTCGATAGAACCGTCGGTATCACCCTTGACGATGATGTTGAGTTCCTTGAATGAACCCAATGCAATTCGATGGGAGATATCGCTCAGCGTCAGACGTTTCTGAGTACGCAAGCCCTGTTCGCGCTGCAACTGCTCACGCTTATTAGCGATTTCGCGAGTCTCCTGTTCGGAGTCAAGCACGTGGAATGTGTCACCGGCAGTAGGTGCGCCGTTGAGTCCCAAGATGATTGCCGGTTCGGCAGGCCTTGCCTCATCGATACGTATGTTGCGCTCGTTGAACATCGCCTTGATACGTCCCCAACTGGTACCGGCGATAACGTTATCACCTACGCGCAAGGTGCCGTTGCTCACAAGCACCGTACTGACGTAGCCACGGCCCTTATCAAGCGATGACTCGATGATGCTACCCGTGGCCTTGCGGTTCGGGTTGGCTTTCAAATCGAGCATCTCGGCCTCGAGAAGCACTTTCTCCATCAGTTCTTTGACACCAGTACCCTTCTTGGCACTGATTTCCTGGCACTGATATTTACCGCCCCACTCTTCTACGAGCAGGTTCATCTGTGCCAAATCTTCACGTATCTTATCAGGATTTGCTCCTGGTTTATCTATCTTGTTAATGGCGAACACCATCGGCACATTGGCTGCCTGGGCATGGGCGATGGCCTCCTTGGTGGTAGGCATCACACTGTCATCAGCGGCGATGATAATAATCGCGATATCAGTAACCTGTGTACCACGGGCACGCATGGCAGTGAAGGCCTCATGACCTGGGGTATCGAGGAAGGTGATACGGCGACCGTCTTCCAACTTCACATTGTATGCTCCGATGTGCTGAGTGATACCACCAGCTTCACCTGCAATCACATTCGTCTTGCGGATGTAGTCGAGCAAAGATGTCTTACCATGGTCTACATGGCCCATCACAGTGACGATTGGTGCACGGGATACCAAATCCTCCTCTTCATCAGCCTCTTCGGTCACAGCCTCGGAAACAGCGGCACTCACGTACTCGGTCTTAAAGCCGAACTCATCAGCCACAAGATTGATGGTCTCTGCATCCAAACGCTGGTTGATGGACACCATGATGCCGACACTCATCAGCGTACCGATAACATTTGTGACCGGGATGTTCATCATCGAAGCAAGTTCACTCACGGTAACGAACTCCGTCAGTTTCAGGACCTTACTCTCCTTGCGCTCTGCGCGTGCCTCCTCGTTCATCTTTTCCTGAACGGCATCACGCTTCTCCTTACGGTATTTAGCGCCTTTCTTGTTCTGGTTCTGCTTGTTGGTAAGACGTGCCAACGTCTCTTTTACCTGACGTGCCACATCCTCCTCGTTCACCTCAAGAGGCTTCTGGTTGCGGTTACGATTTTTCTTTTTCTTATTGCTGTTCTGATTATTCTGGTTGTTATTGTTATTATTATTGTTATTATAATTATTATTCCTACCAGAATTATTGTTGTTCTGATTTGCGGCAGCGTTGATATCTACACGCTCCTTATTGATACGTACACGTCTTTTGCGCTCGCCATTGGGAGCTGCTGTTGGTCCGCCATGTTGCTGTTGAGCTTTTTCCTCACGTTCCTTACGTTTCTCCTCCTTTGTTTTCTTCTTAGGACGAGTGCTCTGGTTGAGCGCGCTGAGATCTATCTTGCCGAGCACATTAACCTTTGGAGTAAGCATTTTCTTCTCACTCTTCAACTGGAATATTTCTGTCTCAGGCTTTGCTGCAACCGGTTGTTGAGCTGGTTGTTCCTGCTGCGGTTGTGATACTGGCTGTTGCCCTTGTGGCGACTGAGTCGTCTGTTGTGGTTTTGTCGTCACTTGATGTTTTTGTTGCTGTTGTGGTCTCTGCTGCTGCGGTTTAGGCTGCTGTTGCGGTCTAGACTGCTGTTGAGACATTGTATTTTGTTGTGGAGCCTGCGTCTTCGGAGTCTGTTGCGGCTGTTGTGCACCACTTGGCTGCTCCACTTTCTTGGGCTGCTCCACCTTTTTAGGCTGTTCTGCAACTTTCGGTTGCTCGGCAGGCTTGGATGGCTCTACTGGTTTCGGCGCTTCAGCAACCTTAGGCTGTTCCTTCGGCTTCGCCTCCACGGTCGGTTCTGTTTTAGGCTGAACAGGAGTCACTGTTTTCTCAACATTCGGATTCTGTTCTGCTATTTTCTCTGCAACAGGTTCCGCCTTCTGTGCTTTCGGTTCTGGCACAGGAGTCGGCTTTGGTGTCTCCGCTACAGGTTTGACATCTACATGAGCTTGGCTGACGGCAGCAGCCTTAGGTTCTGGCGCCTTCTCAGGCTTGGGAGCAACAGACTCCTTGACCGCAGGCTTTTTGCCCATGCTGTCGAGATCTATCTTGCCTAGCTGCTTGAACTGCTGATGACCAGACGATTCAAGAAGAGTCTCTCCACGACTATCCTTCGGTTCAGGAACATGTTTCTTATCTTTCGGTTTCTTCTGGAAAAGTTTTTCGGCTTGAGAACGCACTTCCTTATCTTGCTGAAAAGCAGATACAAGCGCATTGTACTGCTCATCACTCAATTTGAAGCTCGGCTCAGCCTTGACCTCTCCCAGTTCACTTTTCTTTTCTAGGAATTCAACTGCCGTTTGAAGTCCTATGTTTAATTCACGTAATGCTTTGTTTAATCTGATGCTCATTAATATTCCTTATTATTTTCTTTGTTTCTGTAATGAACGTACCGGCGTGTACGCTCTTTTCTGTCCGATTTTAAGCGGAACGTACACGCCGGCACGCCCCTTACATACCCCTCGACATTATTGTTCGAATTCAGCCCGGAGGACGCGCAGAACATTGTCCACGGTTTCCTCTTCGAGGTCTGCCTTTTCAACCAACATCTCACGAGGTGCATTGAGTACCGCCTTGGCTGTATCCAGACCGATACCCTTGATTGCGTCGATGACCCACTGATCGATTTCGTCAGAGAACTCATCCAAATAGATATCCTCATCAGCCTCATTTTCAGAAACCTCACGGAATACATCTATGGTATATTCCGTCAGCATGGAAGCGAGTTTGATGTTCAATCCGCCACGGCCGATTGCCAGAGAAACCTCTTCCGGTTTCAGGAACACTTCTGCCTTATGGTTCTCATCGTCTATGTTCACATTGCTCACCTTTGCAGGGCTCAGCGCACGCTGGATGAACAATTTCGTATTTGATGTAAAGTTGATAACATCGATATTCTCATTGCAGAGTTCACGAACGATACCATGCACACGGCTACCTTTCACACCCACGCAGGCTCCAACCGGGTCGATGCGCTCGTCGTAGCTTTCCACTGCTATCTTGGCTCTTTCGCCAGGCATACGTGCAATCTTCTTGATAGAAATCAGACCGTCGTTGATTTCAGGAACTTCAGCTTCGAGCAGACGCTCCAAGAAAACAGGACTCGTACGGCTCAATATAATCTTTGGATTATTATTCTCGTTGTCCACGCGCAAAATCACGGCACGCACGGTCTCGCCCTTATGGTATTGGTCAGCAGGTATCTGCTCCGTTTTCGGCAATATCAACTCGTTGTTCTCATCATCCACGATGAGCACTTCACGTTTCCATATCTGATAAACTTCACCGGAAATAATCTGTCCCACACGATCCTTATACTTATTATATAAGGAGTCATGCTCCAGTTCAAGAATTTTAGAAGCCAGCGTCTGGCGCAATGTAAGAATGGCACGGCGACCGAACTTGGCGAAATTCACACGTTCTGAAACGTCCTCGCCAACCTCATAGTCGGGTTCTATCTTCTGTGCCTCTGTCAGAGAAATCTCCTTGTTTTCATCTTCCACTTCACCGTCGGCCACAACCACACGGTTACGGTATATTTCGAAGTCTCCCTTATCCGGATTCACAATCACGTCGAAATTCTCGTCGCTACCGAATATCTTAGCCAGCACGTTGCGGAAACTTTCCTCCAACACACTCACCAAAGTCGTACGGTCGATATTCTTGGTCTCCTTAAATTCCTTGAAGGTATCGATCATGCTAACCGTCTCTTCTTCATTTTTTCTTGCTGCCATAGCTTATTTGAAACTTATTAAGTATTTAGTATATTTCACATTATCCATCTGGTAGGTATGATCCACATCCTGCATTGTCGGACGTTTCTTACCTTCCATCTTCACTTTCTCACGCGTAGTAACCACAAAATCGTTACCTTCTACCGACTTGAGCAAGCCTTTCACCTTATTCCCATCGGCGTCCATCACCTCTACATCCTTTCCGATGAAGTTGATGTACTGCTGTGGGACCTTGAACGGCTGACCCAGTCCCGCTGAGCCAACTTCCAATTCATAATCTTCTTCGTCACGACTGAGATGATCCTCAATGTACTTACTCAGCTCAACGCAATCCTCAATCCAAACGCCATCTGCGTGGTCGATTTCAACAACAATTTTGTCATCTTGGCTTATTTCAATACCAACAAGGAAATATTCCTTATTCTCAAGCCACTGGTCAACTAATTTTTTTACGACGTTCTTGTCAATCATATACTACTAATTAAAATAAAATGAGGAGCTCTCTCGGAGCCCCTCATTCCACTGAACGCTGCAAAATTACTAATAAATTCTTTAGTGTGCAAAGTTTTTATGATATTTCTGCAAATATTATTGATTTTGTAATACCCAAACCATGATTACTGCCACGACCAATATCACGATAAAAGCCATCGCCATGATTCCCCACAAAAAGCGGATGTTATGATCTGTTCTCCTTCTCATTTCTTCACAGGTTGCAAAAGTTTATCGTATTCCGAAGGATTGTTCAGCAACCGCACAGCCTCACTCATCTGCTTATCCGATTTGAGGGAATTGCGCACCGCACCTTCCTGATAATAATATGCTGCCACGATATCATTTGCCAATATGTCTTTGATAGTCTTCTTATTGAAATCCAAATCCTTCAGGACATTGTGACTAAGCTTCTTTTCCAAGTTCTCAAACTCGGTTTTGGCATCATCATAATAACCCTCGAACTTAGCCAGTTTCACCAAATTCTTCAGATATTTCTCGCTCTCACGATCGTATTTGAATCCGCTCTTCAGCACCATCTGCTTGAAGTCTTCATAATCGGCATCCGACAATTCGAATTCAGCCGCAGGCGCTATCGTCTGATGTTTGGCAATGTAATTGATTTCGTAATTCATCATCACGGAATTAGAATCCACATACTCCAGATAGTAAGCGATATTTGGCATCGAATCAGGCTCCATCACAATATCGGGTTTGATACCGCCACCATCGCGCACGATGCGACCGTGCAATGTATGGAACGCCTTGGTCAACGAATCCGGCACATGCTCGATGTATCCGCCATTGGCATGTCGATAGTTTATCGCCTGAATACATCTGCCGCTCGGTATGTAATATTTATTTGTCGTGAGTTTGAGACTTCCATTATAAGGCAGGTCCACCGACATCTGCACCAGTCCTTTTCCGTAAGTGCGGGTTCCCAATATCACCGCCCTGTCCAAATCTTGCAGACTTCCGCTCGTTATCTCACTGGAACTTGCGGTATTGTCATTCACGAGTACCACAATAGGCATCACCGTGTCGATAGGCTCCACCATCGTCTTGTAATCGTTGTTCACGCGTTTCAGCTTTCCCCTGTTCGAAACGATTGTCACGCCTTTAGGCACAAACATGTTGACAATTTCCACAGCCTCGGACTCCGAACCGCCACCATTGTTGCGCAAATCAAGCACCAAACTCTTTGCACCCTGATTTTTCAAATCGATGAAAGCACGTCGCATCTCCTTGGCACAACCTTCAGTGAACTGATGCAGATTGATATAACCGATTTTACTATCAAACATACCTGCATAAGGCACCGATGGTTCCTGTATCACCCTTCGCGTAATCTTCATCTTCATGATTTTACCCGTAGTAGGACGTTTAATCTTGAGGATGAAACTGGTGCCCGCATCGCCTTTAAGATGGGAGCTAACGAATTCCGTACTTTTATTCTCCATTGTGGAATCATCTATGCTCAGGATAATATCACCCTTTTTCAGACCAGCCTCGGCAGCAGGCATTCCCTTATAAGGTTCATCGATGACTGTATATTTCAATTTCGGGTTATAGCGAATCAACGAACCGATACCGGCGAATTTGCCTGTATATATCTCTTTCAAATCTTTCAACTTTTCCTCCGGATAATATTCCGTATACGGATCCAGGCTTTTGAGCATCGCATTGATGCTGTTACCAATCACATCGTTAGCGTCCAACGAATCCACATACATCAAATCCAGATTCTTGTATATCGCATTGAATACATCCAGATTCTTTGCCACATCAAAGTTGTGATCCTTGTTCTGAGCAGCGGCAGGCACAGCTGCCAACAAGAACAAATATAAAATAAGTTTTCTCATCTTTTGTAATAATAATGGTGCAAAATTACGACATTATACCCGTAATCCATTCACAAAGAGCTAAAATTTATTTGTTTTTATCTATAAAATGAATTTTTTCTTTAAAAAGTTTGGCAGTTTCAAAAAAACGTCGTACTTTTGCAACCGCAATTCAGGCAAATGCTTCAATAGCTCAGTTGGTTAGAGCACCTGACTGTTAATCAGGGGGTCGTTGGTTCAAGCCCATCTTGAAGCGCA
>ENA-UOYA01003342-UOYA01003342.1-activated-sludge-metagenome-genome-assembly--contig:-NODE-3342-length-14397-cov-5.623065_pt1 | contig 14397 bp, 17 predicted proteins | sample MGYA00238163_ERZ764804 | MGnify/ENA primary metagenome ERZ764804 (study PRJEB28919, sample SAMN05720223) | activated sludge metagenome | isolation source: Anaerobic digester | place: Hong Kong...
TTTTTGCCTGTGAGCAGGTTTTGCATCAGCCATTTTTTCTGCTGCTTTTTCTCGGAGATAAGCCGATCTTCCAATTCGATAGCCCTATCCCAGGTTGTGAGGATTTTAACTATTTTTTGTTGTTCTATAATCGAAGGAACACGAACTTTTTGTCTTAACCAATCACGCGTTTTAAAACGTAATTTTTCAATATGGACACCATCGCTGGCAATATAAAAAAATCTTCTCATAAAAGGCAATTGCACATAATAATCAAAAAATGATGGCAATACCCTGTTGTTGCAGTTCATTACATCATATTCGTTGGATACGGTCGCCCCTTCATACTTCTTGGAGACGACAGCACAAGCTCCGTGAACTATCTGTCTTTTTGAAATAATAAAATCTCCTTCACGTATTTCAAACTGACTTTTAACGAGGATTCTTTCACCGGCCAGTTTACCCCGGCTTTCAATTCCTCCAAAATTTCGTTTAATTGTAATGAGGTCATATTCCTGGTCATCCGTTAAATTAACTGGTCTCTCCACAACCTCCAGCAATTGGCTTAACCTGTATTCCTCCCAGTTTTCCGGAAAAGAATAGTCTTTATAGTCATAACTCAACTTGGCAACGCTCATAGCTCCCACCTGTTCAATGTCTCATAGTGCATTAAATGTAAGCTCGGTCATTTTCGTGACGTCACGAAAATGCTCACAGTCCCAACTCCTTCAAATACCCGGCCATTTGCGCCTCGACTTCGGCAAGTTCCTTCTGGATGTTGGCGATATTGTTTTTAACCTCTTCAATATCCACCAGCGCTTCTTCTTCAAAGGTATCAACATAACGGGGGATATTCAGGTTGTATTGGTTGGCCTTGATTTCGTCGACGCCGGCCACGTGGGCGAATTTTTTGATATCCGCCCGGTTTTTGTAGGCGTTGACAATATCCTCGATATGTTTTGTTTCGAGCTTGTTCTGGTTCTTGTCCTTTTTATAGCGGAGCCTGCCGTTTTCGTCCCTGCCGGAGGCGTCGATAAAAAGGACGTCGTCACGGTTGCGGTTCTTTTTGAAAACCAGGATGCAGGCCGGAATACCGGTGCCGTAAAACAGGTTGGCGGGCAGGCCGATCACCGCGTCCAGCAGGTTTTTCTCGATTACGGCCTGCCTGATCCTGCTTTCCGACGCGCCCCTGAACAAAACGCCGTGGGGAGCGACGGCGGCAATCCTGCCGCCGCTCTTGAGGCTGGCGATCATGTGCAGCAAAAACGCCCAGTCGCCCTTGCTGGCAGGGGGCACACCCCAGTCAAAGCGGTGGTGCCTGTCAAGCGACGCTTCCATCTTGAATTCTTTACCTTTGCCGGTCACCTCGCCGCCGGTGTTAAAACCCGCGGCCCATTTATCCTGCGAAAAAGGCATGTTGGCAACGATGACGTCAAACTGCATGAGATTGCCGTCCGGGTCCAGGTGCAGGGGGTTGGCCAGGGTATCGCCCCATTCGATCCTGGCGTCCATGATCTGATGGAGAAACATGTTCATTTTGGCCATTGACCAGGAGGAGCCGTTCATTTCCTGTCCGTACAGGGCAAGTTTTTTTATCTCGTTGTTTTCCTTGGCCTGGGCAGTTTTCCCGGTTTTTATGAGCAGGGAGCCGGAGCCGCAGGTGGGGTCGTACATGGTGTCGCTTATTTTCGGGTCGACAATGCGGGCCATCAGTTCCGACACTTCGGAGGGCGTAAAGAAGGAACCGGCTTTTTTGCCGGCCTGGCTGGCAAACTCACCGATCATATATTCGTACGCTTCGCCTATGGTGTCCGCGGCCACCTTGCCTTCCTCGGGCTTGATGGAAGAAGGGCTCAGGTCAAGGGACTCGAAATCTTCCAGCAACTCCCGCAGGCGGGTGTTTCTTTGCTTTTGATTGCCCAGCATGGCTTCACTGTTAAAGTCAATGTTCCTGAATATCCCCGTGAACAGGGAAGGATTGTCGTCTTCTATGCCGCGCAAAGCCGTGTTGACAAGCTCTCCCAGGTTGTCGCCGTATCTTTTGTCATAAAGCCAGTTGAAGCTGTGTTCTTCCTTGATGACAAAGGGGAGCCTGCTTATCGCTCTTTCCAGACGTACCGGATTATCGTACTTTTTTCTGAGTTCTTCGACGTTTTCCAGATAGGTGTCGCTTAGATATTTAACGAAAAGCATGGGCAGGATGTAATCTTTATAGTTGGCCGCGTCGATAGCCCCTCTGAAAGTGTTCGCGCCTCTCCAAAGCGCGGCCTCAATGTCTTTTCTGGTAGTCGCCATCATCTTTCACCCTCCCCGGCGCCTGCCGTGACGTTTTTTATTGCTGCCGCCATAAGCCTTTGATCTTCTGTCATCAGATCGCTCAACAGCCGTTTCCTTTGCTTGTGCAGCAGCCACATCCGGCCAAGCGCCAGCTGTTTTGCGTATTCTACGGCGGGTATGTCCAACGCCGCCAACGACTGTACGGAGATAGACTTGACAGTTGCGACCGCACCGACAATATTGTTGTTCAGCCGGGCAATGCCCTGGTTTTCCAGCAGGCAGGCTATATAAGCCGGGAAATGTTCTTTGAACACGCGAATAACAATAAGGTTGTTTGAGAAGGTTGTATTCGGCGCGTCTTCACTCACCAGCGTCGCTGCGTCCGGATTCAGCCGTTTAAGTATAATGTCGTTTTTCCGGATAAAATAGCACTCGCTAACAGGAGTTTGCCGTTTTATTTCCGAAGGGCTGTTTATATCGTTGTAAATTCCCAAATGGTTTGGCTGAATAAAATTATATGTTATAAAACTTGTCTTGTACACAAGTCCGTGTTGCCTGGTATCGGGCAGCCCATTAAATATAGCGGCGATTTTTCCAAGCTTCACATTTCTTAACACCTTCATTTCTTCACTACCTTCCGACCGGTTTCCGGGAGAACAACTATACAAAGGTTGTCTGAGGTCAACATTCAACAAAAGCCTTACCACATACCGGTGTTATTTGCTGGATTTATAAGAACACGTCCAGTCCGGCCAGTTGTCGCCCTTGCCCCGGTTGTTGCGCCAGTGCAGCGGCTGAAGGTTCTTTAAGTCATCTGTTCCGCCCTTGGCCACCGGCTTCTCATGGTCTATTTCCCAACCGTATTCAGAGTTGACGTTGCCGTAATCCGCAAATTTAATCCACGCGCCGCAACGGTCTTTCCTGATCTCGTTTTGGTCGTGTTTGGGGATGATGGTGGCCTTGCTCCATACATACAATACAATCAACTGGTCAAAAGGCTCGTTCAGAAGCGTGCGATTTACTTGATGCGCCATAGCTTCTCCTTTCCGAGGCAAGGCATCCACCAGCCGCAATCATCAAATATTGAGTGCTGTTCGCGGTATCTCGTGTTTGTACAAAACATGAGCTGATTTCAGCGGCAAGTCCGGGAATGGCCGGTTCCCGGGCTTGCTTTTTTCGCCTCTATTTTGTTGCCTTGGCCCTTTCTAGAAAAGGGCAAAAACAATTCCAGGGTAAATTATACCAAAAAATAAATTCTATTGTCTATCGTTTTTTCTGTGTTAAGCATTAACATATTATCATTGCTGTTATTTTTGCATGGTGGAAAGTAAGTTGCTAGAAAAGTAAAACCCCTTTCAGAATTAAGAGGTTTTACAAATTACCAAAAGTATGAAGTATGTTTCAGGTTTGTTATTTACTGTTTTCCGTATGGCTTTACCTTTATTTTTTACTGGCCAGTTTGGTCATCAGGTTGGTGAGCACCTGTCTTTCTTCGGTGTCGGCCACTTCCCAGAGCTCTTTGACCGCCTTTTGTTCCGGGTTGGCGGGTGGGACGCTGCTGGCCAGTATATCGCCCAACTGGTAGGCCATTGAATTAAGATGCTCCTTGGTAATCCCCATTTCTTCAGCGTATTCCACAGCCTGGCCCAGGGTTCTCTTCCAGCTGTCCCAGCTGATATTGAGCATGTTCATTATGCATGACACCCCTCTTCATTATTTTAAAATAGTTTTCCCCACGAACACCTTTCTATACTTTTTTTGGATCACCCGAGTAATCTGGCGTGTATAGTTTTTTGCATCAGCCGCTTTGCTCAGTAGTGCCGGAGTAATAATCGAACGTTTTTGTGTTATAATACAGAAAAATAAAGTGGAATAATTTATATAATAAAGAATTTAGGCGGTGCTGGCTTTAGTGAGTGTTGTGATCCTGGCTCTGGAGACTTCCTGTGACGAAACCTCGGCGGCGGTGGTGGCCGATGGTTCGCAAATACTATCGAATATAATATCTTCTCAGGTTGATGTGCACCGCAAATTTGGCGGTGTGGTGCCGGAGGTGGCTTCCCGCAAGCACCTGGAACTGCTGAACCGGGTGGTGGAGGAGGCGCTGGCGGCAGCCGGGCTGGGGTTTAAAGATCTGGACGCGGTGGCGGTAACCTATGGCCCCGGGCTGGTTGGGGCGCTGCTGGTAGGAGTCGCCGCGGCCAAGGCTTTTGCTTACGGGCTGGACCTGCCCCTGCTGGGGGTAAACCACCTGGAAGGCCATATTTACGCCAATTTTCTGGCAGAGCCAGGACTGGCCTTCCCCCTGCTCTGCCTGGTGGTTTCCGGCGGGCACACCGACCTGGTGCTGGTAGAGAAGCACGGCCGTTACCGGGTGGTGGGCAGGACCAGGGACGACGCCGCGGGTGAGGCGTTTGACAAGGTGGCCCGGACTTTAGGCCTCGGCTACCCCGGCGGGCCGCTGATCGACCGGCTGGCCGCGGGCGGGGATGTGTCGGCGATCAGCCTGCCCAGGGCCTATCTGGAAAAAGGCAGCCTGGATTTCAGTTTCAGCGGGCTGAAGTCAGCTGTAATAAATTATTTGCACCGTGCCGCACAGCGGGGTGAGGAAGTGAACAAAGCCGACCTGGCGGCCGGTTTCCAGCAAGCGGTTTCAGATGTCCTGACCGAAAAAACCCTGGCCGCCGCGAAAGAAACCGGGGTTTCCACCATCCTGCTCGCCGGCGGGGTAGCCTCCAATTCCGGACTGCGGGCCGCCCTGACAGAGTCAGCCGGGCAGGAATCGATCCGGGTGGTCATTCCCGCGCCGGTCCTTTGTACCGATAACGCGGCCATGATCGCCTGCGCCGCATACTATAAATACCTGCGGGGCGCATTCGCCCCCTTGACTCTTAATGCAGTGCCGGATTTAAAACTGGGTGAGGAAAGATATGAAGGTAATTTTAAGAAAATCAGCGACTAATGTCCCGGGTAATATATGACTTGTGTCCCGGAAACAGGAGTTCTGTGGATGATTATTTCTGTGGATAATGTGTATAAGTCTGTTAATAACTTGCGGAATAAGGGATTTCTCTGTGGGTGAAATTTCCGGGAAGAAAAATCTCTCATATACTGAAGTATTTTCCTTAAACGGGGCGGCGGAAGCGAACATACTGCCGGTTACTTCCATCTGTAATATAAGCTGCGTGTTCTGTTCACACAAACAGAATCCGCCGGGTGTTCTTTCATACCGCATTGCTGCCTGTACCCCGGATGAGGTCAGGCAGGTAGTGTCTTTTTTGGACCCGGCGAGGCCGGTGATAATAGGCGAGTCGGCAACAAGAATTATCGAAGGTGAGCCTTTAACCAATCCCTTTATCAGGGAGGTTTTATCTGCGGTCCGTGCCGCCCTGCCCCATACAGCCGTCCAGATTACCACCAACGGCATACTGCTGGATGAAAGTATGACAGACTTCTTATGCCGCCTTGGCCGTGTGACTGTCAACCTGTCACTGAACAGCGCAGTGGAGAAAAGCAGGTACACCCTGATGGGGGACGCCTGCCCTGGCCGCGCGTTGCGAAACACACGCCTGCTGAAAAGTTGCGGGCTGCCTTTTAACGGCAGCATTGTGGCTATGCCCCACCTGGTGGGGTGGTCTGACCTGGAAGAGACTATCGGGTACCTTGAGCAGTGCGGAGCTGAGACAATTCGCCTGCTCCTACCGGGGTTTACCCGTTTAGCGGCGCCCGCACTCCGTTTCAAGCCGGCCCTGCGGGAAGAGCTTAATGATTTTGCAGCAGGTCTGCGGCACAGGGCCGGTGTCCCGCTTACCTGTGAACCCCCCCTGGTTTATGACCTGAAGCCGGTGGTTGGAGGTGTGATTAAAGGGACCCCCGCGGCAGCGGCAGGAATTCGCCGCGGAGATGTTATTCATTCGGTAAACAATGTTCCGGCCCGGACCAGGGTTCAGGCTTTTAGACAGGTATTCAAGGCCGCTTCACCGGAAATCATTGTCGCAAGGGAGGAAGGGTTGGTTCCCCTTCAGGTCAAAAAAGAGCCGCTGGAAAGGTCCGGGCTGGTAATGGATTACGACCTGGACCCGGTATTGATTTCTGATATGGCGCTGGCCTTAAGACGAAACGGAGCCAAGAAGGGGCTGGCGCTCGCGTCCGAACTGGGCAGTCCTGTCATAAATAACGGCTTGAAGCAATTTTTAAAAGGAGAAGCGGAAATAGAAGTGCTGACTGTGAAAAGCCGTTTCTTTGGTGGTTCGATTGGAGCAGCCGGCTTGCTTACGGTGGCTGATTTCGAAACAGCCCTGACAGAATATCTTAGAGACAAGCCGGGACGTCTCCCGCCTGTGGCGCTGCTGCCGGAACCGGCCTTTGACCGCAGGGGCAGGGACCTCACCGGGCGTTCCTATGTTGATCTGGAGCAGAAGTTCGGGATCAGATTTGAATTGCTGTGAGCCATTTATTAGTTAATTTTCAAAGCAGAATTTGCAGGGAACCGGCACGGCGCTGTTGAATATTATCTTTAACTGTGGGAACGCAGGCGTCTGGCCAAACTGGCCGGGATGTGCGAATCTACCTTACAGGGGGGGCGTAAATATGAAGGTTAAGCAGATTTCTGTTTTCTTGGAAAACAAGTCTGGCCGCCTGGCCCAGGTGACCAGGACGCTCGGGGAGAACGGCATCAACATCCGGGCGCTGTCAATCGCCGACACAACTGATTTTGGCATATTGAGGCTGATCGTGAACGATCCGGAGCAAGCGTACCAAATCTTAAAGAGTTCAGAGTTTACGGTAAGCGCGACCGATGTGATCGCCGTGGAAGTAGCCGACAAACCCGGCGGGCTGGCTGACGTCCTCCAGTTGTTGGACGGGGCGGGCATAAACATTGAGTACCTCTACGCGTTTCTGCAGAAATCAGCCGGCGCCGCTCTTGTTGTTTTCAGGGTGGAGCGGCTTGACGAGGCGGTTAAAGTCCTGCAGGCAAGCGGCACACGCCTTCTGAGCGGTAGTGAGGTTTACAAGTTATAAGTAATAAAATGATTTTCAGGCGATATGTTTTATTATGGGTGACCGCTTACATGGAAAAGCGGTCATTCATATTATGGAAACAAAAGTAAAAATATTTGAGCCCTGCAGTCATCTCCAGAGTGTTAAAATGAAAATGATGGTTGATAAGATGGGGGTATTTACTTGCCGAAAAGCCGGTTGAGGAAACAGATTTTGCAGATGAGAAACGGCTTAACACCCGCGCAGGTGGCCGAAAAAAGCCGAAGAATCGCCGCCAGGCTGCTGGATTTGGAAGAATACCGGCGCTCTCGCAGCATGATGATCTACCTGGATTTTCGCAATGAGGCGCGTACCGATGAAATAGTTGTTAAGAGCCTGGCAGCCGGCAAAAAAGTAGCAGTACCCGTTACCGATACTGCCGCAAACCAGCTGATACCGTCGCTCCTTCTAAATTACCCCGGCGACCTGCAGCCAGGCGCGTGGGGTATTCCGGAGCCCGGGCCACAGGCCTTGCGGCCGCTGAACCCGGAGACGCTCGACCTGGTCATAGTGCCGGGGGTGGCTTTTGACACCGCCGGAAACCGGCTGGGCTTTGGCCGGGGGTTTTATGACCGGTTTTTGCCCCTTACCGGACCGGGAACAGTATTCGCTGCCCTGGCCTATGAATTTCAGGTGCTGTCTGACGTTTACCCGGGGCCGCATGATATACCTGTGCATGCCATACTGACAGAAGACCGGTTAATAAGGATAAAATAAACTCAATTGACTGATTCGCTCCATTGAGGAACAATAATTGCTTGTATTAAATATAGAGAATATTGACAAAGCACATGTTCTCTCAGGCTTGATTAAGGTAGATTGCAGAAGGGATTGGTCTATAATCTAAGGACTTGGAGTTTGTCTGTGTAGAGGCTCTGAGATTAAATTCATATTTGTGGCAGGAATTGTACTAAATGTATGGAATTATCCTTTCGAGTAAAAGTAAAGACGGCGAATATATACTTATATGTTAAACAGGAAAAAGAATGATTTACAGAAATAGAAGCATTAAACCAGCACAGAATGACTAAGAGCCAACAAAGCAATCAACACGAAGGTCAGCACTACAGCTTATTTCGATCGCTGGGCGTAAGAGTAGAAAGGTAGGAGAAATAAGATGAACGAAAAAGACCCTGTGGATTTATCATTGGACGAGATAGAGGAAATTGAAAAACTCACATTAAGATGGGTATTTCAGGCTGTTTACGATTTTGGAATGGAAGCGCACGAGATTTTTCTAAAATCACCTGATAGTGTAAAGGACATTGCAGAAGATATAACAAGGGAATTGCTTGATAGATTGTCTGGGTTTAATGTTCAGCAACGAGTGTATGGTACCGTTGACTATAAGAAGGCCAGATATGTTATATTGCCGGAACGAACGGTTCGACAGGCTCTGTTTATAGATTCAAAGGCTGAAAAAGAAAACCGGTCTGCAACTATTCAAATGTCTCAAACTTCAATGTGGATAAGACAAAGAAGATCGGGTGATGAAATCAACGAAAAAGGTTTTCTTCCTGAAATATCAGAATATGGCGGGAAGAACTACCTTACAACAACCTGTCTTATACACTTCATGTACGAAGACGATAATAATGTACATCACTTAAAGGAAGTTACCATTGCTGCAATACCAAATGGCCGCCTGCAAGATACATACAATCCAACATTTGATGATGGAATATGGTTGGTTGGGAGAAATGCACCATCACGAGGCGAAGATTTTAGGGTAAGGGTGAGCTTTAGTAAATTAAAAGAAAAATCTGCTTGGCGTATTCAGACGCTAACATACGAGGAAAATATTAAGGAGTGTAAAGGATTATGGCAGTCATAGAGTTTTCAAAGACACTTTCTCCTAATAATATTTATCATGGAGATGCCAGGTTTCTTTTGAAAAAAATTGCTCGAGAATCAATTGCGCTGAGTGTATGGTCCCCACCATATTATGTGGGAAAAGAATATGAAAAATATTTAACCTTTAGGGGATGGGAAAATTTATTAAAAGAGGTTATTAAACATCATTTTCCGATTATTAAACCTGGAGGCTTTTTAGTAATTAATATAGCAGATATTCTATGTTTTAAGGATGAAACAATGCCAAAAATTATGGCAGAAAACGTTTCACGGAGAAAAATCACGCTTTCAAAAGAAGAAATTGTAGAAGTCATGAAAAAACATCCTGAATGGAACCGGTACAAGCTTGCTGAATATTTCAAGTGCAGCGAGCAAACAATTGACAGGAGGTTGAACGGTAATAATGTTAGAGGAGGCAAGTATCAGTCTCAGACAAGAGTGTATTTAGTTGGCGGACTGATTGAGCAAGCTGCAACCGGTGCAGGATTCTATTTATATGACCGCCGTATTTGGGTGAAAGACGCTGCTTGGGAAAACTCCAGGTGGCACACAATATCTTACCGCTCTGTTGATGAATTCGAATATCTATATATCTTTTGGAAACCAGGAATCACGAAGGTTGACAGAGCACGGCTTACAAAACAAGAGTGGGTTAATTGGGGTTCTAGGGGGGTGTGGGAAATTGCATCTGTTCGTAGTAACTCCGACCATGATTCAAAGTTTCCTGTTGAATTGCCAAGAAGAATAATAAAGTTATTTACTGATCCTGATGATATTGTGCTTGATTGTTTTATTGGTAGCGGAACTACTGCCGTAGCAGCGATCAGTGAGGGAAGGAAAGTGATTGGAATTGACAAGGAAATAAAGTCAGTTGAAATCGCAAGAAACGCCATAGCCTCAATAAATGCATATACAAAAGAGCCTGAGCAATTAGAGTTAATGCTCCGGGAATTAGAAGCTTCATACAATGCACAATAAAAATGTGTTAATAGACAACTACTGACAGGCATAAAGCAACTCCGTACTGCGAAATACCAAAGAGCGCATTCTTCATGTTCTTACAAACACAGCAGATTGTGTAAAAAAAGAGGCCCTTGCCCCCGTGTTTGCGGGGGCAAGGTTTTATGTGGGGTTAGTCTGGGGTTTTTAATAGTTATGGACCCGATCCAGTTCTTCTCCGGTGATGTCGAATGTGGTTTTGTGGGGTTCCAGCATGTTCCATAAATGAACATGCGGGGGCTGTGCGAATGCTTTGTCCCGGTCTGCCGGTTGAAGGATGATTTTTATTTTGCCGGTGTGGTTTTTGGCCTTATAATATAGGTTAGAAGTCAAGTCAGAAGGGATTTGCTGCAGGTGCAAAGAAATGAGCTGCGCAGGCTGCTGGAAAATGTAAAGAACCATAAAATTGATGTGGCGGAAGCGCTGGACAGGCTTAAGAACTTACCATATGAAGACCTGGGCTTTGCGGTTATAGACCACCACCGCGCTTTGCGCAAAGGCTTTCCGGAAGTTGTTTTCTGCCAGGGCAAAACTGCGGAACAGGTTGCCGGTATCTTTAAAAAGCTGGGCGGCGGGGACAGGGTGATCCTGGGTACAAGAGCTTCAGATGAAGCTTTTCTGAAAGTAAGGGAAATCTACCCGGAGGCTATTTACAATGAACTGGCCCGGACTATCGTCATTGGCGGGGGCAAACAGCCGGCTCAAAAGGGGAAAATCCTTGTGGTCAGCGCCGGGACAGCCGACCTGCCGGTGGCTGAGGAGGCCGCCGTTACAGCAGAGGTGATGGGCAACGAGGTGCGGAGAGTTTACGATGTGGGTGTCGCGGGTATTCACCGGCTTCTGGATAAGCTGGATGAGATGCGCTGGGCTCATGTCATTATTGTGGTGGCAGGTATGGAGGGGGCCCTGGCCAGTGTGGTGGGCGGGCTGGCCGAACAGCCTGTTATCGCCGTGCCGACCAGTGTCGGTTACGGAGCCAGCTTCAACGGGCTGGCCGCGCTGCTCTCCATGCTTAACAGTTGCGCTTCAGGAGTCAGCGTGGTAAATATCGACAACGGTTTTGGCGCCGCTGCCATGGCCAACGCCATAACCCGTATGATGGAGGGGGCGCGTGAGTGAGAATAGCTTATTTTGATTGTTTTTCAGGTATAAGCGGTGATATGTGCCTGGGCGCCCTGGTCAGCGCCGGAGTTGACTTTGCTTTGTTAAAGGAGCAGTTGGCGCTGCTGCCGGTTGACGGCTATGAAATTTATTGGAAAAGAGAAAAAAGAAACGGTATTTCCTGCGCCAATGTCTTTGTTGACCTGCTGGAAACAAATCAGCCCGAGCGGCGCCTGGACGACATCTTAAAGATTATAGACAACAGCGGGCTGCCGGCGGAAGTAAAAGAGAAAAGCAAGGCTGTTTTTCACCGCCTGGCAGAGGCTGAGGCTGCCGTCCATGATACAGCGCCGGACCAGGTCCACTTCCATGAGGTCGGGGCGGTTGACGCTATAGTGGATGTGGTGGGCACAGTACTGGGCCTGAGCCGGCTTGGGGTGGACAAGGTTTACGCTTCACCCCTGCCCATGGGCAAAGGTTTTATCAAGTGTATGCACGGCGTGATCCCGTCACCGGCGCCCGCCACACTGGAAGTGCTGCGGCAGGCTCCTGTTTACGGCGCTGGTATCGAAGGGGAATTGGTGACTCCCACCGGGGCCGCCCTTGTTTCTGTGCTGGCGGATGGTTTCATTGACCTGCCGGCCCTGACTGTAGAAAAAGTAGGCTACGGCGCCGGCAAAAAGGTTATGGAGCACCCCAACCTGTTAAGGCTGATCGTGGGTGAGCGTTATCCAGGCCGCGGTTCCGCCCGGGAGAATGTTCACCAACACCATCATAACCATAACCAAGGTCCAGAAGATATAGAGTAAACTCCCTTGTTATTTCTTCAGCTTTTCAAAGGCCAGCAGGGCGGCTGTGTAAACTTTTTTCAGGGGAATACCGGATTTTTCAGAAAGACTCCTGCATTCTTCGTATTCCGGGGCAATTTGCAGAATTTCTTTTTTGTCTTCACCGGCGAAGCCGGTTTTCACTGTAACTTCCCCCCAGGGGGTATTTACCGGCTCAAAACTTCTGTAAAGGACCCTTCTTTTCTCTTCCCTGATCCGTACGCCTAAAGTTGAGGTTTCCCTGAAGACGGTTTCAAGTAACGTTTCCAGCTTTTCCGCATGACAAATTACACACAAAAGGTTGGCCGGCCTGTTCTTTTTCATATACGCGGGTATGACATAGGCGTCCAGCGCGCCGTCCTTCATGAGTTTATCGAATAAATAGGAGTAGATTTCCGGGTTCATGTCGTCTATAGTAGTTTCAAGGACGGTTACTTTTTCCTCTTGACCAGTCACGGTTGTTCTCCTTTCATTCGGCACGGAATTTGCGACTATATTGTAACACAACCCCTTCCCTTATTAGTAGAAGTATAGAGGAAGCAAGTTTTGCCGGCAAACAGTAAAAAGATTAGGAGGGAGAAGATGGGCGACATTGAAGTGAGAGGTTTTGGCGAGTTAAAAAAGCTTTTTGATGAGAGAAAGTGGCCTTTCCCGCTTATACTTAGTTTAGAAGAGGAAATCAGCGCAGTTGATCCGGCGGTAAATTAGACCTGCCCCCTGAAAGGATTGAAATAGTATTTGTTAACGGGAAGGCTATGCCTGTAGACTGTCTGATCAAGCCGGGTGACCGGGTAGCGTTTGTGCCGCCCGGCACTCCGGGGCCTTACCGTGTATTGCTGGGTTTTAAAAAAATGGGTAAACAATAACAGGTCATGCTTGCCATCTATGATAATGGCAAGAAAATTGCTGAGACTAAATTTCATACTGTTCATGAGGGCTTCAATTATTTTAAATCTTCATTCATCTTACAGGAGGTGAGACTTTTTGAAGGTCGAAGTAAGGGTTTTTTCAGGTCTGGAGAGTTATATCCCGGGAACAACTTTTGGACAAATCATCCCGGTGCCTATAACAGAGGGGTTAACGGGCAGGGAGTTGTTAACAAAACTCAACATTCCTGAGGACAAGGTGCACACGTTTTTAGTTAATGGTGTTCATAAGGATTTTGCAGTGATCCTTAATGATGGTGACCGTGTGTCTCTTTTCCCTGCTGTGGGCGGGGGATAAATCCAGAGTTATTTACATTTAGTGTCAAATTAGACATGTTTTTTAATATATTATGAAAATTAGCTGCTTTTATATTTAACTTCCAGGGAGAATGCACCGGATTTGGTTAACCTTTTCGAACAACAGGCGCAGGGTTTAGTGTATAATAAGAGATAATAACAAGTTCTGCTGCGCAAACTTGACATTATCCGCAACAGCATGTATTTTTTTCAATGGGAGGTTACACTCCCGCAATAAGGTCCCTGGTTAGTATCTGCTTCAGATTAACCCAGATCAGTATCCTTGAGGGGGTAATCGCATGGGCACGGTGCGCGGTACGTCATACGACACCGGTGCTGCGGCGCTTAGCGCTAAACACAAGCTTTGGCTGGAAAAAAACGGGGCTATTTTTGGTGAAGGCCTGTTTAATATCTTAATTAAAGTTAAAGACACAGGGTCAATTTCACAGGCGGCCAGGGAAATGTCCATGTCCTACCGGGCGGCCTGGGGCAAAATCAAGGTGGCGGAAAAGCATTGGGGAGTGCCGCTCCTTGTGACGCAGGTTGGCGGTGAGATGGGCGGCGGAGCCAAGCTGACCCCCGGCGCTGAAGAGCTCTTGCGCAGGTACCGGGAGTTTCAGCGCGAAGTCGATAGTTTTATTCAAAACTCTTTTGAACAGATATTTCAGGGCTGACAGGCCCTAAAATTAGCGGCGGGTTATATTATTTCAAGCATAAGGGAGACAAGCCTTAGACAGTTTTTATCTCATGCTAAGAGTCCATAAAAAAGGTGATGTCTATGGAAGTTTACTGGCAGGGGCTGCTGGAAGCGTTACGCCTGCTGTTTAGTGGAGACCGGGATGTGTTTGAGGTTATCTTCCGTACCCTTCACGTATCAGGAACAGCCACACTGATTGGCCTGTTGCTCGGCATGCCCCTGGGCACTTTTTTAGCTCTTGCCTCTTTCCCCGGGCGCAAGCTGGTGGTAAGTATCATTAATTTCGGTATGGGCCTGCCGCCGGTAGTGGTGGGATTATGGGTCTGGCTGACCCTAAGCCGCTACAGCCCCCTGGGTTTCCTGAGCCTGCTGTACACGCCTACAGCGATGATAGTGGCCC
>ENA-UOYA01003344-UOYA01003344.1-activated-sludge-metagenome-genome-assembly--contig:-NODE-3344-length-14395-cov-17.585635_pt1 | contig 14395 bp, 9 predicted proteins | sample MGYA00238163_ERZ764804 | MGnify/ENA primary metagenome ERZ764804 (study PRJEB28919, sample SAMN05720223) | activated sludge metagenome | isolation source: Anaerobic digester | place: Hong Kong...
AGCTGGCGATGACTAAAACTGTAATCGGTGCTTGACTTTTATCACAGTTGCTACGCATCGATTTGGGCAGGGGCCTGTCCTGTAAGGACACGGCTGTGCAGGCATGTGCCCCCATTTTACCCATGCGTTGCCGTGCCCCCATCGTGCGATCCAAGGCGGGGGGGGGCACGGCAAGGCTGGTTTCCGGTAAATCCTATCGGATGATCTGCGGTAAATCCAGCAGCATGACATCACCGCGGCCGGCCAGGTGCTCAACCCATTGCGGGGTAAAACCAGACCGCGAGCACAACGCATACTGGATTCTACGATTCCCCAATTCCGGTTGGATGAGCGCGGTCTTTCGCTCCAGATCCGCAAGGATATTGGCTCCGACTGCCCGGCTGCTCCATTTGCATTCCACCAGCAAGGCATCCTGTTCGCCCATCACCACCAGGTCAATTTCTTCAGCGGCATTCCACCAGCGGCCAATATTCACCGGCAGGAAGGGTAAACGGCCTGCCAACCCTTCCTGCCAGAGATGCTGCTGGCAGATCTCTTCAAAAGCCAGGCTGGAAAAGTGATCGAGCTCTGGAAGCACCTGATTTTCCAGGATGAGATGCGCTGCGCCCCGTTCCAACTGCGAGCGGTTGGGATGCACGTACCGAAACCAGAAGCGCAGATAATGATCCTTCAAACGGTAAATGCCCCGGCGGCTCTTTTGCGGCTGGGTTTCTGTCACCGGCACCAGCCGCTCGACCAGGTGCAGCTGCTGCAAGGTATCCAGGTACGCCGTGGCGCCGTCCAGTCCGGTGGCTTGTTTGATTTCATTTAGCCGGGTTTTGCCGGCCGCGATTGCCTGGAGAATGGCGAAATAATTGCGCGGCTCGCGCAATTCCTGCTGAAGGATAAAACGCACTTCGTCATACAAGTACGAACCCCGGCTGAGGATGTTATCCTGAATGTTCTCTTTCAGCGATTTATCCGGTTCGACAGTGCGCAAATAGGCGGGCGTGCCGCCGTAGACCGCGTAAGCGCGCACCTGTTCTTCAGCGGGAAAAGCGGAAAAAAACAAGCGGGCATCCTGAAACTGCAGCGGCTCCAGCAGGTATTGAGCCGTGCGCCTGCCGTAGAGGGGTGCCTGGTAACCCAGCACGGTTTCTTCCATCATGCCAATGTATGAGCCGCACAGGATCAGCATGATTTTTGTATTCTTCAGAACCTGATCCCAGGCTTTTTGTAAAATGGATGCCAGCGGCGGGTGCGCGCTCACCATGTAGGGAAATTCATCCAGCACAACCACCAGGCGTTCATCTTGTGCGGCCTGGCCCAGCGCCTGAAACAGCGCTTCCCAGCTTGAATATACGGCCTCCATCTGCGCGGGGCCAAACAGGGCCGCATTAACCGCGCTGGAGAGCGCAACGCGCAGCGAAATCTCTGAACCCAGATCGGATACGAAAAAGACGGCGCGCTTGCCTTCACAGAAACGCGCCAGCAGCTCGGTTTTGCCCACTCGCCGGCGGCCGTAGAGGACGAAGAATTCGGCCTGTCCCGATGCAAACCGTTTTTCAAGGAGTTCGAGTTCGGTTCGGCGGTTGACGAACACTTCCATCCCTCTATAAATCAAAATAAGGAAATTGTAATTATGATAAGCTGGATTTCCTTACGTATTATAACACAACGCTGGCATGAGGGAGCATCAGGTTTTACCCGATGCGGTTGGAAACCGCCCTGCCTTTCCTGCAGGCGCAGGCTGCAATGTTCACCTTGTTTTGCCGTGCCCTGAGAAGCCGCTCACCCGGCCAGCGTTTGCCGGATCGTCTCGGCCAGCTCGCGGGCGCGCTGCGGGGCTGTGCCCACGTAGCCGTTCACCCCGGCCAGCGCGGCGATTTGCGCGGCGGGCACATGCTGCGTGATTGCCGTGTCGCCCTGCAGCCGCGCGATCAGGTCGTTGGGGCGGCCGGCCTGCACTGCTGCCCAGGCGGCCAGGGCGTGTTCGCGCAGGCGCTCGTGCATCGCCTGGCGGTCGGCGCCGGCGCGGGCCGCGGCCATCAACACGCGCTCGGTGGCGGCAAACGGCGCATACACGGCCAGGTTGCGCGCGATAGCCTCCTCGCGCACCACCAGCCCGCGCGTGATCTTGAGCGCCGTGCCGAGCAGCTCATCGGCGGTCAGGAAAGCCTCCGGCAGCAGCGTGCGCCGGTTGGCCGAATCGTCCAGCGTGCGCTCGAGCAGCGAGTGCGCGGCGTTGCCCCAGGCCACCTGCGGCATCACCGCCAGCGCGCGCGCCAGCGAATTGATCTTCTCGGCGTTGATCGGGTTGCGCTTGAAGGGCATGGCCGACGAGCCCACCTGCTTGCTGCCAAACGGTTCGCTCAGCTCGCCGACCGGCGGCGACTGCAGCACGCGCAGGTCGAAGGCCAGCCTGTATAACGAAGCGCCCAGCCCGGCCAGCGCGGAGAGGATGATGTAGTCCTGCCTGCGCGGGTAGGTCTGCGCCGCCACGGGGTAAAAGGGCAGGTCCAGCTCGGTGGACAGGCGGCGTTCGAACTCGGGCACGTTCTCCAGCCCCAGCAGGTCGCCGTAGGCCGCCGCCGTGCCGACCGCGCCCTTGAAGCCCTTGCCGCGGGTGTTTTCGTGTGCCGCTTTCAAGGCGGCGTAATCTTCCAGCAGGTCCTGGGCGTAACAGGCCAGGCGGTAGCCCAGCGTGGAGGGTTCGGCCGGCTGCAGGTGGGTGAAAGCCATCACCGGCAGGCCGGCGTAATCATCAATCTTCCCGGCCAGCGCCCACAGCAGGTCCTTCAGGCGCGCCAGGGTCAGCTCCAGCGCGGCGCGCAGGCGCAGCGCATCGGCGTTGTCTTCGATGTCCATCGAGGTGGCGCCCAGGTGCAGCGCGCCGCCGCCCAGGGGGGCCTGTTCGGCAAAGGTCTTCAGCTCGGCCATCAGGTCGTGGTGAATCTCGGCTTCGATCTCCAGCGCGCGCGGGATGTTCACCTCGGCGGCGTGCGCGGCCAGGTCGGCGAGCTGTTCTGCGCTCACCAGGCCGTAGCCGGACTGCACTTTGGCCAGCGCCAGCCAGATGCGCCGCCACAGCAGGCGTTTGCCGCGCTCGCTCCACAGCGCGCGCATGGCGGGGCTGGCGTAGCGCCAGCTGAACGGGGAAAGGTAGCTGTCAAAATCAACGGGCACGGGCGGCCTCCAGAGGGAGCGGTTTGGATCCGTTTAATTATAGCCCGGCCGGGGCAGTTTTTTTGACTTCAAATCGCGGCCGGCACATGCAACCTGTTTTCACCCGCCAAAAGGATCAGCGCAGTCCAGCTTCAAGTGTAGAATCATAAAAACCATGCCGCGCAAGGAAGGGACGCACCATGCAATTCAATACCGATCCAACTTTTGTCGGGATCCAGGCATTGAAACAAAAACATGCCGATCAGATCGCTCAGTTTGAAGCCTGGGCAGACAACCGCAATTGGGAGATGTTTCATTCCAGCCATTATGACTGGTGGACCTTCCCGATCAACCGGCCGAGCGCATACGGGATGCAGTACGTGGTTTTTAAGGGAGAAATTAAGACACTCAGGAAAGATAGCGAGTTTATGAACCGCTACCGGCGCGGCGTGAGCCTGGTGGCCGCAGCGTGGGGATGGGATGTGTGGAAGGCAGCGTATATCGCCGATCCAGAACCCGGCCAAAGCTGGCACAACTGGCCGGTCCGGCTGTTTAAGGCAGCGCTTTCGGTAAAGCTCTTTGCTGAGACCGAGTTGTTCGAGTCGCTAAAGAAATATGCTTTGGACCTGATCCGCCAGAACCAGACGATGAGCTACGACGGGAAGGATCTGAGCTGGCTTTTCACCACGGGGAAAGATCCGTACCACTTTTTTTGGTTGTTTCAGCTCAAGCGGGCGGTAGATACCGCCAGGCGCAGGGTGGAAACTATTACTAGAAGGTGAGCACTTTGTCTGCCGCAACCGTCCAGGCCGTCAACTGACTCATTGTGCTGATTTCGACACCCTCGATCAGCGCCAGCCCTTTGATGCCGCGCGCTTCACAGCGGGTGAAGCAGGCTTTCACTTCGCTGCCGCGCGAAAGCACCGATGCAGAATCGGAAACTGTAAATAATTTGGATTTTTTTTATTTAAAAAATTCTGTATACTATATTTGAATTTTTCACATTCTTTTCTTTTATGGAGATTCACCATGACCGATCAATCCGTTCCACCCGCCGCACCCGAGGTCAGCAGCGATGACCGCCTGTGGGTATTGTTGTGCTTCATTATCACCCCGCTTCTTCCCATCATCACGCTGCTGCTGGAAGAAAAGAAGAATCGTCCCTTTATCAAGTATCACACCGTCCCGACCCTGATCCTGGGGCTGGTGGAAGTGGTCATCAGCAGCATCATTTCGGCCATTTTGCCGCTGATTGCCTGCTTCACGCCCCTGATTGTTGTGCTCAATATCTTCTGGGCGATCAAGGCCTTCAACGGCGAATATGTGGAGATCCCGTATATTACGAAATTCGCCAAAGGGCAGGGGTGGATGTAAGATCCCACAGCGGGCAGAACGCAGGGCGTGCTTGAGCCCGCGGCTGAAAAAATAGGCGGACGCGCAGGACCGCTTCTGCCTGCGCGCTGCTACTCGCCTTCTTTTACCCTTTGCAGCGCAAAAAAGGCGGCGGCATTGAACCCCGCGGCGGCCAGCATGTTGGCCCAGAAGCCCAGCGCGTAGAGCTGCGGGCCCAGCAGCGCACCGGCCCCGCGGCCCAGCGAGAAGGCCATGATGGTGGCTGCCATCAGCGTGGCGCGCGCGCCCGGCGCCACCGCTGAAATGAGCGGCTGGCAGCTGACCATGGTGAACTCGAACGACAGGTAAAACAGGAACAGGCCCAGCAGCGCGCCCCATTCGCTGCGGCCCAGCAGCCAGAGCAGCAGCGCGGCCAATGTGTTGGCTGCGATGCCAATGCCCACCGCGCGGCGCTTGCCCAGTTTATCCACCAGCGCGGCGGTCAGCGATTCGCCGCCCAGTTCTGAAAGCCCGATCACCGCGGCCGAGGCTGCCAGCGCGCCGAGCTGCAGCCCGAACGAATCCTCCAGCCACACGCCGAACATCAGGTTGATCACCTCGTTGGCGGCGGTGAGCGCAAAGCCCATCAGCAGCGCGGCCAGCGCGGCGGGTATGGCCAGCACATGGCGCAGCCCGCCGGGCTGCAGCGACTGGCCGTTCTCATCCTGCTGCAGCGCCGGTTTGGCGTTGGGGATGAACAGCGCGATGACGATCAGGCAGGCCGCGCCCAGCCCGGCCAGCAATGCGAAGGGCGCCGGCCAGCCCTGCCTGCCCAGCAGCCAGCCCAGCAGCGGCACCCCGGCGATGAAGGCCAGCGACCAGCTCAGCTCGGTGGCGGCCATCACCCGCCCGCGGCGCGCGTAGGGCACGCGGTCGCCCAGGTAGGCCTGCATGGCCGGCAGGAAGACGTAGTTGCCCAGTTGGGTCAGCAGCAGCGCGGCGACAAATGTCCCCAGGCTGGGAAAGACGGCCACCGCGCCCGCGCCCAGCGTGTAAAGGCCCAGACCCAGCAGCATGCTCACCTTGCGGCCGCGCCGGTCGGCCAGCGGGGCCAGGAAGGGTGCGGCCAGCCCCAGCAGCGAGCGGCCGGTCAGCACCAGCGAGAAAGTCTCCACATCCACGCCCAGGCCGCGCGCGAAGGCGTTCAGGAAGGGGTACACCATGCGATATGCGCTGTTGAGCGCAACGCGAATCAGCGTGAACAGCCCGACCTGCACCGTTAATGAAGGCTTATTCACGGCGGGGCGGCTCAGGGTTCGATCTCGGCAACCGATTCAAAGATGCGCGAGGGGCGGTAGGGGTAGCGCGCCACATCTTCGCGGCGGGTGACGCCGGAAAGCACCAGGTAGGTTTCCAGCCCGCTCATCACGCCCGCCACGATGTCGGTATCCATGCGGTCGCCGATCATGACGGTGTTTTCGGAGTGCACGTCCAGGTAGTTGAGTGCGGTGCGCATCATCAGCGGGTTGGGCTTGCCGATGAAGAAGGGCGCCACGCCGGTGGCCTTCTCGATCAGCGCGGCCATGGCGCCGCAGGCCGGCATCAGGCCGCCCTCCGAGGGGGCGCTGGCATCCGGGCTGGTGGCGATGAAGCGCGCCCCGGCCACAATCAGCCGGACGGCCTTTTTCACGAATTCGTAATTGTAGCCAAAGGTGTCGCCCAGAACGACGTAATCGGGTTCAATATCGGTGAGGATGAAGCCGGCATCGTGCAGCGCGGTGGTCAGGCCGCTTTCGCCGATGACGTAAACCTTATCGCCGGCGGCCTGCTTTTGCAGAAAAAGCGCGGCGGCCATGGCCGAGGTGAAGATGCGCTCGGCGGGCACCTCCAACCCGTTGGATTGCAGGCGGTGGGCCAGGTCGCCGGGCGTGTACATGGGATTGTTGGTGAGGATGAGGAACTTGCGCTCGCGTTCGCGCAGGCGCTGGATGAATTCCGGCGCGCCGGGGATGGGTTTGCGGCCGCTGACCAGCACGCCGTCCATGTCAATGAGATAATTTTTCGCGGTCATTGCAGAAATGCTTTCCTGAAGGGGATGGCTGTGTTCATTATAGTACACCGCAAAAAAAATTGCGGCCGGAGATGCGGCCCTTAACCTGCGCTGGTTTGCTCCAGCAGGCGGGTGACGCGCGGGCGCACCTGGAGTACAAAGCCCGCACACCGTTTTTGATTCCGAGGGTGGGCAGGAAGTCATCGAGGGAGACAGCACGCGAAGGATAAAACAGGCCCCACCCCGGGAGGTTTTTTTTCACATCCCCGCGGCCACGGCCAAAAACCACGGCACGGTGGTGATGAAGATGGCCCATTCGGCCGCGGCTGTGCGCCAGACGCGCGGGCGGGCCTTTTGCAGTGTTGTGTCCAGCGGATTCTCGGCCGCGGCGTAGCTGACGCGCGAGTAGAGCAGGAAGTAGGCATACGAAGCGGCCGCCGGCAGCCCCACCAGCGCGATTTGGCGCGGCACCAGCGGCGGATTTTCGGGCTGGGCGGCGATGGCGATGGTGAAGAAGACCACCATCACCAGCCCGAAGCGGAAGTAGGTCACCGCGGCGCGGATGTGCGGGGTGAGCCTGTTCATCGGGAAGACGCCCACCAGCGCAAGGCTGACCGCGGTGACGGCCCCCGCGGCCAGGCCCAGCCTGGCCCACACGCCCGGCAGCAGCAGCCCCAGGCTCACGCAAGCCGGCAGCAGGCACAGCCCGCACACGATCAGGCCCCAGTTGAAGGCCCAGGCGCGCTGCGAAACGCCCTCCTCGCCCAGTTCGGAGATGAAGTGGTTGAGCGGCGAGTAGCGCTCGCCCAGGCGGCCGCGGTAGGCCAGCCCGGCGATGAGCGAGCCCAGCACCGCGCTGGCCGCGCCCGCCAGGCTGAGCCATTGGAACAGGAGGGGGTTTTTGAGGAAGGTGAGCATGTTGTCCTTAGAGGAAATAAACCACGAAATACACGAAAGACACGAAAAAGAAGAAAGATTTATTCCCAGCGTGTTATTTTTCAATAATCTTATTCTTGTTTCACTTACCTGTTTTCTTCTCTCGTGTTTTTCGTACCCTGAAGGCGATGATGCTTTTGGTGGTTAATGCTCTTAAAGTATAACCGGGATGCGCGAACGCACCCCGGATTTTCTTCAACGCAGATCAAATTGCGCGCTATGGAGCGCGGGCCAGCGTCACGGCGGTGCTGCCGTCGGCTGCGAACAGCGTCAGCGTGCCGCCGGAGATGCGGTAGGTGGCCGCGCTTTCCAGCGCCTTGAGGAACTGGCTCTCCTGCTCCATCAACCCGGCCGGTTCGCCGCAGAACATCTTGGTGGCGCCCGGCGCGCCGATTTGTATCGTCTGGCCGGCGGTGCTGAAGCTGGCAAAGTAGCGGTTGCAGCCCGCTGAGCCGCTCACCTGGCCGTCGGTACCAAAAGCCGCGGTGAGTTCGGTCTCCAGCAACGGGCTGACCACGGCCTGCTTGCCGTCGTTGATGCCGGTCACAATCCAGCTCGTCCCGGCCAGTTCCTGGCTCTGCGCCGCGAAAACCGCCAGCGCCGCGCCGTCCTCGCCCAGCAGCGTGAGCTGCCCGGCCTCCACCTGGAAGGCTGGCGACTGGAGCAAAACAGCCGTGTAAGCCGAGGCCTGCTGCATGATCTCATCGGCACAGGCCATCAGCGTGCTGACCATGTTGGGGTCCACCTTCAGCTTGCCGCCTTCCACCTGGTAGCCGCCGCCGTAGCTGTTGCAGCCGTCGCTGCCGCCCAGGCGGCCGCCGGCAAATTCCAGCGTGACGCTCACATCTGCCAGCGCGGGCTGGCCGTTCAACTGCGCCAGGATCCAGCTTGTGCCGGCCAGCGGGTCAGCCGTGCCGGAGGGGGGCGGATAGCCGCCGGGGGTGGGGTTGGAGGGCGAGGGGTAGGCTTCGCCGGGTTGGGTCGAGCTGACCGGCGCACAGGCCGCCAGCGCCAGGCCGCACACTACGGCCGCGATCCAAATGCGTTTGATCATCCAATGGTCTCCTTTCCGGCCAGGGTTTGCCCCGGCCAGCTCTCTTTAGACGCTGTTAGCGGGGGATTTGTTCCCCCAAACTAAGAAATTACTAGAACAAAATATCAAAAAATGCGCTATACTGGATGCACGTGTATTATTTTTTTGGGGAGGGACGGCCGTGATCGAGATTCCTGAAGCCGCGCTGCTGGCGCGGCAGGTGACGCAAACGCTGGGGGGCAAGGTGGTGCAGTCGGCGGCGGCGGGGCAGTCGCCGCACAAGTTTGCCTGGTTTTCGGGCAGCAGCGACGATTACGCCCGCGCGCTGACCGGCCGGGCCATCGAGGACGCGGTGCCGCGCGGCGGCATGCTGGAGGTGCATGCCGGGGACGCCTGGCTGCTGTTCCAGGATGGGGTCAACCTGCGCTACCATGCCGACCCAGCCGACCGGCCGGACAGGCACCAACTGCTGCTTGAATTCAGCGACGGCAGCGCGCTGAGCGCGTCGGTGGCCATGTACGGCGGGCTGTACTGCTTCCCGGCGGGACAGTTTGACAATCCCTACTACCAGGCGGCGCGCGAAAAACCCTCGCCGCTGGGCGCGGACTTCACGCTGGATTATTTCCTGGGCCTGTTCCAGCCCGCGCTCGACAGGCTTTCGGCCAAGGCCTTTTTGGCCACCGGGCAGCGCATCCCCGGGCTGGGCAACGGCGTGCTGCAAGACATCCTTTACCATGCGCGCGTGAACCCGAAGCGCAAGATGGGCACGCTGGACGCGGCAGCACGCGAGCGGCTGTACGAAGCCGTGGTGACTACGCTGCACGAGATGACCGCCGCCGGCGGGCGCGACACCGAGCGCGACCTGTTTGGCCGCCCGGGCGGCTACGCCACGAAAATGAGCAAGAACACCGTCGGGCAGCCCTGCCCGGAGTGCGGCAGCCTGATTGTTAAGGAAGCCTACATGGGCGGCAGCGTGTACTACTGCCCCGGCTGCCAGGCGTGAACAGGGCTGCTGCCGGCGGTTAACGATCCCCGGCGCATAGGATGGCATCTTCCTCCCGCGCGGCAAAGGGCTGCGCGGGATACGGCGCGCTAACCGATTGCTAACCCCTGTCGGTTTCTGTTCGTATTTAAGTGCTACAATGATTTAGAGTGAATTTGTATTCTTTGACAGCCTGAAGGAAATTGTCGGGGGATGAGATGAAGCAAAATCTTCGTTTCTGGAATTTATTCTTGACTGCCGCGCTGCTGATCAGCGGATTGGCACTGCCGCTGCAAAGCGCGGAAGCCAATAATACCGTCCAGACGCTGCCATTTTCTCAGAACTGGAGCAACACCGGGCTGATCGCCTATACCGACAACTGGGACAATGTCCCCGGCATCGTCGGCTACCGCGGCGACAACCTGGTATCCACCTCGGCGGTTGACCCGCAAACGGTTCTGGCGGCGGATTCGCCCGGCGTGGTGGATGTGAACGCCAACCAGACCAATCCATCCACCAACCAGACCGGCGGCGTGGCCGAATTTGACACCCTCGCCGACCCGGTGGTGGCGCTGCAGGGTTCTGGCACCGCGGATGCGCCTTACCTGTTGATTAATCTCGACACCACCGGCCTGCAGGGTATCCAGGTCAGCTACAACGTGCGCGACATCGATGGCTCCAGCGACAATTCGGTCCAGCAGGTGGCGCTGCACTACCGCGTGGGCGCGAGCGGCAGCTTCACCAACCTGCCGGGCGGCTACATTGCCGATGCCACCACCGGCCCCAGCCTTGCAACGCTGGTCACCCCGGTTGCCGTCACGCTGCCGGCGGATGCCAACAACCAGCCGTTGGTGCAGGTGCGGATTATGACCACCGACGCCGCGGGTGTGGACGAGTGGGTGGGCATTGACGATATCTCTGTCACCGGCACGGCCGCCGCCGAACCCGCGCCGTTCGTCTCCGGCACCGTCCCGGCCAACAACGCCACCGGCGTGGCCGTGGGCGCCGACCTGTACATCACCTTCAGCGAGCCGGTGAGCGCGCCGGACGCGGCTTTCAGCATCTCCTGCGCCGCCAGCGGCGCGCACACCTTTGCGCGCTCGACTGCCAACAACATTACCTTCACGCTCAACCCGGACGTGAATTTTGCCGAGGGCGAGCTTTGCACCGTCACCGTGCTGGCCGCGCAGGTTACCGACCTGGATACAGACGATCCGTATGACAACATGCTGGCCGATTATGCCTTCTCATTCCTCACCTACACGTCCGATGTTCCGCCGATTGTTGTCAACGTGGTCCCGATGAACAACGCCACCGGGGTGAGCGTCAACGCCAACCTGACGGTCGGCTTTTCGGAACCGGTCACCGCGGCCCCGGGTTTCTTTAACATTTCCTGTGCCAGCTCCGGGGCGCACACCGGCGTTGCCAGCACGAGCGATTCGATCGTTTATACGATTAACCCGGATGTTGATTTCGTGCCGGGCGAGCTGTGCACGGTCACGCTGGAGAACACGCTGATCACCGATCAGGGTCCGCTGGCGCAAATGATGCCTGCGGACTACACCTGGTCTTTCACCACCACCTACTGCGGCGCGAGCTTCACGCCCATCTACACCATCCAGGGCAGCGGCGCCAGCGCGGCGGTGACCGGCACCATCACCACCCAGGGGGTGGTGGTGGGCGATTTTGAAGGCCCTTCGCCTGCCCTGCGCGGCTACTACATTCAGGACGCCGTCGGCGACGGCAACCCGGCCACCTCGGACGGTATCTTCATTTACAACAACAGCGACAGCAACAACGTGACGTTGGGCCAGGTGGTGCGCGTCACCGGCACGGCGGGCGAGTACCAGGGCCAGACGCAGATCACCGCCACCGGCCTGACGCTGTGCGGCGCGGGCGCATCGGTTGTGCCCACCGATATCAGCCTGCCCTTCACGTCTGCCGACTTCCCCGAACGCTATGAGGGCATGCTGGTGCGCTTCCCGCAGCGGTTGTATGTCACCGAGCATTACCTGCTGGGCCGTTTTGGCCAGGTGACCCTGTCCTCCGGCGAGCGGCTGATGCAGCCGACCAGCCAGGTGGCCCCCGGCGCGCCGGCCCTGGCCCTGCAGGCGCAAAATGACCTCAACCGCATCATTCTGGATGACAACACCAACGACCAGAACCCCGACCCGATCTCCTTTGCCCAGGGCGGCGAGCCGCTTTCGGCCGGCAACACCCTGCGCATTGGCAATTCGGCTGTCGGCATCACCGGCGTGATGACCTACACCTGGGGCGGCAACAGCGCCAGCCCGAATGCCTACCGCGTCCGTCCGATCAACGCCATGGGCGGCGGCTACCCGGATTTTCAGGAACTGACCAACCCGCGGCCGTATGACCCCGTCTGGTTGACCGGGCGGCTGCGCGTGGCCAGCATGAACCTGCTCAACTACTTCAACACCTTTGGCAGCACAGCCTGCACGCTGGGCGTGGGCGGTGCTGCGACGGATTGCCGCGGCGCCGATAACCAGACCGAATTTGACCGCCAGTGGCCCAAGCTGGTGGACGCCATTTTGGACACCGGCGCGCACGTGGTGGGGCTGGTGGAGCTGGAAAACGACGGCTACGGCGCATCCAGCGCGCTGCAGGACCTGGTCAACCGCCTGAACGCGGCCACCGCGCCCGGCACCTTCGCCTTCATTGACGCCGATGCCCGCACCGGGCAGGTCAACGCGCTGGGCACCGATGCTATCAAGGTCGGCCTGATCTACCGGCCGGCCGCGGTGACGCCGGTGGGCACCACCGCCGTGCTGAATTCGACCGCCTTCGTCACCGGCGGCGATTCGACCGCCCGCAACCGCCCCGCGCTGGCCCAGGCCTTCGCCGAAAACGTCACCGGCTCGCGCTTCATCGTGGTGGTGAACCACCTGAAGAGCAAAGGCTCGGCCTGCGATGTGCCCGATGCCGGCGACGGCCAGGGCAACTGCAACCTGGTGCGCACCAACGCCGCCAACCTGCTGACTGCCTGGCTGGCAGCGGATCCCACCGGCACCGGCGACCCGGACGTGCTCATCACCGGCGACCTGAACGCCTACGCCATGGAAGACCCCATCACCGCCATCCAGAGTGCCGGCTACACCAACCTGATCGCCCAGTTCAACGGTGCATCGGCCTATTCCTACGTCTTTGACGGCCAGTCGGGCTACCTGGACCATGCCCTGGCCACCGCCAACCTGGCTTTGCAGGTGTCTGGCGTGGTGGAATACCACATCAATGCCGACGAGCCGAGCGTGCTGGATTACAACACCGAGTTCAAAACCGCCGGGCAGCTTGTTTCGCTGTACACGCCCCTCAAGTTCCGCGCCAGCGACCACGACCCGGTGGTGGTGGGCCTGAACCTGAACAACGACCCGGTGGCCAACGATTTGAGCCTCACCACCAATGAAGACGTGCCGGCGGGCAGCCTGCTGGCCGGCAGCGACCTGGACGGCGACCCGCTGACCATTGCGCTGGGCAGCGGCCCGGCGCACGGCACGGTGGTGCTCAACGCCGACAACACCTTCACCTACACCCCCGCGCTCAACTACTTTGGTGCCGACAGCTTCACCTTTATCGTCAGCGACGGGCGCGGCGGCAGCGACACCGGTACGGTTTCGATCACCGTGAACCCGATCAACGATAACCCGGCGGCGGATGATTTGACCTTCAGCATTGACGAAAACACCCTGCTGAACGCTTCTGTGACCGCCAGCGACGTGGACGGCGACACGCTGACCTATGCGGTCAGCAGCGGGCCGCCCGCGGGCTTGCTCTCGCTTGAGCCGGTCACGGGGGCCTTCACCTACACCCCGCCGGTCAACTGGCTGGGCACCACCAGCTTCATCTTCAGCGTCAGCGACGGCGCGGGCGGATGGGATACCGGCACGGTGACCATCCACGTCATCGAGCCGAACGTCTTCCCGGTGGCAAATGATCAGTCGCTGTCTGTGAACGAGGACACACCGCTGAACGGCACGCTGACCGCCACCGACGGCAACCACGATCCGCTGACTTACGCGCAGGCCAGCCCCCCGGCGCACGGCACGCTGAGCATCACCCCGGCGACCGGCGCGTTCACCTACACCCCGGCGGCGGATTACCACGGCCCCGACAGCTTCATTTTCTCGGTTGCCGACGGGCGCGGCGGCAGCGATACCGGCACCGTCAGCATCACGGTTAACCCGGTCAACGACCCACCTGCGGCGAATGACCAGTCGCTCTCGACCAGTGAGGATGTGCCTCTTAATGGCACGCTGACCGCGGCGGACGTGGACGGCGACGCGCTGACCTACGCGCAGGCCTCCGGCCCGGCGCACGGTTCGCTTTCGATCACCCCGGCCACGGGCGCGTTCACCTACACCCCTGCGCTCAACTGGAGCGGCGCGGACGGCTTCACCTTCACCGTCAGCGACGGGCACGGCGGCACGGATACCGGCACGGTGACCATCACGGTCAGCGCGGTCAACGACCCGCCCGCGGCGAACGACCAGTCGCTTTCCACGAATGAAGATACCCCGCTGAACGGCACAGTCACCGCCAGCGACGTCGACAGCGCAGTGCTGACCTACGCTCGGGCCACCGGGCCGGCGCACGGCACGCTGAGCATCACCGCGGCCACCGGCGCGTTCACCTACACCCCGGCGGCCAATTACCACGGCCCCGACAGCTTCACCTTCACGGCCAGCGACGGCAGCGGCGGCACGGATACCGGGCTGGTGACGATCACGGTCAACCCGATTAACGATGCGCCGGTTGCCAACGACCTGTCGCGCAGCACCGATGAGGATGTGCCCTTGACCGGCACGCTGACGGCCAGCGACGTGGACGGCGACGCGCTGACTTACACGCAGGCCAGCGCCCCGGCGCACGGTTCGCTTTCGATCACCGCTGCCACCGGCGC
>ENA-UOYA01003346-UOYA01003346.1-activated-sludge-metagenome-genome-assembly--contig:-NODE-3346-length-14390-cov-8.342658_pt1 | contig 14390 bp, 11 predicted proteins | sample MGYA00238163_ERZ764804 | MGnify/ENA primary metagenome ERZ764804 (study PRJEB28919, sample SAMN05720223) | activated sludge metagenome | isolation source: Anaerobic digester | place: Hong Kong...
CCTCCGGTGGTAGAAGAAGTAATTAGAGCAAAAGTAGAAACACTTACCGGCCCTAAGATTTTAGGAAAAATAGAATTAAAACAAGAAAGACGCCCCGAAGATATCTACCGAGATGAAGAAAAGGCAAAACGCGAAAAAGAACGTGAAAAGCAAAAAGAAGGCAGAGATGCCAATCAGAAGCGTGCTCGTATTACCCCCAATAAAGTAGATATTAAAAAATTCGAGCCATCACAAAAAGATACTCGCCCGGCACGCCCTGCCGGCGGTGGCGGACACGGCGGCGGCAGACATGACCGACGCGGACCAAAACCTGTCGAAACAACAAAAGAAGGTATTTCAGAAAAAGCCATCCAAGATAAAATTCGTTCTACAATGGCAAAATTGCAAGGAACGAAAGCAAAATCAGACCGCTCGAAATACCGCAAAAACAAACGCGATGAACATGCAGCTCGTGCTGAAGGTGAAGAAGGACAAGACAACATATTACAACTTACAGAGTTTATTACCGTAAGCGAATTGGCAGGATTAATGGATGTCACTCCCACGCAAGTCATCAGCTCTTGTATGAAATTAGGCGTTTTTGTTTCTATAAACCAACGATTAGATGCAGAGGTAATAGAATTAGTAGCCGGAGAATTTGATTATGAAGTACAATTTATAAACCTCGCTGACGAAGAAGACGAAGAAGACGAAGACGAAGACACACCGGAAGATTTAGTGAAACGACCTCCTATCGTAACGATTATGGGACACGTGGATCATGGTAAAACTTCCTTACTCGATTATATTCGAAGTGCAAATGTTGTAGCCGGCGAGATGGGTGGAATTACCCAACATATAGGTGCTTATGAAGTAGAAACAACAAACGGAGAACATATCACTTTCTTAGATACTCCGGGACACGAAGCCTTTACCGCTATGCGTGCCAGAGGGGCTAAATTAACCGATATTGCCGTAATTGTAATTGCTGCAGATGATGCCATAATGCCACAAACTCGTGAGGCTATTGCGCACGCTCAAGCAGCAGAAGTACCGATGATTTTTGCTATTAACAAAATAGATAAAGAAGGTGCAAACCCCGATAATATTAGAAACCAATTATCACAAATGAATATATTGGTAGAAGAATGGGGCGGTAAATATCAGTGCCAAGAAATATCGGCTAAAAAAGGAGTAAACATTGATAAACTATTAGATAAAATAGTTTTAGAAGCAGAAATGTTGGATTTAAAAGCCAACCCTAATAAACCCGCCGTAGGCTCTGTTATCGAAGCTCAATTGGATAAAGGACGCGGATACGTTTCTACCATAATGGTACAAGAAGGTACGTTGCATATCGGCGACTTTGTTGTAGCCGGTCAATATTTCGGAAAAGTAAAAGCCATGACTAATGAACGTGGAGCGAGAATTGAAAAAGCAGGCCCTTCCTCCCCGGTACAAGTACTTGGATTGGTAGGTGCACCTACCGCCGGTGATAAAATAAAAGTGTACGAAGATGAAAACGAAGGAAAAGATATCGCCAACAGACGTGCAAATATTATTCGTGAACAAGGAATGCGTGCAAAAAAGCACATTACCTTAGACGAAATTGGCCGCCGATTAGCCTTAGGAAACTTCAAAGAGTTAAACTTAATCATCAAAGGCGACGTGGACGGATCAGTAGAGGCATTGAGCGACTCATTATTGAAATTATCCACCGAAGAAATTCAAATCAACGTAATTCACAAAGGCGTAGGCGCAATCAGCGAGTCCGATGTATTATTAGCTTCCGCTTCCGATGCCATCATCTGTGCCTTCCAAGTACGCCCTTCTATGAACGCAAAGGGATTGGCAGAAAAAGAAGACATACAAATTAAATATTACAACATTATCTATGACGCCATTGAAGAAATTAAATCGGCAATGGAAGGTATGTTAGAACCGAAAGTAGAAGAAAAGATTGTAGGTGAAGTAGAAATTCGCGAAGTATTTAAAGTAAGTAAAGTAGGCTCAATAGCCGGATGTTATGTAACCGACGGAAAAATTGCACGCTCCAATAAAATTAGAATTATTAGAGATGGCATCGTAGTACACACCGGAGAGTTAGAATCTTTAAAACGTTTTAAAGACGACGTGAAAGACGTGACCAAAGGATATGAATGTGGTTTGAAAATTAAAAACTACAACGATATTCAAAACGGAGATATCGTAGAGGCGTATGAAGAAGTAGAAGTAAAACGAAAATTATAAAATCAACCTACTTTAAAAAATCAATAAAGCGCATCATCAATAGGATGCGCTTTTTATTTTTTCTTATCATTCCCCAACGTTTTTTATGCACTATTTTTGGTAAATTTGAATAATACTTTTTAGGAAACAACAGTAAATACAATATAATGAAATTCGCAACAAAAGCAATACATGCAGGAATAGAACCGGATGCTTCTTCAGGAGCAATAATGACACCCATTTTCCAAACATCAACCTATGTACAAGAGGCACCCGGCGTACATAAAGGATATGAATATGCCCGCACACAAAACCCAACGCGACACGCATTACAAAACCAATTAGCCGCACTGGAAAACGGCAACTTTGGTATTAGCTTTGCCAGCGGATTAGCCGCTACGGACGCTATTGCCAAATTATTCAGCTCCGGCGACCACATTATTTCCAGCAATGATTTATATGGCGGAACTTACCGCCTTTTTACTAAAGTTTTCGGTCGCTTTGGGTTAGATTTTTCTTTTGTGGATATGACGGATATTTCCAATATTGAAAAAAATATTACCCCGAAAACTAAATTAATTTGGATAGAAACACCCACCAACCCAATGCTGAATATTGTGGATATAGCAGCAGTATGTACCTTAGCAAAAAAACACAATATCTTAGTTTGCGTGGATAATACTTTTGCATCGCCTTATTTACAAACACCGTTAGATTTGGGTGCCGATATGGTTGTTCACTCGGCTACTAAATATTTGGGCGGACACAGCGATGTTATTCATGGTGCCGTAATAGTAAAAGACAAAACGCTGGCCGATAGTTTGTATTTTTTGCAAAATGCATGTGGCGCAGTTCCCGGCCCTCAGGATTGCTTTTTGATTTTACGCGGAATAAAAACATTACATATTCGCGTGCAGCGTGCATGTGAAAATGCCGAAAAAATTGCCGCATTTCTGAAAGCACACCCCAAAGTAGCATCGGTAAATTATCCCGGATTTACAGAACACAAAGGACATGAAATTGCCAAAAAACAAATGAAATTATTTGGTGCAATGATTTCATTTTCTTTAAAAGAGGATAGCTTAACCGCTGCAAACAAAGTACTATCCGCTACCCGCTTATTTTCTTTGGCAGAATCGTTAGGCGGTGTAGAATCTTTAATCGGACACCCGGCGAGCATGACACACGCCAGCATACCGTTGGAAGAGCGCAAAAAAACCGGAGTTGTCGATTCTTTAATTCGATTAAGCATCGGCATTGAAGATGTGGAGGATTTGATTGCAGATTTAAAGAATGCAATAGGATAAAAAGAATAAATAGTAGAAACGCAGTTATATTAGTGTTTCGATTACAAAACCAATAAGCCTATGTCCATAAAGCTTATCCTTTTAGCCATAGCACCGGCATTAGCTATATGCGGATATATTATCCATAAAGATAGGTTTGAAAAAGAGCCTTTAGGTTTGATGATATTGGCTTTTTTATTTGGAATATTCAGCGTATTTCCTGCTATAATAGGAAGTGCTCTGGGAGCAACATTATTCACCGATAATGGAAATGTTATCAATACACTTTTGTATTCCTTTTTAGTAATTGGTGTAAGTGAAGAATTTGCAAAATTTTTTTTTCTAAGATATATTTTATACCCCCGAAAGCAATTTAATGAACCATTAGACGGTGTGGTGTATGCTATAATGATTGGAATGGGTTTTGCATCATTTGAAAATTTGCTTTACGTGTACGAGGGAGGAATGGCTGTTGCACTTGCTCGCATGGTTACGTCAATTCCCGCACATGCAATGTTTGCTGTAGTAATGGGATATTATGTAGGCTTATCGAAATTTGATGTAACACACCAACCGGAATTATTGCGCAGAGGATTAATTTATCCTATACTATTGCACGGTGCGTATGATTTTTTACTATTACAAAAAAATGTTCCAATGCTTTCGGTGTTTGCCATTATTGGATTATGGTTTACTATCCGAAAAATCCCGTACATCATCCGTCAGTCAGAAAATCATTCGCCATTTAAGGATAACCACCACACATGATTTCCGAACGCACTATAGAGTTACTCCATTTTTACCACGATAAATACAATGCGGTTTCATTTATAGAAAATGATCCTATTTCCATTCCGCATCGTTTTTCCAAAAAACAAGATATTGAAATCGCCGGCTTGTTTGCAGCCACATTAGCTTGGGGAAATCGCAAAGCGATTATCAATAGTTGTAATAAGTTGATGCAGCTGATGGATAATCAACCTTATGCATTTATTATGCATCATTCAGAAAAAGATTTACTTCCGTTTACCTCCTTTGTACATCGCACGTTTAATGCTACGGATGTGTTGTATTTTATTCATTTTTTAAAACATCATTATACACAACACCCCTCATTAGAAAACCTTTTTACAACAGAAGATGCGGCACAGCGGCTCATCCATTTTCATAACACTTTCTTTTCTTTAGATAATTTTCCGCAAAGAACGCAAAAACATGTACCAACACCGGAAAGAAAATCTACCTGCAAACGTTTAAATATGTATCTTAGATGGATGGTGCGAACGGATAAGCACAACGTTGATTTTGGAATATGGAAAAATATATCTATGTCCACGTTGCTTTGTCCGCTGGATGTACATGTAGAACATTATGCACGACAATTAAAATTAATACAAAGAAAACAAAGAGATTGGTTGACAGTTACCGAATTAACTGCTAACTTAAAGTGGATAGATGCAAACGATCCGGTGCGATTTGATTTTGCATTGTTTGGAATGGGAATCGAAAAAGTAGTATTGTAGTATCAAAAAAGAAAAAAGAGTTTGTGTTGGGATAAATTTTTTTTGATAGACACTCGTTGGACGATGGAAAATGCAAGTAAAATACAAGAGTACACACTGCAATTATTAGAAGAAAGCAATGTGTCGTTTAATTCTTTCGAGGAATTTAGAAAGCATATTATTCAACGGATAAACGATTGGATAAACAATGACTTTGAGCATTTACTGTACCTGCTGTATCGCATTGATGTGCATGAAGATAAAGTGCGTAGATTGATGCAGGAACATAAAGGCGAAAATGCTGCAGAAGTTATTGCCGATTTAATGATTGAACGCCAACAAAAGAAAATCGAAACACGCAAACTCTTTCACATGGAAAAACCTGCCGATGTGGACGAAAGTGAATTGTGGTAAAATTTCTGATTTCAAAAAACAAACGTTTTTATCGTTTAAATTCCAAGATCAAAATCAAAAATATCGTGCTGTCCTTTATAAAAGGCTTCCTGCACTTCTCCCACTAATTCAGTATCGAAAATTGCCGGTCGCTCGCTAATTTCATGATAGCAAATTACCCCTTCGGCAAAATAATGTGCCACCATGCTTTTGCGTGTAAGCGCTTTGTTCAGCATAGGCTCTCCGGCATGAATTAAATTGCCGTGCCAAATAAGCAAATCGCCTTTTTTTGCCGTAAAGATTTGCTTTGTAAGGTGATGCTCTTTGATTAAGGTTTCTATTTTAGCTTCATATTTTTTATTAGCCTCGCCGTCCACCATTACAGCATTCGAGGTATTGTCATAATCACTATTATTAAGATACGGAAGCAAATGCGAACCCGGGTAGTAAGCAACCGCACCTTGGTCTATCGTAATATCTTCCAATGCAAACCACGCTGCAATTAAATAGCCTTTCGGAAAAGTGCTCATGTGTATCCAATCGGAATGGGCATGCTGCTCGCTGCTTTTCAAAAAATTTATGGTTTGGAAAGGCAATACTTTCCTGTCTAAGATAAAAGAAAGTAATTCCAATAAACGTTTATCTTTTATCACCTTTCGGATAGTGTAAGACTGCCTATAAGCGTTGAAAATTTTTCTATGAGTATAATTAAATCCCACTTCATTTTTATAGAGTAAATCATCAATTTCTTGGTTAATGGTATCAACAGTCTCGTCGTCTAAAAACTGCTCCCATACCAAGTATCCGTTTTTATGCCATCCCAACAATTGCTCTTCAATGGATTTTGGAAAATGGCAAAATACCGGATGATTCTCAATATCCTTCCCTGAGTTAATCGTATCTAACCACGGCAATTTAGCCCGTTTGCCCTCAAAATCCTTATGCGAAATACTACTGAAAATTGACTTTTTTAAATTATAATACGGATATAAATGCAAGTTGTGATTTAGACCCTTTTTATGAAATACATTGTATAAAAAATGTACCCAACGCATGTTGCGAAAAAAACCGGTATAGCGTTGTATAAATTTATTCATACTCGTTAGGCTCGTGTTCAAAAATACATCACAAATATAAACTCTATTCAAAGATAAACGTTATTGATTATTATAAGGATAAATGATTAAATTTAAGTATGAAAAAACCTGAACAACAAAAGACATTTCCAAAGAACAATAGTAAAAAGCATATTGTAAGTAATTTTAATACTAAGGAAACACCACTCACACTGCCTATAGATTATAGTAATGCTACAGAAAGTTTAATGCCGGAGTTAGAAGAGTTAATAAAGAAAAATCCGAATATATTAATCGGGTGTGGCGGATAAATGTACAATAGAAATGATGCACAAATGAATAAATTATACATAAAAAATATGGTGTGCAATCGTTGTATTACTGCTGTACGACAAGAGTTAGACAAACTACAATTTCAAATAAAAAGTATAACCTTGGGTGAAGTACTACTTGAAAATGACATCACGGAAACAGAAAAAAATAAAATAGAAAATGTATTAGTTCCTCTTGGATTTGAATTGATTGACGATAAAAAAAGCAGAATTATAGAGCAGATAAAAAATAAAATTATCGAAATTGTTCACTATCAAAATAATGCTGCTAAATATAATTTATCGGAAATATTAAGCAAAGAAACCCACCACGAATACAATTATCTTTCAAATCTATTTTCTGAAATAGAAGGCACTACAATAGAAAAATATTTTATAGCACAAAAAATTGAAAAGGTAAAAGAACTCATCCTATACGATGAACTTTCACTCAGTGAAATTGCCGACCGATTGAATTACTCCAGTGTTGCTTATTTAAGCAATCAGTTTAAAAAAGTAACAGGACTTACCCCAAGTTTTTTTAAACAATTAAAAACGGTTCAGCGAAAACCATTGGACGAAGTGTAAATCTTATAAATGATATCCAAAATACTGTAATAATATTCCAGCAATGCATTCGTATTTTCGTGTATTAAAACCAGCAGTATGCCTACCATCCTAAAAAAATCTTTTCCCGTATTAAATATGTCGTGTGCTTCTTGTGCGGTAAGTGCAGAAAGTATAGTAAAATCTACCGAAGGCGTTGTTTCTGCTTCTGTAAATTACGCCAATGCGATGCTCACTGTAGAATATCAGCCGGCTATTACCAATCCATCCGCCATCCAACATGCAGTACAATCGGTTGGCTATGATTTGATCCTAGAGGAAGACGAACAACAACAAGAAACAGTAGCGGCATTATACGAAAAAAAATATCAGGCATTAAAAACAAAAACAATATGGGCGGTTTTGCTTGCCCTTCCGGTGATGTTGATTGGTATGTTCTTTATGCATGTAAAATATGCAAACGAAGTAATGTGGCTGTTATCCACGCCGGTAGTGCTATGGTTCGGAAAAGATTTTTTTATCAATGCTTGGAAGCAAGCTCAACATCGATCTGCTAATATGGATACGTTGGTTGCATTAAGCACAGGTATTGCCTATCTTTTTAGTTTATTCAATTTGTTTTTTCCTGAATTTTGGCTCAAAAGAGGTTTAGAGCCTCATGTATATTTTGAAGCAGCGGCAGTAGTTATTGCTTTTATTTTAGTAGGAAAATTATTGGAAGAAAAAGCAAAAGGAAATACCTCCGCAGCCATAAAAAAACTGATGGGATTGCAACCCAAAACTGTAACTGTAGTACAAGCTGACGGCAGCGAGCTGCAAACCACAATAGAAAATGTAAAAATTGGAGATTTATTAATTGTAAAACCCGGTGAACGCATTGCCGTAGATGGAATTGTAAGCAGTGGAAGCTCTTATGTAGATGAGAGTATGCTCACCGGAGAGCCTATTCCGGTTTTGAAAGTAGCAGCAGAAAAAGTATTTGCCGGCACCATCAATCAAAAGGGAAGCTTTCAGTTTGCCGCAACAAAAATAGGCAAAGATACCCTACTGGCACACATTATAAAAATGGTGCAAGATGCACAAGGCAGCAAAGCACCGATACAGAAATTAGTAGATAAAATTGCCGCTATTTTTGTACCGACAGTGATGGGAATTGCCGTCGCTACCTTTTTACTTTGGGTAATTTTAGGAGGCGAAAATGCATTAATCCATGGGCTCTTAACTGCCGTTTCTGTATTAGTAATTGCCTGCCCTTGTGCGCTCGGATTAGCTACGCCCACAGCAATAATGGTAGGGGTAGGAAAAGGGGCAGAAAGTGGAATTTTAATAAAAGATGCAGAAAGTTTGGAATGGACAAAAAAAATAAATGCAGTCATATTAGATAAAACCGGTACCATTACCGAAGGAAAACCACAAGTAACCGATATACAATGGCTGAATAACGATAGCACAGACCGTTCAATATTATACAGCATAGAAAAAAAATCCGAACACCCCTTAGCGGAGGCGGTGGTTAATTATATTAAGGAGGAAAAACCAATTACGTTATCTTCTTTTGAAAGTATTACCGGAAAAGGAATTCGAGCCACTTATACTAATGAAAATTATTGGGTTGGAACTAAAAAGCTGCTTTTAGAAAACCATTGCAGCATAGATGCCGAGTTATTGCAATTCGCTGAACAGTGGAGTGCACAAGCGAAAACAGTAATCTGGTTTGCCGATGCAAAAAAAGCACTTGCAGTACTTGCAATTGCCGATAAAATAAAAGACACCTCTGCCAAAGCCATCCAACAATTACAAGCAGAAAATATAGAAGTGTATATGCTTACCGGCGATACCATGCCCACCGCTGCAACAATAGCCCGGCAAACCGGCATACAACACTATCAGGCAGAAATGCTGCCGCAGCAAAAGGCAGATTTTATAAAAAAATTACAACAGCAAGGAAAAATTGTAGCCATGGTAGGCGATGGTATAAACGACAGTACCGCATTAGCCACCGCCGATGTAAGTATTGCTATGGGCAAAGGTTCGGATATTGCCATGGACGTTGCCAAAATGACGATTGTTTCTTCTGATTTAATGAAGATTTCGCAAGCCATCCGACTGTCCAAGCAAACTGTTGCGACCATCAAACAAAATCTGTTTTGGGCATTTATCTATAACCTCATCGGAATACCTATCGCCGCAGGTATTTTATTTCCTATAAATGGATTTTTATTAAACCCGATGATTGCCGGTGCGGCAATGGCAATGAGTAGCGTCAGCGTAGTGAGCAACAGTCTTAGGTTAAAATGGAAAAAATAATTCCATACAAAAATGTCAACTTGTCAGCAAAATTCAATCGGTACAACTTTTGACTTCTTATGAAAAATCTTAATTCTTAAATTATAAATCTTAATTTCTTTATGGAAACCGGAAAAATTAATGTACAAACAGAGAACATCTTTCCAATCATCAAAAAATTCTTATACTCTGACCACGAAATATTTTTACGTGAATTAGTTTCAAATGCCGTAGATGCTACTAAAAAACTGAAAGGACTTGCCCAATTAGGCGAAGCAAAAGGAGAACTCGGCGATTTAACGATAGACGTATCGGTAAATAAAGACAAAAATACGTTGACCATTAAAGATAAAGGATTGGGAATGACAGCCGATGAGGTGAAAAAATACATCAACCAGATTGCTTTTTCTTCGGCAGGCGAATTTGTAGAAAAATTAAAAAATACAGATTCTAATGCCATTATCGGGCATTTCGGGTTAGGGTTTTATTCGGCATTTATGGTGGCTGAAAAAGTGGAAATTTTGACCAAAACATATAAAGACGAACCTGCCGTAAAATGGGTGTGTGATGGCTCTACCGAATTTACTTTAGAAGAAATAGAAAAAGAACAACGCGGCACAGAAATCATTTTACACATTGCCGAGGATTCTAAGGAATTTTTGGAAGAACATAGAATAAAAACCTTATTAAACAAATATTGTAAGTTTTTACCTATCCCAATCCAATTCGGATTTAAATGGCAAAGTGAAGATGACAAGAAAGCCGGCAAACCGTTAGAACCGGAAATTATTAATAATACCCATCCTGCTTGGACAAAAGCACCGTCAACATTAACCGATGAAGATTATAAAAATTTCTATCGCGAATTATATCCGATGAATTTTGACGAACCTTTATTTTGGATTCATTTGAATGTAGATTACCCGTTTAACTTAACCGGAATACTCTATTTTCCGAAACTGAAAAAGAACTTTGAAGTACAAAAAGATAAAATTCAATTGTACAGTAATCAAGTTTTTGTAACGGATAACGTAGGAGAAATTGTACCGGAATATTTGACCTTGTTGCATGGCGTTATTGACTCACCGGATATTCCGCTAAATGTTTCTCGTTCGTATTTGCAAAGTGATGGCAACGTAAAAAAAATCAATCAACATATTTCCAAAAAAGTTTCGGATAAACTGCAAGAAATTTTTAATACCGACAGAAAACAGTTTGAAGAAAAATGGGGCGACATCGGCTTATTTGTAAAATACGGAATGATTAGCGATGAAAAATTTTATGAAAGAAGCAATGCTTTTGCGCTATTCCCAACCACAGAAAATACTTTCTATACCTTTGCGGAATTAAAAGAAAAAATAGCACCGCTGCAAACCGATAAAGAGGGTAATTTGGTTGTGCTTTACACCTCTGATGAAGAAGAACAACACAGCTATATACAACAAGCAAAAGCACGTAGCTATGAGGTTGTGAAATTGGATACGATGATTGACAATCATTTCATTCAACAAATAGAAATGAAAAATGAGAAAACGCAATTCAAGCGTGTAGATGCCGATATCATTTCTAATTTAATTCCGAAAGAAGAAAGTGCTGCTTCCGTTTTATCGAAGGAACAAGAAGAGCAATTAAAAACACTTTTTGAAACTACAATAGAAAAAAATAAAGCCGATATAGAATTGAAAGCACTTTCTCCAAATGATGCGCCTATTGTTATTACAAGAAATGAGTTTATGCGCCGAATGGCTGAAATGCAAAAGATGGGCGGCGGTTCTCCGTTTATGTTTGGAGGAATGGATGAGAAAATAAATTTAGTCGTTAATACTAATCATCCGATTAATTCCAAATTATTAGAAGAAGATGCTGCCATAAAAGAAAAGCACATTAAGCAATTATACGACTTGGCATTACTATCTCAAAATATGCTGAAAGGAGAAGCACTGACCAATTTTGTGAATAGAAGTTTTGAATTGATATAATAAAGTCATTTTAGTACGTAACCCAAAAATTAAAAAAGAGCAGCATATTGTAGCTGTTCTTTTTTTTATTTGAACCCTTCACTGTCATCTACGGCTACAATACCATTTACTTTCCGAATGGTATAATTAGAAAAATCTTCATCAGAATCAAACCCTGTACCATAGATAATATTATCCGGCGTGCGAATTTTTATGGATTTATCGGTATATATTTTTTTGGTTCGGATGTTCCAAGTTAGTTGCGCCGTTTCTATAATTTCATTGCGAGCGTTTTCCATATATACATTGCCTGATACATTAATCGTTTGCTGGGCATCATCGTTCTCGGCGTAGTTGGCTTTTAAGATAGATATCAGATTTAATTGCTCGTAAAACTTTACCAATAGGCCACCCGGAAATACTAATTTATTTTGTGTGTTGGTGTATCGTTTTACGGTTTTTCCGGTAACGATGGCGCGAGTATAAGCACCTTCTTTATAAATAAATTTTACGCTGTCAGCCACTTCTACATCTACATCTTTTTCATTAAACATAGCTTTTACTTTTGTGATATCATTTTCCTGACAGCTTGAGAAAAAAACAAGAAAACTTGCCCACAGTATTAAAAAATAGGGCAAACGAAATGGAGGAATTACAAAAAAAACGGATGCAATATTTATAGCGGATTTTTTCATGATTTGGTGTTAATCAGAGGCCTTATTTTCTAAAAATCCATTCGGCAGGATTTAGCTTTGATGCGCCTTTCCAAACTTCCATGTGTACTTCTGTTATAGATTCTTCATCTGTAAATGCGGAGCCTATAACTTGCTTGGTAGATACTTTTTGTCCTTTAGAAACATTTACGGAAGAGAGTTTGGAATAAACGGTAAAATATTCGCCGTGGCTAATGATTACAGCATTTTTGAACGTTGGATTATTGAGTATGCCCACTACTTTTCCCTCAAATACACTCCGCACATTGCTATTTACTTCACTGCGAATATCTATTCCGTTGTTCTCCATTTTTATGGTAGTACCCGGTACTGTGTAGGTTCCAAATCCTTTACTGATAAACCCTTTTTCTACCGGCCAAGGCAACTTGCCTTTGTTGCTGTAAAAATTAGAGGAAAGTTGGTCGTATTCAGGGGTGTTGCCAATATTTACGGGCGTTTCTATTTTTTTGTTTACGGTGGCAATGTCTTCTTTTGCCGGTTCTTTTCCTGCTTCTTTAGCTTTTTTAATGGCTTCCTCTGCCGCTTTTTTCTTCGCCGCTTCTGCCGCAGCTATTTTTGCCGCTTCTTCCTTTTTGCGTTTCTCTTCTGCCAATCGGGCGGCTTCTATTTCTTTTTTAATGATAGCTTCTATTTGTGCATCTAATTTAGCCGCTTCCGCTTGTTTTTTTGAAATATTTCCTTGCAGTTGCACTTCTTTTTGTTTTAAAGATTGCACCACTGTATTTTTTTGTGTTACCGTTTTATTGAGCTGTGCTTTTTCTTTTACTTGTCCTTGCAACAATTGCTCTTTTGTTTTTTTCTTGGCATCAATAGTGGCAATTTGTCCGCTGATATCCGATTTTTTTTCAATGATCTGAGTGGCTTGTTGCTGGCGGAAATTAGCATATTTGCGCAAGTAATTTACTCGTCTTAATGCTTCAGAAAAAGAGTTGGCATTTACTACAAAAAGTAGTTTGTCGGCAAACCGCTGCGATTTATACGTTCTGACAACAGCATCTGCATATTCTTTTTTTAATTGTGCTAATTGAGCTTCTTTTTGTTTTAAAGAATCTATGTTTGTATTTATTTTCTGGGTGTAGTCTCCAATTTCGCCTTCTACTTCTTTTATCAATTTTTGTCTCAATTCAATTTGCTTGGAGAGTGCTTGCAAATCTGCTAATGTAGCTTCTTTGGAGGCTTTGGTTTTGGTTAATGTTTTTTGAGTAAATTCAATTTCTTCTAATAGCTTTCTTTTCTTTTCTTGCAATGCGGTTTTTTTGTCTTGTGCTGCCGCTGTAAACAGTATTAAGAACAGAAGAACACTACAGGTAAAACGAAGTATGTCTTTTTTAAACGGGATAAAAGAAGCAACAGGATTTTGTATGTTAAATAGTTTATTCAATTTTATAAGAAGGATTTATCGTAAACGGATATTCTAAATTTTGTTTTACTTCTAAGTTTTGAATTTTGGCAATCATCTCAAAAAAGTCCATTCCTTTTTTCATGTTTAATGTCCGTTCCATCGGAAAGGGTTTGCCAAGTTGCATCTGATAGTCGGAGTATTGCACATCTATGGTTTGAGAATATACCTTATCGTTTATGTAGAGATAACTTGGATTTTTTGTAGCCCTATCGAATAAAATATTGGTTAGAAATCGGGTGCCATTTGCACTGATAGTAATGTTATTTGCATTTTCCGTATAGATTGCTTTGGAGGAATCGGTGAAGATAAGCTGCCCTAATAATAAATTTTGGATATCTGAAAAACTTAAATTAACCAATGCCTTTTGGCTAATGTAAGACAGCGGTTTTAATACATATCTGCTATTTATTTTATCCATTATTTTAATGCTGTCTTTGGTAATTAAAACACGTACACCTTCGATTCCAATAATAGACATAGACATCCAGATTTTCTCATTTTTTTTCCAACGAATGTTAGTAGTAAAACTTTGGTTGAGCTCGGGTGAGGTTACTTTCGTTTTTAGTTTTAGGGCTAATTCGGTAAATGGTAGCTCATTGTTTTTTAGGTGTTTTAATAAACCCTGTGCTTTTTCATCCAAGGCAGATGGTACGTCTGCTATAGGAGG
>ENA-UOYA01003352-UOYA01003352.1-activated-sludge-metagenome-genome-assembly--contig:-NODE-3352-length-14372-cov-6.624363_pt1 | contig 14372 bp, 12 predicted proteins | sample MGYA00238163_ERZ764804 | MGnify/ENA primary metagenome ERZ764804 (study PRJEB28919, sample SAMN05720223) | activated sludge metagenome | isolation source: Anaerobic digester | place: Hong Kong...
TAGACAATGGTACAAGTTGGACAACAATTGATTCTGGTGCACAAAGAGGAGCTCTTGCTATGTTTGATAGCTCTACTGGATGGTGTGGAGGATTTAGCACAGATCCTCTAACTGGTGGTATTTTTAAATTGAGCGGAAACCTTTCAAACGAAATTTTTACTCCTTCCAAATTTAAAGTTTATCCAAGTCCTGCTAAAAATTTTGTAACAATAACAGCCGAATCAACCGATGCTTACAGTTTAAAAATTACTGATTTGTCAGGGAAAGTTATGATGAGCAGTGAGTTGAGCGGAATGGATAACACAGTAGATGTTTCAAATTATGCTTCTGGAATTTATTTGTTCGAAATTAAATCTGGTAACAGAACTGATACAATTAAAGTTGTGAAAAACTAATTAAAATAAATTGTAATTTTAAGGGCTAACATCAGTTAGCCCTTTTTTTGTTAATATATGTTGAAAATTTTCAATTTAAGTCTGAAAATAAATGGTTTTCCAATTAAAGAAGCTGAGGAAATCTATAATCAAATTATAAATCAAAGCGAAGAAGAGTACTCCATTTTTTTGAAAAACAAAAAGAATGAAGTAGTAGCATTTCATTCTGAAAACAATCCGCTTTATAAAAATTTGATACATGGAAAGAAAATCAATGATTGGTTCGATTTGCCTGTAATGACAAAAAAGGATTTTCAACAACCACTTTTGCAGCGATTATCTACAGGGTACAACCAAAAAAATATTTATGTAAACAAAACATCTGGCTCAAGTGGTGATCCATTCATTTTTGCAAAAGATAAGTTTTGCCACGCATTGACTTGGGTTAATATTATCCACAAATTCGGCGATTATGGAATTGATTTTAACAAATCAAAACAAGCCAGATTTTATGGAATTCCACTAGATTTTGTTGGCTATAACAAAGAACGATTGAAAGATTTTATTAAAAAAAGTTATCGCTTCCCAATTTTTGATCTTTCTGATAAAGTGTTAGAAAATGTGCTTACTAAATTTAGAAAAACATCTTTTGATTACATAAATGGTTATACAAGTTCTATAGTATTGTTTGCTAAATTTTTGAAACAAAAAGAAATAATTCTTAAAGATGTTTGCCCTACTCTAAAATGCTGTGTTGTCACATCTGAAATGCTTTTTCAAGAAGATAAAACGCTGATGGAAAAACAATTTGGCGTTCCAATTATCAATGAATATGGCGCTTCTGAACTTGATTTGATTGCTTTTCAAAATACAGATGATGAATGGGTTGTAAACAGCGAAACACTATTTGTAGAAATTTTGGATGAAAACAATAATCCACTTCCCAATGGACAAGAAGGAAGAGTAGTGATCACTTCACTATTCAATAAAGCACATCCATTCATTAGATATGATATTGGCGATATTGGTATTTTAGATGAAAAAAGCACGCCTCAAAAACCTATCCTGAAGAAGCTCATTGGTAGAACAAATGATATTGCACTACTTCCTAGCGGTAAAAAATCTCCTGGATTAACTTTTTATTACGTTACTAAAAGTATCATTGAAGATAACGGAAATGTAAAAGAATTTGTTGTAAAACAAACTAAAATAGATACTTTTGACATCGAATATGTAAGTGCTATTGAGCTAACCGAAAGTCAAATCAAAGCTATAGAAAAAGCCATAACAACCTATCTAGAAACTGGTTTGAACTTTACCTTTGTGAAAAAAGAAAAATTAGAAAGAGGAAAAAGCGGTAAACTAAAACAATTTGTTTCTCTATTAAATAATCAATAATGAAAATTACCATAGTTGCTGGAGCAAGACCAAATTTTATCAAAATAGCACCAATCATTAACGCTATCGAAAAAAAGAAATCAGCAGGAGCAAATGTTTCTTACAGATTGGTTCACACAGGACAACATTATGATAAAAATCTAAGTGATACCTTTTTTGAAGAATTAAACATTCCGAAACCACATGCTAATCTTGAAGTAAAAAGTGGTTCACAAGCCGAACAAACAGCGGCAATCATGATTGCTTTTGAAAAAGAATTGATACAAAATCCAAGCGACTTGGTTCTTGTAGTTGGCGATGTAAACTCGACTATGGCTTGTGCAATTGTTTCCAAAAAACTAAACACAAAAGTCGCGCATGTTGAGGCTGGAATTCGCTCTGGTGATATGACAATGCCCGAAGAAATTAATAGAATTGTAACCGATAGCATCACTGATTATTTCTTTACTACATCTGAAACCGCATCAGAGAATCTGAAGAAATATGGTGTAGATATTAATGATATTCACTTCGTTGGTAATGTGATGATTGATACACTTTATCAAAACCAATCCAGATTTGAACAACCAGCTTTTTGGAACGACTTCAATCTCGAAGAAAAAAATTATATTGTGTTAACATTGCATCGTCCAGCAAATGTTGATGAAGTTGACTCGTTGGTTAATTTACTTCAAGGAATTGACCGATTAGCCAATGGTAAAAAAATCATTTTCCCAATTCATCCAAGAACAAAATCGATTTTGGGTGAAAAAAAATTAGAAGTCGAAAATATCTGCATGATTGAGCCTCAAGGTTATTTAAACTTCATGTATTTAGTGAAAAATAGTTTTGCGGTAATTACTGATAGTGGTGGCTTATCAGAAGAAACAACCGTTCTAGGAATTCCATGTTTCACTATGCGAAACAATACAGAAAGACCTGAAACAATTACTGTAGGAACCAATAATCTTGTGGGAACATCGGTAAAAAATTTGGAAAAAATTTACTCTGAATTTTTAAATGCGGAATCAAGAAAATGTGGAATTCCACAATTGTGGGATGGAAAAGCATCAGAAAGAATCATTGACATATTGTTGTCACACTAATGGAAGAAATTTTAATTATATCCAATTATTATCCACCCGAAAAAGGTGCTGCTGCTAACAGAATTGAACAATTGGCTTTGAAATTATTTCAAAACAATTATAAAGTTTCTGTTGTTTGTCCTTTGGGAAATTACCCAAAAGGTGAATTATTTCCAGAATACAAAGGCAAGTTTTCCGTTACTGAAAACAGAGACAATATAACCGTGAAAAGACTTTGGATTTTTCCTAGTGTGAGTAAAAATTTACTGGTTAGAATTCTTTCTGTTCTATCGTTCTCATTGAGTTTGTTTTTTTATTTACTATTTAAAAAAACACCTAAAAAAGTAATTGTTCAATCGCCGCCATTATTGCTTTCTTTCCTTTCGATTTTTGTTTTATCATTAAAAAACAAGAAAATAATTCTCAATATTTCTGATCTTTGGCCGCTAGCCGCAATTGAACTGAAAGCATTGAAAGAGCACTCTTTTTCACATAAATTTTCACTTTGGCTTGAGCGATTTATTTACAAAAAATCGACGCTAATTCTTGGTCAATCAAACGAAATAATAACACATGTTAGAACAATTGTTCCCAGTAAAAAATGTTTCCTCTACAGAAATTTTCCAGACCACAAAGTTGACAATCTTGAACTAAAAACCGAAGAAAATCAACCCATCAAAATATTCTATGCTGGGCTTTTGGGAATTGCTCAAGGAGTATTTGAACTGTGTGAAAAGATCGATTTAAAAGGATTAAACGTTGAGTTACACATTTTTGGTGATGGTGCCGAGAAAAAACAAATTGAAACTTTGCTTTTATCAGCTAATGAGCCAAAAATTTTCTTTCATGGCATGTTGGACAGAAACGAATTGCATAAAAAAATTATATCCTTTGATATTGCCGTTGTTCCACTAAAAACTAGGATTTATGGCTCAGTTCCTTCAAAAATATTTGAATACGGCGCTTTAGGTTTTCCTATTCTATATTTTGGTGGTGGCGAAGGCGAAGCTATCGTTTTTGAAAATCAAATGGGTTGGGTTGCCAATGTTGGAAATTACGTAGAGTTGAATTCAAAAATTAAAGAAATATCAAACTTGTCAAAGAATGAACTAGATTTATTGAAGAAGAATATTTTTGAAAAAGCTCAAAGTAGCTTTAATCTTGACAATCAAATTGAAGGACTGATTAAAAACAATGCTTTTTAATATGCTTTTTCCTCTCCTTTGAAGATGTTCACGACTGTCTGAACAATTATTTTTAAATCCATGGCAAAAGACCAGTTTTCGATATAGAAAACATCATACTTAATTCTGTTGATCATGTCTTCATCGGTTTCAATCTCGCCTCTATAACCTTTAACTTGAGCCAATCCGGTAATTCCTGGTTTTACATAGTGGCGTACCATGTATTTTTTAATCTTGCTAGCATAAGCTTTATTTTGTGACCAAAGATGAGGTCTAGGTCCAACGACAGACATATCTCCAAGCAAAACATTGAAAAACTGAGGCAGCTCATCTATACTAGTTTTTCTTAAAAATTTTCCAATTTTAGTTACTCTAGGATCATTTCGTGAAGCTTCTTTTTCTGTGGTTCCGTTGATTTTCATCGACCTGAACTTGTAACAAAAAAACTCTTTTTCATCAATTCCTGGTCTTCCTTGTTTGAAAAATATTGGTCCTTTTGATTCAATCTTTATTATAATACCTACTAAAGGTATTAACCAAGACAAAACAAAAACAATAACAAAAAGAGAAAAAAGTATGTCAAAAAAACGTTTTAATCCCTTTATTGCAGGATTATGAAGTTGGGTTTTCTGTAAAGATAAAACTGGGAAAAGTTCATAATAATCAATCTTGAGATTCTTTGAAAAAATATCCTTTGTGTCAGGAATGAACTTTATTGTTTTCTTATTATCATCTGCAAATTCTACTAATTCTTTGAGTTTTTCGTTAGAAATTTCATTTAATGAACAATATATTTCATCTATTTTGTTTTCAATAATGAATGGTTTTAGATCATCTATTCTACCTTTAACTTCGGAATTTTGCTTTTTATCTGAAAAAAAACCTTGAAACCTATATCCATAATCTTTTCTGTTTTCAAAAACTTCTTTCAATCTTATTGCCTCTTGAGTATACCCTATAATTACTGCATTTCTATAATTATTGTGGGTCATCAATCGGTATTTTTTTAAGTAGAAAAAAAAGAAATACTTAAAAAGAACTATTATAACAAAACTTATTATCATGAAAATAGCTATTGCTTTTCCGCTGAAAATACTTGTTTTCTGAAATGGAAAAAAAGCTATAATCGCTAAAAGAAAAATACTGAATTGCTTAAATAGTTTTGATATAATTTCAACAGGTGTTGTAAATCTAAAAACTTCGTAGAATTTTACCAAAAAAGCAATAAGCAACCAAGCAAACGTTTGATATGTTATATACACATATATATTAAGCTTTAAATCTTTGAAGAAATAAAGACTTAATAATGTAATGACCATTACATCAAGAACAATACTTATCGGACGGATATATTTTGAATATCTTCCTGTATGATGCATAAATTAATTTTAATGTATATAATTTTTAAAATCCTTATGTTCTTCTTTCAAAAGCTCTTCACTTGATAGTGATTTGAAAAAATCATAAGTTAATTTCATTCCTTGTTCTCTGGAAACCTTTGGTTCCCAACCAAGAATTTGCTTTGCTTTAGTAATATCGGGTTGTCTTTGTAGTGGATCATTAATTGGCAATGGGTGATAAACAACTTTTTGGTTTGTACCTGTGAGTTTAATTATCTCATCCGCAAAATCCTTTATCGTTATCTCGTCTGGATTACCAATATTTACTGGCAAATGATAATCTGAATGCAATAATCTAAATATGCCTTCTACTTGATCTGTAACATAACAAAAAGAACGAGTTTGACTTCCATCTCCAAAAATAGTTAAATCCTCTCCGCGCAAAGCTTGACCGATAAATGCTGGTATAACTCTTCCGTCATTCAGTCGCATTCTTGGGCCATATGTATTAAAAATGCGAACTATTCTAGTTTCTACATTATGGAAGGTGTGGTATGCCATAGTGATTGACTCCTGAAAACGCTTTGCCTCATCATAAACACCTCTTGGTCCAATAGTGTTTACATTACCATAGTAATCCTCTGTTTGTGGATGAACTAACGGATCACCATAGATTTCAGAAGTTGACGCAATAAGAATTCTTGCTTTTTTAACTCTGGCTAAACCTAATAAATTGTGAGTTCCAAGAGAGCCAACTTTCAAAGTTTGAATGGGTATTTTCAGATAATCTATTGGGCTTGCAGGAGAAGCAAAATGCAGAATATAATCTAGCTTTCCTGGTACATGAACAAACTTAGTTACATCATGATGGTAGAACTCAAAGTTCTGATGTTTAAACAAGTGTTCGATATTTTTCAAATCTCCTGTTATTAGATTATCCATCCCGATAACATAATAACCCTCATCTATAAATCTGTCACAAAGATGCGAACCAAGAAATCCGGCAGCTCCAGTTATTAATATTCTTTTCATTCGTTTTGTTTAGGTTCTTTTATATGAAGATATCCAGAGTTAAATAAACAATAAAAAGCAGTAAAAAAGACTACTCCTCTTTGCCTCCATAAAAAAGATTCTGTCAAAAATAAACTTATCATTAGAAATGCAAAAGCAAAAAAGACAAAATCTTTACTCTTAATTGCATTTTTTAAATTATAAATTAACATGATGATGATGATTAAAAAACCAAAAACTCCTAATTCTGCAAAAATTTGAATGTATTGGTTATGAAAATTTTTGTCGTGGTAACCATCATTACCCATATAAAGATTGTAGAATACTGCTTTATTGTATATCATTGGATAGGAAGCATTGAGACCAAATCCAGTAAAGAATATATTGTTTTCACTTAAAAACTCCTTGAAAATTCTTAATTGATAAACCCTAAAAGCTGTTCCGGGAAAATAATCATTTGGGGTAAATGTTTCATTTGTCCATGCTTCTTTTATACTAACGTAGTGAACGCCTTGAGGAATCCCATTTACAACATCTGCGCTGAGACTTCGCTTTGTGTTACTTGAAAACTCAACTTCAAAACGTTGCTTTATTTTGCCTATAGATAAACCTAAAGCAACAATTAATCCTAAGACAATAATGTTTCGCAATCGCATTCTATAGCCAGATTTTGAAAAAAAGAAAATATATATCAGCACAAGTAAAACGACTGTGATGACAATATTTTTCGATGAAAGCAGCAACAAAAATCCGAAAAGAATGAGTGCAAATGCTTTGTCTAAAAAGGATTTTTTTTCTTTTGAAAAAAAATAGAAAAATGCTACTGCAACAAAAACGGATACATGTATAGCATTTAATAATTTTGGTACTAATCCATAATCTACATAATCTTCTCCATGATAAAAAAACACTCGAGAGTCATTACTAATAAAATATCTGACAACGGCTCTAACTAGAAAAAAAATCGCAAGCAATACCATTGAATGGCTATAAAATTCAATTATACTTTTCTTTTGATTTTTGGTAAAAGGTTTTTTTAACATGAAAAAAACCGGTATAAGTAACAGTGGGATTTCTTTTGATAAAGCTTTAAATGACTCATTTTTATCAATAGACCATATACAAGAAACAACCATCAATAAATAAAGTATGATAGGCAAAACCAATAATTTAGTAACAGATCCTTGATGTTTTTTAAAGTTTATTATTGCAGATATTATAAAAATACCTAAGGCAATATTATTTACAGCAAAAGGAAATGGAATCGTTACAAGTAGAAGAAAAAAAGGTATGAGGGTTTTATTTTCTTTGTTTTCTTTTATCAGATTTTGAAAAGCATTCTTCAAAGAGTTGTAAATATTCTCCATTAATTTTCTCCCAATTAAAATCATTTACTATAGCTTGATAGTTATTTTGAACCAATTGCAAGTTATCATTTTTTTTGATTGTTTGGAGAATATTTTTCACTTCGACAGAATTAGAAAAATAAAAGGCGTTGTCTTTTAAAATACCTTTGTTGAAATCATTATTATGAGCAGCAATCAAGGCTTGCGATGACATAGCTTCTAAAAGAGATGGATTTGTTCCACCTACAGAATGACCGTGAAAGTAAATATTTGAAAAATATCTTAAATTATTTAAGTGTTCCAAATTATAAACCGCTCCAATAAAACGAATGTTAGCCTGAAGTTTATATTTGTTCTTCAAGTACTCACCATGCTTAGTATTGTGATTCCCAATTACTAATATAGGCGTTTTATCATCATTTGTTGCAACACCATCAAGAACCATTTCAAAATTGTTTTCTGGTTCAAAACGAGCCATGATCATGTTGTAATTCCCTTTTTGAACGTCATATTTTTCCAAAAAAGCCTCATTGGGTTCATTGAAAGGGTGCGCACCATAGGCAATATAGGTTGATTCTTTTCTGTATTTCTCTTTTAAAAATTTTTGAATTCCAATGGAGTCCGAAACTAGATAATCGCTACTAATGGCTGCTAATCTCTCAGCAAATTTCAGAAATTGTTGTACTGGACGTGAATATTTTGAACGTTTCCATTCTAAACCATCCATGTTGGTGATGATAATAGATTTTTTAGGCAAAAGAAAAAACCAAACAGAGTTGCTTGTATAACCTAACTGAAGGATGATATCAAAATCTCTTTTTCTGGCGTCAATAATACAGTTGTAATCATAAATAAACTGCCCAAAAGTTCCATATTTATACTCAGGATCATACTGGTGAATGATATGAACTCCATGAAAATCCTTTTCTTGAAATGGATGATTATGAGAATTATAGCAATACACCTCATGCCCTTTCTCAACAAGATATACCGAAAAAAATTCAGCAAACTGTTCAAAACCTCCATAATAATTTGGAATTCCTCTTGTTCCAAGTATTGCTATTTTCATCAATTTTTATTGTGTTTTACAATTTTTTCTCTACATGCAAACATAACAAATAGATTTGAATTTAATTTATTTAAGAAATAGCTTTTTTATATTGTTCTGCCGCTAGTTTCCAATTGAATTTATCTTCCATAGCATCTTTTTTTTGAGCGACTCTGTTGTCTTTTAAACCTATTTCTATTTTATTTTTAATGTCTTCTAAATCGAATGGGTTAAAAAGACAATTTTCGAAAAACTTAAAGTCTGACATCGCAGTTGTATTGGAACAAATGGTTGGAATTTTTGCTGCCAAAGATTCTAATGGTGGAATACCAAAACCCTCGGCTAAAGAAGGATAAATTGACAAATCTGCACCCCGAACAAACAATAATAAATCTTGAAAACTAACTTTGTTAAAGGAAATTATTTTTGCTTTTATTTCTTTTGGTAAAAACTTATAATAGTTGTTATATTCTATATTTTCAATGGCTTTATCTCCTATAAAAACCAATAAATGATTTTTATAATATTCCTTTTCTACAAAAACTTTCAAAAGACGATGGTGGTTTTTTCTTGGTTCCCATCGACTTACGAACAGAAAATAATTTTTTACTTTGAATTTTACTTCAACTTGTGCTTGAATTTGCTTTTTATCATACTCTTCTAAATAAATTGGGTCAACTGCATTGGGTGTGACAACAACTTTTTGAGTTTTAAAATGTTTTTGAATTTGTGTTTTAGAATATTCTGAAACAGACAGTACAATGTCAGCGTTTTTAGCACTTTTTTTGAATAAAAGCTTATTCTTTACTCTGTACAAAAAAGGAAAATAATCAGGAAAATCTAAAAATAAAACATCATGGATAGTTACTATATATTTACATTTTTTTATTGGTGGAATTACATATTGAAAATGAGCAAAATCAATCTTATTTTCTTTGATAATTCTAGGAATATCAATCAATAATCGGTAAAATTTATTTTTGGATTTGTAACTCACATAAGAGAGATTGTCATGTTTTCCAAATATAGTTTCGAGAAATGTTGTGTTGAATGCACCAAAATAGAACTGAATGTCTTTTTCTTTTAAAAGGACTAAATATAGTCCTTTAAGATAAGTGGTTGTTCCTTGAAAATTACCATCAAAAACATGACAATCAACAAATATTTTTGTGTTTTTCATAAAAGCTGTTTTGATTCTGCGCTTTGTACAATCTCATTTTTCATTAGAATTTCTCTATAACAAATCATAAATCCTAATAAGATTGATTTATTATCTAGTTTCAAATACAATCCCATAAAAACCCAATTCGAAACTATAAGAAAAACTGCTGTCCCCACAAGTAATAAATTAATATTCTGAACGGAAATTAAATTGGTTTTTTTATGTATTCCTAACAAAATCATGAAAATAATCAGGAACAATACACCAAAAATACCAGATTTAAGAAAAACAGTTGCAAAGCCATTATGAAGTATTGGTATGTACTGTATAAGTTCTCCATCATTGGTCCAAATTTCCCTCCCAAGATTTACGGTTGATCCCAAGCCTTTTCCAAATAATATTGATTGTGTGCCATCTGCACTAACCTGTTTTATTGTTAAGATGTTTTCATATGACCTATAATTGTCATTAAAATCCTTCCAGTCATCTTTATTAATTTTTGTTTTAAAAGCTTCAATTGGAGCATTTTTTATCTTATATAAAAAAGCCTCTATTCCTTTTCCCGAACGATTAGGATTTAGATGATATATGGCTGTATACCCTAAAATCACAAATAAAATAACTGATGAAATTACTGTAATTGACCTTTTATTAATTACAAAATAGCCTTTTATAGCAATGTAGAGAACGATAAATTGTATAAAATTTGTCCTAGATAAATACAAAAAGCTTGATGCTGAAACAAGAAAAATAAAGAGATATACCGTTCTAGTTGACAAGCAGAGTTGGAATTTTTTATAAAACAATAAAATTATTAAAACATATACTTCATAATCACTGTGATATCCACAATATTCCCTTAGTAAATTAACGGAAATTGTGTGAAATCTTAGAAATGTAATTAGAACGATTAAAAGATGGATTGTTGATAAAAATATGCCCGTGTAAATAACTGTTGAAAAGAACTTACCTTGACATTTCTTGTATAGTTGATATCCTACCAAAATTCCAATTATTGGTTTAAACAAGTATGCAATATCTCTAAAAAAATTATAAGTGCTTTCGGCATTAAAGAAACTGGCAATGAATGATATTACTAAGATGACTAAAAAACAAGCGAGATATTTAATTACATTTAATGAGTATCTATTCGAGATAGTTATTAAAACGGTTGAAAACCAAACAAAAAATGTCAGCTCATAATTATTAATAAAAGGTACTGCTATACAAATAGCATATAGATATTGATAAAATGTAATTTTAGAACTCCCTTCTATCATTTGAATTATTGTAAGTTGTTTTTTAATTCCTTTAACACAACTTCGTCAATTATAAAATGTCTTTTATTTTGACGTTTTGATTGGTATCAATATCAAAAACATTAAGTTCATTTATCATTTGTATTCTTTCGTGATGTCTTAAAAAGATTAATTCACCTTTTCTTCCTTTTGAATCTCTATTAGCAGACTCGTTAAATCCTTCTAAAGCACTATATTTCATGAAAGGTTCAGACAAATCTTTTCTAACAAAGTATGCATTAACCCCTGCACTTGATGTTCCAATGAAATCATATCCTTTTTGTTCGGCTAAATGACAAAATGCTGCTAAAGATGCTCCAAAATAAAGCTCTGAAAAATGTTCTTTACTTCTCACAAAATCTGATTTATATGGAACAGTAACTTTTTTATTTGGCCCAAATACTGAATTATATTCACAAACTACTATTCTTGGATTGATGCAATTAATGCTTTCCCAAACCCAATAATCATTACCATCAATATCAACGCTAAGTAATCCTATATCTTTTTGCGAAGTGTAACATGATATTAATTCATTAATGTTATCTCTTGTAATAAAACTTTGAATTGCTGTTATATCATATTTCCAATAAATAAAATCTTCCTTAATATATTTTATGTTTTTAAAATCTCCATCAATCACTAATCCAGACCAATTATTATTCATCAATAAAAACCTAGTATTTGACTCGTTATAGGTTTCAACTCCAAATTCAATAAATATTTTATTTGGGATTTCTATTTTGTTAATGATATACTGAATTATCCCGTCTTCTCCTCTTTGTGAGAATACTTGAAATTCAACTTCATCTAGAGATTTTATCTTTTGCTTGTTGTTATTTAATTCCGATAGAATTTTTCCGTTCAACAATAATGCCTTTTGAACATCATAGTTTAATTTATTATAAATTTTCTTATAAAGTAATTTTATAATGCCTTTCATGATATGCTTTTAGTTTTAGTAAAATACTTTTTTAATATTGAAAAATACATTGTTATCAAGAATATCTCAGTTATTATTAACAGAAAAAATACTTGAAGTAATCCAAAAAAAATCATTAAAAATGAAATTCCTGCAATATTAAAAATTGTTGTTGCAATTGTAAGTATAATGTAAATCTTATTTTTATTCAAACTGAAAATTAACTGCTCTAAAGGTAATGTAATTGCTGTAAAAAACGGAATTAATAGTGCAATATGTAGATAAAATTCTAACTGTTTAATAATGCTATTGTCAACTTTAAAAAAAACTAATACGTTATGCGAAAATAAAAATGTCAGGAGAAGTAGTCCGAGCACCAATATAAAATTTAAGCCATTAAACTTTTTCCACAAAAGCAGTCCTTTATTTATGCTTTTATCGACTTCGAAACAAACATAACTATAGGAAAACTTAAAAAACATTTGCAGATAGGTTCTGAAAAGACTCGTTATCTGTTCAATCACTTTGAATTGTCCTGCGGTATATTCACCAGAAAAAAAACCAATAATTAATACTGTGGAATAATTTCTAACAGCAAAGAACAATTGGGAAACACAAAAAGAAAAATCATTTATCAATAATTCTTTTACTTGAATGATTGAAATTTGATTAAACTTAAATTTGTACATTCTTACAATGTAAATTAACCCTATCAAACTAGATATAATTGCTCCAAAACCTAACCAAAAATTAGCGTAAACAAAATCAGATTCTGATTTGATGAAGATGAAAACACCGACAACATAAATAACTTTTGATAAAATGTTGATTATTGTTATCCATTTAAAGTTTTCAACGCCTTGTAAAAACCATGTCGGATTAACAAATTGACCTAAAATTATAAAGAAACTAAATAGTATCGCTGAAATGTTATTGCTAAAAAAAGGAATGAACCAAACCAGCAATAAAACAATTAACAAAACTAAAAACACCAGAAACAGCTTTGCAAAATAAATAGTTTTAAACAGTTCCTCTAGTTTAGTCTTATCATTACGATTGATAGATATCTCTTTAACTCCAATAACATACGAGCTATAATCAACAATTACTATTAGAATATAAGCCAAAGATTGACCCATAGCTATAACTCCAAGCTTTTCTAATCCGCAAACAAAAATTAGATAGGGGGTTATTAATAATGGACTTAATATATTTACGCCCTGACCTAAGCCATAAATTATAAAATTTTTTATTTTTTGACTTTTAAGTTTACTTGTTATTTCCCCTTTTAACATTACCGCCTTGTAACTCTGTATTTTTTTCAAAAATAGATAAAATAACGAGAAGCCACAGAATTAAAATTCTATGGCTTCTCGTTATTTTGTATAGTTTGTTATTTCAATTTAGGCAACTCTGCCGCCATCACTTTTTCATTTGGATATAGAGAAATTGCCTCTTTTTTTCCATCTTTTACAATAGGTTTGATGATACCTATTGTAGCATCATAGGAACATTTTGAAGCATCTGCTCTAAAGAATACTCCTGTTTCAAAACCTTTAATCTCTCTGCTTTTTCCGTTGTATTCAAATTTTACAGTCTTTAACAAAATTTCATCTTGATTTTTACCAAGATCCATTCTTAACTGCGTTGGAAATGCATTTTCCGGCAAAGTGAATTCAATTGTTTGGTCACTATCCGATCCTTTAACTTCTTTCCAAATTCCATCTTTAAAATCAAGTGATCCATCTTCGGTATAAAGTAAGCAAAAATCATCATTATTTTTAGCAACAAAATTAAGAGTTACTTTAAAAGCGTTAGCCGCAACATTAGTTTCTTGACCCCGAGCTTCATTTTCTGTGCTTTTTGCTTCGTCTTTACAACTTACTACGATTACAGCTAAAATCAGTACTATAAATAAATTTTTTAATTTCATTCTGTGTTAATTAATGTATTACGATTTTTTTTGTGTAAAATAAATAATTATCCTTGTAATTAACAAATTTAAATTAGTTTTGTCACATTATACATCTCAATATCCATGACACATTCAATAAAGATTAAAGACGAAAATATTTATAAATTATTTCTGTTTTCTTTTTTATTAGCCATATTAACCTATGGTTTTGCTCTCACAAATTTTACCATAAGCATTGATAATGAAATTCCGATTTACGCGGATTATGGATTAGATTTGGGTCGATGGGGGCAAAATTTAATACGATACC
>ENA-UOYA01003356-UOYA01003356.1-activated-sludge-metagenome-genome-assembly--contig:-NODE-3356-length-14367-cov-5.828745_pt1 | contig 14367 bp, 15 predicted proteins | sample MGYA00238163_ERZ764804 | MGnify/ENA primary metagenome ERZ764804 (study PRJEB28919, sample SAMN05720223) | activated sludge metagenome | isolation source: Anaerobic digester | place: Hong Kong...
ATGGCCCAGATGTGCAGATCATGGACCGCGCTCACGCCCGGCAGGTCGGTCAGCCACGCGCGCACCGCCTCCGGATCGATGGCCCGCGGCACCGAATCGAGGGCCAGTTCGGTGGATTCCCGAAGCAGACCCCATGCGCTCAGGACGATCACCGCCGCGATCACCAGGCTGAGCGCCGGATCGATCCAGGCCAGGCCCGTCAGAGCCATGGCGCCGGCCCCAAGGACGACGGCGAGGGAGACCGCCGCGTCGCCGGCCATGTGCAGGAAGGCGCCGCGGACATTCAGGTCGTCGTGCCCCCGCATGAACAGCAGCGCCGTGGCGGTGTTGATGACCACGCCGACGGCGGCGATGACCATCACGGGCAGCGTCGCCACCTGCCCGGGATCGCCGAACCGCCGGACAGCCTCCGAAGCGATGGCGCCCACCGCCACGAGCAGCAGCACCGCATTGGCCAGCGAGGCCAGGATCGTCCCCTTGCGCAGGCCGTAGGTGCGCCGCGCCGTCGGCGCCCGGCGCGCCAGGACGGTGGCCGCCCAGGCCAGCACCAGGCTCAGCACGTCGGAAAGATTGTGGCCGGCGTCGGCCAGCAGCGCCAGCGAGCCCGACCAAAGCCCCGCGCCGGCTTCGGCGATCACGAAGCCGAGGTTCAGCGTCACCCCGATGGCGAAGGCCCGGCCGAAGTCGGCGGGCGCATGGTGATGGTGTCCGTGCGCATGTCCGTGTCCATGCGCGTGCTGATGTCCGTGACCATGGCCGTGACCGTGTCCCGGCTTGTGGTCGTGGCCGTGGTCGTGCGCCGCGTGGCTGTGGCCGGAATGATCGTGCGCCATGCCCCTATGTCTCACTGGGGCGGCCGGCGGCCAAGACCTCGGCGCGGCGGGTGGCCAGGGAAAGGCGCTCGGACAGGGCTGCGATCTGGGCGGCGACCGCGGCCTCGTCGGCGTCGCGCGACACATAGTGGGGCCCGTCCCAGACGGTCGCTCCCCGTCCGAAGGGCTTGGCGATCATCACCTTGTCCCAGGTGTCCAGCCGCCAGCACGGATCGGCCGCGACGCCCACCAGATAGATGGGCGCGCCCGAACGCCGGGCCAGCTGCAGCGACCCGGCGGCGATCACCTCGTTGGGGCCGCGCGGACCGTCCGGCGTGATGGCGATCATGTTGCCGGCCTTGACCCATTCCAGCGCCTCGCGGAACCCGGCCACGGCGGCCCGCGCCTTGGCGGTGTCGCCGGCCTTGGCCGAGGACACGCGGATCGCCGGGAACTTCGCGCGGGCCAGGGCCTGGGCGATGAACTCGCCGTCGGCCGAGGGCGAGATCATGCAGCGCAGCCCGCCGCGCGCCCACCAGACCTGCGCAATGCCCAGAGCCAGCGGGATGCGGCCGTGCCAGAAGAGCATCACGCAGGGCCGCCCGTCCTTCAGGATCTCGGGATCCAGGTTCTCGTGCGTCCAGCGCAGGCTTCGCCGGGTGACGACGAGCACGACCCACAGGATCCAGCCCAGAACCGCCTGGGCCCACGGGCGGCGGATGAGCTTCTTCACGCCGTGGCCTCGACGTCGAGGTGCTGGCTGCCGGCCAGCCGCGCGTAGAGGCCCTTCTGGGCGACCAGGCTTGCGTGGTCGCCGCTTTCCACCAGTCGCCCCTTGTCGATCACGTGGATCCGGTCCGCGCCGCGCACGGTCGACAGGCGATGGGCGATCAGGATCGTCGTGCGGCCCGCCATCAGACGGCTCAGCGCCGCCTGGACCTGGGCCTCGCTCTCGGTGTCCAGGGCGCTGGTCGCCTCGTCGAGCAGCAGGATCGGCGCGTCCTTCAGGAAGGCGCGGGCGATGGCGATGCGCTGGCGTTGGCCGCCGGACAACCGCGCGCCCGCCTCGCCGGCCTGGGTCGCGTAACCCTCAGGCAGGGCCATGATGAAGTCGTGCGCCGCCGCGGCGCGGGCCGCCGCCTCGATCTCGGCGTCGCTCGCCTCGGGGCGTGCATAGGCGATGTTGGCGCGCAGGGTGTCGTCGAACAGGAACGGCTCCTGGGTCACCAGGGCGATCTGCCGGCGCAGCGAGTCCAGCGTGACGTCGCGCACGTCGTGTCCGTCAATGAGGATCCGCCCGCCCGTCGCGTCGTAGAACCGCGGGATCAGGTTCAGAAGGGTGGACTTGCCGCCGCCCGAGGGCCCGACCAGGGCGATGGTCTCGCCGCGCCGCGCCTGGAAGGACACCTCGCTCAGGGTGGGCCGACCGTCGTCATAGGCGAAGCTGACCTTGTCGAAGGTGATCGCCCCGTCGCCCTTCGGCAGGGGACGGGCGCCCGGCTGCTCGCGGATCTCGGGCTCGACGTCCAGGGCCGCGAACAGGCGTTGGGCCGCCGACAGCCCCTCGGCCATCACGGTCTGGAGGTTTGCGAGCTGGCGCAGCGACTGGGACGCCAGGCCCAGGGCGCCCAGGAAGGCCACGAATGCCCCGACGTTCATGGCGCCGCTCGTCGAGCGCCAGCCGGCGTAGGCCAGGATGCCGGCGGTCACCAGGGTCATGAGGGTCTCGGTGGCGGGCGCGGCGGTCGCCCGGGCGTTCGCGCCCTTGACCAGATGCTTCTGGCGGCGGCGCACGACCTCGGCGACCCGCGCCTCCTCGAAGGCTTCGCGGTTCTCGATCTTCACCACGCGCACGCCGTCGAGGCTTTCCATGATCGCGCTCGACAGCGCCGAGGTTTCCACCATGGCGCCCTTTGCGGCCTTGGCGCCCTTCTTCGAGAAGCGCCGCATGACCCAGCTCGCGGCCGGCGCGACGGCCACGATGGCGAGCGACAGCACCCAGTCGTTCGACACCATCACCGTGATGGCCCCGAGCACCGTCAGGAAGTGCTGGGTGTAGTTGATGATGCCGGAGGTGGCGGCCTCGCGGATCAGCCCCGCGTCGTAAAGCACCGACGAGACGAAGGCGCCGGTGTGCTGGGCCTTCAGATGCGACAGGTCGGCCCGCACCAGCTTGGCGAACAGCTGCACCTGGACGTCGCCGACCACCGCGTTGCCGACGCGGTTGACCAGCGAGGCCTGAACCACCTGGGCCACGCCGCGCGCCAGGGCGAAGATCGCGATGGTGGCGGGAATCGCGACCAGGGCGCCGGGCTTGTGGTTGACCAGCAGGTCGTTGATGGCCGGCTCGAGGATCTGGATGAGCTTGGCGCTGAGCACCGCCACGGCGATCGCCGCCACCAGGGCGGTGGCCAGCCCTTGCCAGTGCGGCGCGAGATAGCTGCGCGCGATCCGGACGATCAGCCCGCGGCTCGTCAGCTTGGCGGGCGCGGTCTTTGCGGCGTCGCTCATGGGCCTGCCGTCGTCTCTTGCGCGCCCCAAGTCAAGCGCGGGCTTGGCCGAGCTCCGCGGATCGCCGTCGCGCCGCTCCTGCCGTTGAATTCGGACAACAGGCGGCCGCGCTCTGGGGGGCGCAAGCGCCCGGCGCTTCCGTCCTGAAGCGGGAGCGCCTAGTTAAGGTCGCTCACAGCGGGAGCCGCCCTTGGCCGAGTTCGACCTATCCACGCCCGGCGGGCGCCTCCGGACCTATCTGGACTATCTCTGGAACGACCACGCCTATCTGCGTCTCGGCTTCCAGAACGCCCACTGGATCAGCGACGAACTCGTTCGGACGAACCAGCCGTGGCCGCACCAGATCGCCCATTGGAAGCGCCAGGGGATCAAGACGATCATCAACCTGCGCGGCGGGTTCGACGCCAGCTTCCATGCGCTCGAGAAGGACGCCTGCGAACGCCATGGCCTGGCCATGGTCGACTTCACGATCACCTCGCGCGAGGTGCCCAGCCGGGCCCGCGTCTTCGGGGCGAAGGAACTTTTCGAAACGGTGCAGTATCCGGCCTTGATGCATTGCAAGTCGGGCGCGGACCGTGCCGGAATCATGAGCGTCTTCTACATGCACTTCCGCAAGGGCCTGTCGATCCGCGAGGCGATGGATCAGCTGTCCCTGCGCTACCTGCATATGCGGGCCGGCAAGACGGGCGTGCTGGACTACACCTTCGAGCGCTACCTGGCCGAAGGCGAGCCCAAGGGGCAGACCTTTCTCGAATGGGTCGAGAGCCCGGCCTATGACCCGGCGGCCATCAAGGCGGACTTCCGCGCCCAATGGTGGGGTACGCTTTTGACCGAACGGATCATCCGCCGCGAATAGACCGGCGTCGCCGCGCCTCAGTGCTCGTGATTGTCCGAGCCCGGGTCGAGCAGCTTGTGCGCGTGGATGATGAAGTAGCGCATCAGGGCGTTGTCGACGGTCGCCTGGGCGCGGGCGCGCCAGGCCGCCAGGGCGGCCTCGTAGCTCGGATAGGCGCCCACCAGGTCGATCTTCGACAGGTCGCGGAACTGGATGTGCTCCACATCCTCGAGTTCGCCGCCGATCACCAGGTGAAGGAGTTGCCGGTCGGGCATATTTGACCTCGAATCGCGTGTCTCTCAGATGGCGATATGCCTTACGCGCTCCATGATCAACGGGGCGAGACTCTGTGTCGCGCACAACAGACTGGCCTGGGCCGGTTGCGGCGCATTGTAGGCGAACGGACGCCCTCTGTGGTCGCCGACGAAGGCGCCGGCTTCGCGGGCGATGAGGTCGGCCGCCGCGAGGTCCCAGTCGGCCTTGGAGACCAGAGCCAGGGCCGCGTCCGCCGCCCCGGCCGCCACCAGGCACATGCGATAGGCGGTCGAGCTGCGCGAGGCCACGCGCATGGGCGGCCATGGCGAGGGCCAGGCCGGATGGCTGAACATCCGCGGATCGCCGATCATCGCGCAGTCTTCCAGGCTGGCCGTGGCGGCCGCCCGGATCGGCGCGCCGTTCAGGCTGGCGCCGCCGCCGATCCGCGCGGCGTAGGCCTCGTCGAGTTGCGGGGCGAAGACGGCGCCGGCCGTCGGTTGGCCGTCCTCGACCACGGCGATCGAGACGCTCCACCACGGCCGGCCCTTGAGGAAGGCGCGGGTGCCGTCGATCGGATCGACCACGAACAGGCGGCGTTTGCCCAGGCGCTCCGGGCTGTCGGCCGTCTCCTCGGACAGCCAGCCGTAGTCGGGCCGGGCCGCCGCCAGGCGCTGACGGATCAGCGCGTCGGCCGCCAGATCCGCATTGGTCACCGGCGAGTCGCCCTCCTTCCAGGCGACGTCCAGGCCGCCCTCCCGAAGGGCCATGGCGAGCGCCCCGGCTTCGCGCGCGGTCTCGAGGATCAGGTCGAGGTCGCGGGCGGGGTCCGACGTCATTTCCCGGCGATCGCCAGGCCGTCGACCAGGATCGAGGGCGAGTTGGACGCCCCGCGGATCTCCAGGTCAGCACCGGGAACGAGGCGGCCGTAGATGTCGATGAGATTGCCGGCCACCGTGATCTCGTTGACCGGATAGGCGATCTCGCCGCCCTCGAACCAGAACCCCGAGCAGCCCACCGACCAGTCGCCGGTGTTGCCGTTGAGCGAGGGGCCGAACATGGAGGTCACCAAGAGGCCCGCCCCGGCCTCGCGCATCAGTCCGGCCTGGTCGAGTTGGCCGGGCTGGACGGTCAGGTTCGCCACCGACACGCCGGGCGGCCCGGCCAGTCCACGCGAGGCGTGTCCCGTCGTCACCAGGCCGAGCTGCCGCGCCGAGCTGGAATTCAGCAGCCAGGTGGTCAGCACGCCCCTGTCGATAATGTCGATCCGGCCGTTGGCGACCCCCTCGTCATCGAAGGGGCTCGAGCCGAGGCCGCGCCGGCGGTGCGGGTCGTCGGTGACGACGACGGTGTCGGCGAACAGCTTCTGACCGAGCTTGTCCTTCAGGAACGAGGTGCCGCGCGCGATGGCCGGGCCGGAAATCGCGCCGATCAACGGGCCGATCAGCGAGGTCGCCAGGCGGTTCTCGAAGATCACCGGCGCGGTCGTCGATGCGATCTTGCGCGCGCCCAGCCGTCCCGCCGCACGACGGCCGGCCTCTGCGCCTATGGCCTCAGGCGCGGGCAGGTCCGCCTGCCAGCGCACGCTGCGCCAGTCGTGGCCGCTCTCCATGCCGTCGTCGTCGCCGGCGATGGCCGAGGCGCTGATGGAGAAGGCGCTGGTCTGGTGCGCGCCGACGAAGCCGCCGCTCGTGACGAGACGCCAGCGTCCGGTCGACCAGGCCGCCGAGGCGCCGTCGGAATTGGTGACGCCGGGCGTCGCGCGGGCCGCGGCCTCGGCGTCGCGCGCGCGGGCTTCCAGGTCGACGGCCATCGGTTCGGAGGGGTCGTAAAGGTCGAGGTCGGGAAAGGGACCTCGGGCCAGGCGTTCGGGGTCGGCGAGCCCGGCGAAGGGATCCTCGGGCGCGAGGCGCGCCATGGCGACGGCCCGCTCGACGAGCTTGGCGCGCGCCTCGGCCGAGACGTCCGATCCTGAGACCGTCGCCTGCCGCCGGCCCACGAAGACCCGAAGGCCGAGGTCGCGAGATTCCTCGCGCTCGACCTCCTCCAGCTCGCCCAGGCGGACGGTGATCGACTGGGCCCGGCGCTCCGCGCCCACGGCCTCGGCCGCGTCGGCGCCGGCCTTCAGGGCCGCGGCGACGACATCGGACAGCAGGTTTTCATCCATGACGCCCATATGGCGGGCTCGGCGGGCGCGAGCAAGCGCCGCGGCGGTTCAGACGATCGAGTAGAACACCAGGGCCACGCCGGCGAAGACGAAGGCCACCCAGGTGACGACGACGCCCAGGGCCCGTGGGGCCGAGGTCCCGCCGCTGCGCGACAGGCCGAACCCGTGCAAGAGGCGCCCGACGAAGAGCAGCGCGCCGGTGATGTGGATGGCGGCCGGCAGGACGCCGACGACGGCCATGGTCGCCAGGGCCGCCATGCCCGCCGGCACGTATTCGCTGGCGTTCCCGAAGGCGCGGATCGCCTGGGTCAGCTCCGGCACGCCGCCGTCGCCGAGGACGACCCCGTGCTTTCGCCTCTGGCGCACCACCAGCACGGACAGCACCAGCAGCACGAAGAGGGTGAGCCCGACCCACAGGGCCGCGGCTCGGGCGGAAAGATTGACGTCCATCTGCGGTCAGCCCCTGATCATGGCCGGTCGAAGCTTGGCAGTAGCAGGCGCCTTGGCCCGCACGGCAAGGCTACTCAACCGGCGAGCCGTCGCCCGGCAAGCCCAGGCTTACCCACTTCTGCGTGACCGACGCGATCACCTCGGCGTCCATGCCCAGCTTCTGTCCCCATTCGCGATGGGTCTCGGGGGGCAGCTTGTTGGTGGCGTCCAGGCCGATCTTCGAACCCAGGCCCGATTCCGGCGAGGCGAAGTCGAGATAGTCGATGGGCGTGCCCTCGATCAGGGTGACGTCCCGGGCGGGATCCATCCGTGTCGAGATGGCCCACATCACGTCCTTCCAGTCGCGGGCGTTCACGTCGTCGTCCACGACGATCACCCACTTGGTGTACATGAACTGGCGCAGATAGCTCCAGACGCCCATCATCACGCGCTTGGCGTGGCCGGGATAGGCCTTCCTGATCGACACGACCGCGATCCGGTAGCTGCAGCCCTCGGGCGGCAGCCAGAAGTCGACGATCTCTGGAAACTGCTGACGGATCAGCGGGATGAACACCTCGTTCAGCGCTTCGCCCAGCACGCTCGGTTCGTCCGGCGGCCGCCCCGTGAAGGTGGTCAGGTAGATCGGGTCGCGGCGCATGGTGATGGCGCTGACCTGGAACACCGGGAAGGTCTCGACCGAGTTGTAGTAGCCGGTGTGGTCGCCGTACGGCCCTTCCTCGGCGTACTCGTCCAGCAGGACATGGCCCTCGATGACGATCTCGGCCTCGGCCGGCACCAGCAGGGGCACGGTCTTGGCCTGGACGAGCTCGGCCTTGGCGCCGCGCATGAGCCCGGCGAACTGATACTCGGACAGGGTTTCGGGCACGGGGGTGACCGCCGCCAGGATGGTGCCGGGGTCGGCGCCCAGCACGGCGCAGGCCGGCAGGGGTTCGGGCTTGCCGGACGCCTTCCAGCGGCGGTGGTGCTGCGCGCCGCCCCGGTGCGCCAGCCAGCGCATGATGGTGCGGTCCTTGCCGATCACCTGCATGCGGTAGATGCCGAGGTTGTAGTCGTCCTCGCGATCGGGCGAGGGCCCCTTGGTGACCACCAGCGGCCAGGTGATCAGGGGCGCCGGCTCGCCGGGCCAGCAGGTCTGGATCGGCAGCTTGCCCAGGTCGATGTCGTCGCCGGTCAGCACCACCTCGTGGACCGGCGCCTTCTTCACCGTGGCCGGGCGCATCGACATCACCGTCTTGGCCAGGGGCAGCATGTCCCAGGCGTCCTTCAGCCCGCGGGGCGGTTCCGGCGCCCGCAGGAAGGCGAGGAGTTCTCCGACCTCGCGCAGGTCGTGCGCCGTCGCGCGCTCGCGGCCCTCTAGAGTCACCCCCATAGCCACCCGCTTCACCGTGCCGAACAGGTTCACGAGGCACGGCATGGTCGAGCGTTGACCGTCGGCCCGGATGACGTTCTCGAACAGCACCGCCGGACCGCCGCGGGCGATCAGTCGCCGGTGGATCTCGGTCATCTCCAGCACGGTCGAGACCGGCTCGGACACGCGCACCAGTTCGCCCGCCGCCTCCAGCTTGGCGATGAACTCTCGTAGCGAGCGGTAGGCCATGGGAACTCCGGGGCAGGTCGGCGCGGCGGAAGCTAGTGCGCCGCCCCGCGCGTGTCACGCTTTGCGCCGGGAGTTACGCGGACTAGGGTCTGCGGATGCAAAGGATCGATCTCGACGACCTGCCGCCGCGCCTCGCTCAGCTGCTCCTGGGCCTGGAGGCGGGCGAGGAGGTCCTGCTCGTCCGGGGCGGCGCCGTCGAAGGCCGCCTGACCGCGGGGGCGCCGGCGCCGGCCGATGCGGAAGCCGCCCCCTCGGATCCCGAGCGCATGGGCGAGATCATGGAGCAGTTCCGCAGCATGATCGAAGACGAGTTCTAGGCGCCCGCCTCCCACGCCTTGACCACCGCCTTCTTCGAGACCTTGCGCCAGCGCCGTTCCAGAAAGCCGCGCAGCGTCGCCTCGTCCAGCCGTTCGAGACGCGCGAGCACGTAGGGATAATCCTTGTAGTGGGGCGTACAGTGAAACGTCTGCGGGTCGGCTTCGATCAGCATCTCCCGCTCGTCCGGGCTGACCTCGGACAGAACCAGGCTCTGATCCTCGTCGCGAAGGCGCGTCAGGAACTTGCCGTTCGCCTTGAACGACGGGTGTCCGTACGACGTGCCTTCCTCGACGCCCGGATAGCTCAGCGCCAGCGCCCGCATCTCCTCGTAGGTCATGGTCGCCTACCGCCCGGTTCCGGGCAGGCAGGCCACATGGCCGCGCCCGTCGTCGTGGCAGCGCAGGATCGTGCCGCGCTCGTCGCGCCAGACAGAATTCCCGCTCGCCGGATCGGCATGTCCATAGACGCTTCGCCCGTTCGGGCCGCGCCAGACCGAGTGACCGCGTCCGTCGTCGTAGCCTGTGTAGCGCGCGCCGTCGGGCCCCAGCAGGACTGAGCGGCCGTCGGCGTCCGTGTAGCCGGTCACGACCCGCCCCCGGCCGTCGCGCCAGACCAGCCGGCCCTGGGCGTCCGCCTTGCCGCGATAGTTGTGACCGGCGCCGTCGAGGCAGGTCGTCACGCCGATGCGGTCGGTGGCGCAGGACAGCTCCGCCCGCGCGGGCGAGGTTACGGCGGCGGCGGCCAAGAGCACGGCGGCGGACAGGATGGACTTCATCGGGCCTCCTTGGCCCGATCTTGCGCCCGGCAGTTCAGAGCGTCCAGACCGCGGTCTTCTTGACTTCCATGTCCTCGAGTTCGCGGGTGGTCTGCACCTGGTACTCGGCCACCCTGGTCAGGCCCTCACGCGGGAAGTAGCTGCGGCCGGGATCGCCGATGAGCACGCGTACGCCGCGCCCCTTGGCCTCGCCAAGGAAGGCCATCACGCGCGCGGCCAGGGGCTTTTCGTAGCAGATGTCGCCGGCCAGGATCACGTCGACCTCCGGCGCGGGGGCGTCGAGCAGGTCCTGGTCCGTGAAGTCCGCCGCGACGCCGTTGACGTCGGCGTTCAAGCTGAGCGCGGCGCCGCAGAACGGGTCGATGTCGGCGGCGAGCACGCGCGCCGCCCCGGCCTTCATGGCGGCGATCGCCACGATCCCAGAGCCGGAGGCGAAATCGAGCACCCGCTTTCCCGCCACCTCGTGCGGATGATCCAGGATGTAGCGAGACAGCGCCTGGCCCCCGGCCCAGGCGAAGGCCCAGAACGGCGGCGGCAGGCCGATCTCCTGAAGGGCCTCCTCGGTCATCCGCCAGATCGGCGTGATCTCGTCGGCCAGATGCAGCGCCAGTTCCGGCGTGTGCGGCGGCGTCTGCAGGCGCGTGTTCTCGCGGATGAAGGCGCAGCGGCCCTCGAAGGTCTGTTCGATCACCGGGTCCTCCGGGCGCGGGCGGGCCTGGGCTCTACGCCGCCGCCTTGGACGACGCCAGCTTCAGGACGCTGAAATAGCTCGGCGCGGTCAGCATCCGGTCCATCACGCCCTTCTTCGCCAGCAGCCGGTGCGCGCGCGGCAGGCTGTAGCAGGGCAGGTGCATGAACATGTGATGTTCGCAGTGATAGTTCACATAGTAGGGCGCGAGCGTCGCCCGGGCGATCAGGCCCGCCCGCGTGGTGCGCGCGTGACGCAGCGGGTCGGGCTCGTCCTTGGCCACGCAGGCGTGCTCGGCGATGTTGCGCAGCCGCGTGATCATCTGGAACCAGGTGGCCTGCGGAACCAGCCAGAAGACGAACCAGGTCCACCACAGTCCGAACGGGGCGGTCAGGGCGATGGTCACGGCCGCGCCGGTCAGGAAGCGGCGCTTGCGGCGGATCTCTTCGGCGACGATCGGCCAGACCGGCTCGCCGGCCTTGCGACCCATAAGCCGGCGCTGGAAATCGCCGAAGCGCTGCTTGAACCAGGTGCGCCCTGTCAGGTCGCGGGCGATCTTTCGCCGCAGCGACAGCGGCGTGATGGGAAAGGGCGCCGACAGCACCAGGTCCGGATCCTCGGCCCGCTGGGCGAACTTGTGATGCTGCAGGTGATAGGCGCGGTAGCGGGCGAGACCGCCGGGCGTCAGGTGCTCGCCGACCCAGTCGTTGACCTTGAGGTCCGGGTGCAGGGCCCCGTGCGAGGCGTCGTGCATGAGGATCGCGAGGCCGAGCTGCCGGCCGCCGATGACCATGATCACTACGGGAATGGTCAGCGGGAAGATCGTCCCCACGGCGGCCGCGCCCAGGATCACGATCCAGGCGTGGGCCACCAGCGCCAGGCCCTTCCAGCGCGATCGCCGGGTCAGGGGCGCCCATTCCTCGGCGGTGAAGAAGTCCTTGGGGTCCACGCGTGCGGCGACAGTCATGACGCCACAATCTCACGTTTTCGCCGCCGGCGACAGGACCGGCGCCCTCAGAACGCCCCGCGCCACGCGCCTGCGGCCATGGCCGCCGCCAGCAGCAGGCCCGCCCCGGCGTTCGACTTGAACAGCTTCAGCGCCCCCGCGCCGTCGGCGACGTCCAGCCGCTGGGCCTGGCGCGACAGGTGCACGCCGAACAGCACGACCGGCGGCCAGGCCAGGGGGCCCAGCCGGCCGAACCACACCACCGCCAGGGCCAGCACGAAGGCGATGACATAGAAGGCGAGGACGCCCTTCGGGGCCGCCGGGCCAAGGCGCCTGGCCGACGACTTGACCCCCGCCAGCGCGTCGTCCTCCAGGTCCTGGACCGCGTAGATCGTGTCATACCCCAGGGTCCAGAAAATCCCGGACGCGTAGAGCAGCAGGGCTGGCGGCGACAGGGTTCCGCTGGCCGCGGCGAAGCCCAGCAGCGCGCCCCAGTTGAACGTCAGGCCCAGCCAGGCCTGAGGCCACCAGGTGATGCGCTTCATGAACGGATAGGCCGCCACCAGCGCCAGCGACCCCACGCCGAGTCCGATGGCCAGGGGCGGCAGCGTGATCAGGATCAGGAACGAGGTAAGGCAGCAGCCGAGCACGAAGGCCCAGGCCTGCCTGACGCTGATCTGGCCCGAGGGAATCGGCCGGCCCGCCGTGCGCGCCACCTTGGCGTCGATGTCCCGGTCGACGATGTCGTTGTAGGCGCAACCCGCCGCCCGCATCAGCGCCGCTCCCACAAACACCAGGACCAGCAGCTTGACGTCCGGGCCGCGCCCCGCCAGCGCGCCGGCCAGCGCGATCCCCTGCCAGCCGGGCAGCATCAGCAACCAGATTCCGACAGGCCGGTCGAAGCGGCCGAGCTTGAGCCAGGGCTTCAGCACCGCCGGCGCGTGGCGGTCGACCCAGTTGGCGGGCGCGGCGTCGGGCAGGGAGGCGGTCATGGGTCGCGTTTAGCAGATCGTGGCTTTGGCGCCGCAGTCCAAAAATCGCGTAACGGCGTCACGCGACATGGTTGACGCCTGCGCGGGCGGCCCCTATGCCTCGCAACCCTACGGCGACCAGCAACAGGAGGGCGCGACCAGATGACTGCCATCGCTTCGACCGCCCGCCATTTCGCCGTCGCGACCATGTCGTGGTCCGCCCGAGGTCATCGTTTTTCGGATTTCCATAATCCGACCTGCTGACCGGACCTTCGTCCCGAAGATCCAGACCTAGCGGCCCCGTCGGCGCATAGCGCCGCTCCCGACGCTTTCGACACCGCCCCCGCGGACCCCGCCGACCTCGACGCCCAAAGTCCCGGTCGGCCGACAAACCGGACGTCACCGATGTTCCATCCCATCGACGAAGCCCGTCGCCTGCGCGCCGATGCTGATCGGCTCATCGCGTTCCGCCAGAGCGGCGCGATGGACCCCTATTTCGGCGCGGCCATGCTCGGCATGCTGCTGGCCGAGAAGATCATGGGCTGGCGACCGCCCTGGAGGCGGCCGCGCGGCCGAGGCGTGCCGGCTCGCCTGGTGCTGTCGCTCCAGCGGCGGCCGCCGCCGCGGCTTGCCTTTGATCCCCAGAGCCTGGGCGCAGCCAATGACTGAACACGATCCTGCTCAAGCCGCGCCGGCGAGCCCGGCGCACGAGGCCCCCATGACCGACTCCACCGACCACTACGAAGACGCCGACGAAGGGCGGGAGCGAACCCTCTCCACCCTCAAGGTGATGCGCTTCATCGCCGGCTTCTGGCTGCGCCGGAAGGTGCTGCTGTCCGGCACCGTGATCCTGACCCTGGTGGCGATCGGCTTCGACCTCGCCACGCCCTGGGCTGCGGGGCGGCTGGTCGACGCCGTGGCGGCCGGCCCGTCGCGCGTCGACGCCGCCTGGCGCGCCTGGGCGGTGTTCGTCGGCGTCTATCTGGCCTTCAGCCTGGTGCGCAACGGCGCCCTCAGGTTCTGGAACCCGCTGGCCGCCGGCAACATGAAGGAGATGACCGACGAGGGCTTCCGAAAGGTCCAGTCCTTCTCGGCCGACTGGCATGCCGACACCTTCGCCGGCGCGACGGTCCGAAGGCTGTCGCGCGCCATGTGGGGCTATGACGCCGTCTCAGATGCGGTGGTCATGTGGCTCGGCCCGGCGATCCTGGTCCTGGTCGGGCTGTCGATCACCATGATCTTCCGCTGGCCGGTCGTCGGCCTGTTCTCCCTGGGCGTGGTCGTCCTCTACATCGCCAGCAACCTGGCCTTCTCGACCTACTACATCCGCCCGGCCAACCTGCGCTCGGTGGCCCTGGATTCGCGGATCGGCGGGGCCCTGGCCGACGCCCTGTCGTCCAACCCCACCGTCAAGGCGTTCGGGGCCGAGGCCCGGGAAGAAGCGCGGATCGGCGCGATCACGGCCCTGTGGCGACGGCTCACCGTCATCACCTGGACCCGCGGCATCGACGCCTGGCTGGTCCAGAACCTGATCCTGGTCGGACTGCAGGCCGGGCTCTCGGGCCTGCTCCTGTCGTTGTGGGCCAAGGGGCGAGCGAGCCCCGGCGACGTCGCCTTCGCGATCACCTCGTTCATGCTCATGAGCGGCTATCTGCGGAATATCGGCGAGAACATCCGCATGATGCAGCGGGGCCTCGACGACGCCGAGGATCTGGCCCGCTACGCGACGCAGTCGGCCGAGGTCTGCGACGCGCCGGACGCCCGTCCGTTCCGCGGCGAGCTGGGGGAGATCGCCTTCGACCGGGTGACCTTCAGCTACAAGTCCGCCGCCCAGCCCCTCTATGACAACTTCACCCTGATCATCGCGCCGGGCGAACGGGTGGCGCTGGTCGGCCCGACGGGGGCGGGCAAGACCACCTTCGTCAAGCTGATCCAGCGGCTATACGACGTACAGGGCGGACGCATCCTGATCGACGGCCAGGATGTCGCCCGCGTCGAGCAGGCGAGCCTGCGCCGATCCATCGCGGTGGTCCCCCAGGACCCGG
>ENA-UOYA01003358-UOYA01003358.1-activated-sludge-metagenome-genome-assembly--contig:-NODE-3358-length-14366-cov-4.508979_pt1 | contig 14366 bp, 14 predicted proteins | sample MGYA00238163_ERZ764804 | MGnify/ENA primary metagenome ERZ764804 (study PRJEB28919, sample SAMN05720223) | activated sludge metagenome | isolation source: Anaerobic digester | place: Hong Kong...
GCCCTGCCCAGATGACCGGCCATAGATAAAGCGGGCTCGCATAGTTAGGGGTGGAAATATAGAAATAGCCTTCAGGTTCCAGGATGCGATACACTTCCTTCAAGAACTCATCCACATGAAGCAAGTGTTCAATCGTAGATGATGAAATAACTGCATCGAAGGAACAGTCAGCGATCGGAAAACCAGGTCCATCGTTATCCAGGTTGAACCGCATGGCAGGAAGCCCGGCTTGCCTCAAGCTCATCAGACAGGTTGGTGCCAGATCGTTGCACATGATCTTCCCAACCTTGTAATCTTTTTTGATCTGCTGGGCAGAATATCCCAAACCTGCTGCTGAATCAAGAATACGCTTATGCTGCCTGTTCTCAAATATAAAAGGAAACGCCCTATGACGTTCACGTATCAATGGTTTTTCCTCTGTGCCATGGGTTAATCTTTCTTCTTCCAGTTGAATTGCTTCAATGCTCATAATGGTCCTCTCCCATAACGTCAAACAGCCCTTTTACCTGATAAACCATCCCGCATCAGGGTTCCGACCCTCTTCACAAATGGTCCCATGTCATGTGCATCCAGAATAGCAAAAATATGCTCGTTTTGATAGGGGGTGATGAATTTCTTCCAGGGATATTCTCGCTGTAGCACCCGCTTCAGGTGATAAGCCCAGTCTCGAGTCAGGTCTATCCAGTAGATGCCTTTTCGATAATCCAATTGTGAGGGTATTTCTCCCAGCATTAAGTGACGATAGTGTATCAATGGGAAATTCACTCCGCAGTAAATTGCCAAAGCACCTGAAAGGTTATGCCGCCCATTCACTTCCATCAACTTATACACACCGTCATGGATGTCTCGTTTAAATTCTGTGCAGGCAAACCCATAAAATCCCATCGCTTTGAGAATACGCCTGCCAGCTGCAATCACTTCCTGCTCATTTGCGCTTACAGCAGCACAGGGCGAGCCAAGCTGCGGCGGCGCATTGCGAATTTTTCGAGCGGTGAATTCAACTAATGGCTCGCCATCCAGGTAGTAAGCATTGTAATTCACCCCATCCGCATCATCCCCCTGGATGAATTCTTGAAGCATCACTTCCAACCCAACATTAGCTGCATCACGATATGCTTTCATCATCTGGTTAAAATTTTGCGCCTGTACCATCTTGTGATGAAAATGGTCAAAATACACATGACTTTCACAGGGCTTCACCAGGCAAGGGTAGGCAACTGTCTGCGCATATTTCTCTACATCCGCTTCAGAATGAGGGATCATGGTGTGCGGTGCAGGAACCCCCACCTTTTCAGCTAGAGCATAGGTGAGCTTCTTATCGATATATTGCTGGGTAATCGCCCAATCAGTACAAGCAACCGAATAATATTGAGATAATTCAGTCTTATGGTAAGAAATTGTTTTCAAGGATGCATCCGATGCTGGAAGCAGCATTGCTCCATGATAATCACTGGCGAGATTGATCAGGAACGTAATAAATTCTTCCTTCTGATTTTCGGGATGAGGTGCATCAAGCAGCTTACTTATGTATCGTGAAGCGCGCCCCATGTCATCATGATCGTAACTTAAAACCACGCGGTCCATGGGTTGGTCTCGAAACGCACGTATTACGCCGAGACCGACCGTGTGAGCACCTACAATGATCACAGGTGGCATGAAAGCCGGTTTAATCATTTATCCTCGATGGTTGATGAAACATCATCAATATTTATCCCATCTCAAGTTCATGAGAATAATCAAGTAATTTTGATGGATAAAATGATCAATCATCAAAAATTGCTTCTGATAAAACACAAACTATGAACAAACGAGGAATAATCCTCTGCAATGAAGGAAGTGGAAAGTAAAAAACCAGTTGATTACGTTGAGTATACAATTTTGCCGTGAAGAGAGTCAAGCAAAAACTGTTGGTAAACTGTCAAAATTCCATGCCAGTTCCTTTCATGAAACCCTGATAGAATCTAGGCATGCAGTTTTCAAGTAATCATTTTCGTGAAATTTATGATCGGTTCGATGATCCTGTCACATCGCGGGATTGCGGCAGTTTGTGTGCACCCCATAACCCCACCGGTAAGCCTTTCTGCTGCGATATTTGCCAAGCGGTACCTGTAGTTTATCATCAAGAATGGGAATACCTGAAAACTCATACAGACCTGTGGCATCTCTGGCGCGGAGATGAATGCGCGGCTGATCCTGTTGACCCACAAGAGTTACTAAAAGATACCCCTAAACACATGTGCCTGCTTGCCTGTAAAGGACCTGGCTACTGCCAACGCGAGTATCGCTCGATCAGTTGCCGTCAGTTTCCTTTCTTTCCGTATATTACTGCAGATGACCGGTTTATCGGTCTGGCATATCATTGGGATTTTGAACCCACCTGCTGGGTTATCAGTCATCTGGATGAGGTGACACAGGTATTCCGAGATACCTTTATTAATCTATACGATCAGTTATTTACACACTTGCCAGAAGATTACGATAGCTATTATTTTTTATCCGAAGATATGCGAGCAGAATTCATCAAACGACGAAGGCGTATACCCATCCTACATCGCAACGGTTCTGCATACCTGCTCAGCCCTAAAAGTGAGCGGCTTTCACCAGTGAACCCCAATCAATTCCGCAAGTTTGGACCATACAAAAAGTAATCGTTTCGAAGGTTTTCTAGAAACAGAAAGTTAACTTCCAATCTGTGTTATCGGATGCTTGTTCAGCTTATTCCATGCAAAATTCACGAATGCAGAAATATTTAAAATGATGTACCAGTAAAACAAACTCGAATATCGCTACTCCGATCGCAGCATAAGGTGAGACTCCCTGCAAAACGGGTGGCTTTCGAACTATATAAAGTAGAATATTACGCTTACTACTACCAGGTTCTATTTCAGGCTTATCAATCGGTCGAGTTTGATCAGCCACGTCAGCAACGATAGATAGAAATGATCGACGATTGCAAATTCAAGCGCCCGATCTATAGGGTTTCTGTAGCAATCTTGAGGCCAGGAGGAAACATATCACTTTCACCAAATTTGGATATGAAAGTGATAAAGTAATTATCGCGCCCAGATCCGAGGATAGATAATGGCAAAAGAAGCCGGGTTATTCCTGAAAATTATGAGGCTGAAGAATCGATTTAAGAAGCCAGGATCTGCCCAACTAGTTTTTCCAGTTCATCGATCAGGTAACCTTTAAAACCTGCAGTTTTATATGCCTCAAGGGTGGATTCGTAATACCATTGTTGGTCGCTCTTGCCAGCATTAAAGCGTTCCCATACTTTATCACCCACCTTAATAAGGTCCCTCAAAATGGCACGGGCATTATCCACTTTATCTGCCACGGTTACTCGCAGCAAGGATGGGTCTATCTTTTTGATATTCTCGATATATCTTTCTTTGCGAACCCGCCAGGGCTCTTTAGGTCCCCCTGCATAATCTTTTGCAGTATCTGACGAGACACAGATGATTTTCAAAACCAAGTCTCCAAAATACTCCTTGATCAATTCAGGGGAGATACTCTCCGGAGCATCTTCCAAAGAATCGTGAAGCAGAGCAGCAATAGCTTCATCTTCACTACCGCCATCGTACATCACCAGGCTACAGACTGATAATAAGTGCGTCAGGGTAGGGATAGATGTGGATTTTCGGAAAGTTTCTCCGTGAAGATGGAAAGCAAGGTTAATTGCATGTTGAAAACGGGCAGATAATATAGACTCTCTGTGAACTGGAGTGCTGATTTGATAAGTTTGTTTGATCATCTGAATGGTCAATAGATGCTCTTGGAGGTGTTCTCCCAACATATTGAGAATTTGACCAGCACTCAAATCCTGAATCTCATTCCCAGATGCATCAATAATCTTGACACACTGATCCCAGGAACCTGAAAAAGTTGTTGCCAATTCGGCTATCATTTCACCGTGTGCCCGAAGGAGGTTAAGCGCAGATGCAATAGGACGATGATCAAAAGACAAAGCTTTTGCCCATGGTTCATTTCCTGGAAAACCTTCAAAGCGAATGGGGGCTCCTGGAGTAGCCAGAGCCTTCTTGAATATCATGCACCATACATCGCCATCATCTGCCACATGATGAACAATCTGGCGGATTGACCAGGAACCAGGTTCGAGACTACGATCCAGATCCTCATTAGTCAATCCTGATACTTCCTCTTCTAGTCGACGGGTTGTGGAAAGAAAAACCATTAATGTTTGTTGTTGAGCAGGCAATAATTGTGCAGGCATGTTCTCTCCTATTTACGCATCTATATCATGTTTCTATGCAACTACTTTCCAATATACTCGAACCCAACCACTCTGGGGTTCTTCAAGACGTGACCAATGAAAACCATGAGCCATCAAAAACGCGTGCTCCACATTATCCTTATCGGTATTTCCAGGAAAGAGAATGATCTTTCCTCCAGGCTTGACCACACGTGTCATTTCATTGTATTCAGATTCGAGTGTTTCGCCAAATACATGCCCACCCATCAAAATATCAGCGAAATCTGCTGAAAAGGGGATCGATGTGATCAATCCATCCACCGTGTATACATTTGTGCACTTTCGTTGATCTGCTTTTGCCCGAATGAATTTCCGCAAATTCGAAACTGGCTCAACAGAATAAACAAATTTTGCCAAAGGCGCCACAGCAAATGTTAATCTGCCGGTTCCAGCTCCAACATCAATTACCGTCTTTCCTCTAAAATCAGCTAAATCAAGTAATATCTGGTCATCCCAGGTTGTAAAGGGCAGGGCATCGTATACCGCTGGATTGACAACATAAACAAGCAGGTCTTCCATGGATTTCATGATGCGGATTTCTGCATTTCGAGCCTCATCGGATGTAGCAAGAATATTATCTCTATCTCGCATCACGTCGTCTAACCAGTCATTAAGTTGAGGGCATTTATGTCGGAAGAACCATTCGACATGGGGATTAGTGTTGAGTGCAATTCGAAGATCTTCTTTTTCCAGCCAACCGGGCAACCAACTTAATTGCACTTCATCCAATAATAACAGGCTATTAAAAGAAAGTTGGGTTACATCCATCCAATTGAGTGCCAAGATAAGAACTCCAAAAAAACTAGAAAGATAATAAATGTATTAATGACTTATTGTAAAAGGATTTATCAGGAAGGCAAGGAAAATACTCGATCCGATTATGATTGATTTGTGTTCGCTGTTATCCAACCCAGATAGCCCTCTAATCCCTGCGTAATGGGCAGTTGGATGATCTCTGGAACTTCATAGCTGTGGATCGCACAGATCATCTTTTCTATGTTTGGATACAGGTCTGATCGGGTTTTAATCAAGAGAAGGCACTCCGGTTCATGTTTCAGAGTGCCTTGCCAGGCATAGAAGCTTTCAATATCGAGAATCTGAACACAGGCAGCCAGTTTGTGCGTTACCAATTTTTCAGCGATCTTGCGGGCTTCTTGCTGAGATGCAGTTGTAGTAACAATGACGCAATAAGATAATCCATCCATATTATCCACTTCTTCAGCCAAAATATTATATTTTTGGAAATCTCGTCTGAAGCCAGGAGCGCAAAGGCTCATGCACTTCGATATCTGTCAACGCGTCAGGGTACAAATTCATATCTTCATAAGCGAAGAGTACCAGATCATTCAAAGAGGCGGCGCGTCTCTCATCAGGCACCTGAGAGTGCAGATTTAGTGGGTAATTATATGTAGGGGGTAATAATCGTAGACGTTCTTCACTCACTATGGTGGAAACGATCGCACAAAATATGGATTGAAAGAGGAAAATTCGATGTGTTTGATCCTCACAAGCAGTGGCTTGAAAGGTGTCGTTGTGAACCATTTTTAAGAAATGGTCACGCCATCGCCTGAACAATCCCTTGGAAGGTCGCACCGAAGCCGCGTGAAAATTGTAATATGCACGCAATAATTGACCATCGACAAATGAAGTCACTGACCGACGAATATCACTCGTTCCAACTTCCTTATAAATACCCCGCCAGAAAGCATCCAATGGGTCACTCAAAGGTATTCCAACATTGCGAATATGCACAGGGCGAACGGATACATCATAATCGTCCCCATTTTCGAATAGAACCGGAGGCTGCAAGATCAAGCAATCAGAGCTAACCCAGATCAATGATTTTATTTCTGGCGCTGCCTGCTCTTCAGCCTGAGCACAAGCAAGCACAACATTGCGATATGGGTACCGCCTCATCGATCCGGAATAATCCAATGGGAATACCTGTGTCTGTTGATCAGCAAGATTTTTACAATCAACCTGCTGCGGATTTGCATTAAAAATCCAGATGGGAGAATTCGCCATTACACCTCCAAATGTTCTGATGCTTTCACACAGGAACTTTACATATGGTTTTTCTTCATCCGCACTGATGATGATAAAGAAAATGGATGATCCGTTCATTTTACCTCCGCTTTTTGAGCCTTCTGGCTGCTTTTTTAAAATCGAAAGCAAATGAATGTTATCTCACCGATATTCCTATTGTACTAAAACAGACGTAAAATATTACTACCAATGATCCTGATACAGGATCAACAAGTATGGTTAAAACATGATTTCCTCTCCTAAATCAATGGTTGCGGCTGGCTCTTTGATTATTCCATCATAAGCTAACCAAAAATCAATCTTGTACAAGGTCAAAAAATCAAAAGTGTTTGTTCTAGTAGAGTTTTTTTATTCATCAAGGGCATGAAGGATCAATGTCAGATCTGACACATATGATGAGTTTGAAAAGAATCCAGGTCCTACGCTTTCTGCAACCACAAACTCAACCTTCATATTAATTTCTGCAGGTAATGAAATATCCTCACCAGGCGAAAAGAAGATTTCCATCTGATCACGACCAAATCCGGTTGCTCCATTCAAGCTGCCGATCGAACTCCCCCAGTTTGCTCCATGCCCCCGCACAACACGAAATATTCCCAGATCGTTGGATGCTATTTCAGCCTGACTGATCCCCACAGCATATCCCGATACCACTTTGGCTATGAGCAAGATCCGCAGCTCTTCCTGAACTTCTGCTTTTTCTTTCTTTAGCCAAACCTGTGCAGTCAAATGTGGATCATCATTAATTATCGTTATGTGATCATTCCCCAACCGCTTGTAGGGATAAAATGCGGTTTGTTGCCATCCCTTCCAAAAAACAAAAACGGTTGCTCCCACAAGAAGTAGGGTGAAGAATACTTCTCCATATGGATATTTCTCTCTACCACGAAAGAAGGGACTTTGTAAACTTCGGTTCAGATAAATGTTTATGAGATCAATGATCAGGCTAAGGCAAATTAAGGTTAATACACCACCAACAATGAGGAGCACCATGATAACCGTACTCCTTTCGCATTTTTACACGCGATAATCTGATCTCATTATACAAAATATCCAGAGGAACTTCAAGGAAACAAAATCTAAACGTCTGAATAAAATATCTCTTATGAACCCAGGTACATTCGGCCAAAAATAACAATTGCCACCAAAACAAGAAGAACAATACTGACAAATAGTTTTGGTTTTTCCCGGCTTTTAATATGGCAGATGAGCGATATTAAAAATAGAACGCTGGTAATTCCTGCAAATATCACTGTGATGACCCCAGACATTTTCAACAAACCTGGAAGGATCAACCCTACAGCCACCAGAAAAGTAAAGAAAGACGTGATCCCTAACAGTTTCGGAGTGCGTGTGCCCATCTTTTCGATGGCTTTTTGAAAATCAAGCTTTTTCTGCCGGAAACCATGGCTAATCGATGTATCCACCAACTTGATCGCTAAAATTCCTTGAATGACCCACAATATGATATCCATGATCTTTCCTCCATCTTTTCAGAAAGAAATTTCATTTACATTCTTGATTTGCATTCAATAAAACACCAACCCCAAGATCATTGAGGTTGGCAGTAATGTGCTCACAAGTTCAAATGCTTTCATTCTGGATTGTGTTTTTTCATTCAGAAGGGTCATTTGGACCTTCCCTGATTTTTCTATCGGCTGGTAGTGATTTAGATTTTTATATCATACCTGACTTTTAGCACCTCGAATATTATCAATTCTTTGAGTTCTCTTTCTATTCGAAAGCCAAATTTCCTATGGGTTAACTTTTTGGTTTCAGATACCCGCCACCCGTTAAGGTATAGGTCTTTCCACCCAGTTCAGGGTTGGCAGCAGAATCGTATGTTACAGTAAATCCATTCCCGATTATGTTGGTGATCGTTTTTCCAGTTATGCCGCTGGGATCGATCAGGCGGGTCAATGTGGAATCTGCTGTCACTGTCCAGATGCTGGTCGCATCCAAAGTGAGACTAACAGATTTTGCAGTACCTTCAGGATTAATCGTACCTTTCAGCGATGAACGATTCTGCAGTGTCAGATCAATGCTGCTAATCGCGTCTGCCACCAGATCACCTTCCAGTGCTTGATTGTCGGCCGTGAAAATAACCGTACCACCGTTTTCGCCAGCATTGCCCCAATTCCCAGCGGCTGCATTGATCAAGATGCCGCTGCCATTTTTCACTTCAACATTCTTCAAGATAATCACACCTGTGGAATTGGTGATGTAGAATAATGGTCCACTGGTTGGGGTATATTCAAGTTTTCCACCAGTCATGGTGAATGTGCCTTGCGTTCCTTCAGCATCACCTGACATGCTCTGGTAGATCATGACACCCCATTTTTCTTTGCTTGATGTCAGCGTACAATCAGTCAGCGTGATACTGTTGGCGCCTTCGATCACTGCAGCTTCTGCACCTGTAGCACTCAGAGAAGCGTTAGAAATATTGATAACACCTGTGGAATAAACAGCAGGCGAATCTTGCCCGCTTGCCAGCGCCGAACCTCCCACCATAGTGATGGTCCCACTACCACGATCCGTTGCAATAACACCAGAGTTTTTCCCGGCAGTGGTCATAGTCACATTATTGAGCGTCAGAGTACCTCCCTGGGTTGCCATCACACCATGCCCGCCATCACCAGTGGCATAAATGGTCACATTCGAAAGGGTCACAGATGAGCCAGAGCCTGTAGCAAATGCGCCATTTGCTCCAAGTCCGCTGGTAGTTATCGTGCTTTCTGAAAGATCGATCATCCCGCCTGATGCAGCCAATACAGCTGCATTCAATCCATAAAAGCTGCTGTTATCTTGCGAAGATGTATCGCCAGAGGTGGTGATGATCGCATCATTGAGTGATAATATGCCACCGTTCAGGACATATACCGCGGATTTGTCTTTATCATCTGCAGTATAAGTCTGCCCCGAAAAATCTTCAGAACCGCCATCCAGCTGGTAGGTGGCGCTGATGGTGTAATCACCTCCCGTTCCACCATCCGTTGGAGGTTGCATCTCCCCAGTACCAGGCGCTTCCATACTGACCGGTGTGACCGTTACGCCACTGATGGATCCGAGTGATTGCAACAGTGCGTTGATCAACTCTGGAGTGATCATCATACGGCCACTACCGGCAGGGGCTTCTCCCATCGCAGGAGGAGTGCCTTCCTGCCCGGCTGGAGGTTTTCCGCTGCCAGGGTTAGTTGGTGGGGTTGCATCCTGGTCTGCAGGGGGATTCATATCACCAGGTTTTTGTGGCGGATTAGTACCATCCTGTCCCTGTGGCGGGTTAATCCCACCGGGCATACCTGTGGTAATCCCTAATTCTTCCATCTGTTTGGAAGCTGAATCCTGGGTAATCTGCATGGCCGCAATAGCATTGATCTGGTCTGGCGTCATAGCTGCCTGGATTTGTTTGATCAGCTCATCCAACTGTGTTTGAATATCGGTATTTCCTTGTTGTTCCTGACCAGGAATCATACTCATGGATAGAGTTGCATAATTTGTCCATAACGGAATCAACGCATCTGCCTGCTCTTTTGTTAATGCTTGAGCAGTAGTGTTCAGTTGCAATGTCCCCAGGATCATTTGCATCGGTATCGATACGGCATTTTCATACGTAGTATTCAAACCTACTGCTGTAACAGGGGTAGCGGTTTCTGCGGTTTCAGTTTCAGCAGTCGAATTTTCTGTAGCAGTTGTGACTTGAGTTTCAGATCCCTGAGATGAGCATGCGCTCAATACCAGGATGACTAGAATAATCAGGCAATAGAAAAATTTCTTCATATTTCTCCCTTGTTCAGTCTACAGAATGATATTCCCTTCTAATTCATTGATTGCATTCTAGAATATCCAGCTGAGAACCTCCCAAGGGAAACCTGTGAATTAGATGAGAAACTCCGAATTGTAATGGCAGTAAGTGAACCGGGTTAAAACACCTCGTCCATAAAAGGTATTTGTGGAGAGAACATGTGTCTCATGGTATCTTTTAAATAATCGGGCATGCTTGCCCACCCTCGCCAGGTAAAGTCATCAATATTATGAGTTCCATAGACAAGTGCTGAAAGAGCCTGAATGTTCATTTCACTCTCAGCGCTATTTACCCGAGTGACTCTCAACAAACCATCTTCAGATGAAAACTTCCAAAACCCCTGGTTCCATGGGCAAAACGGATCCCGAATTCTTGTTGTGAAACTTCCTTCACCCACCTGCATTCCACCTAATTTTTCCACATTGATAACTCTTCCCATGGGAGCGTGGTAGGATTCGGTTGTTAGTCGTAAATCTGAAAGCCATGTGTTTGGCTGTTCAGCAGGGGATAATACCAATAGAACCCGATCAGCTTGATCTACATGCCGGGCAATCCATTGCAGCAATAAATATTTCGCCTGGCTCGAAAGATAATAAAAACAGAGAACACAAAATTGAAATTTTCCCCGGTCATGCTCACCCCCCTGTATCTGATATTGCATTAAACCTTCTACCCTGCCATTCAATACTACTTTAACCATCCAGGCTTTGTTCATGATCCCCTTGGAAGGGTCTATCTGACGAGTTACCGTCATCCCATGCACACGTAGAAGATGTTGACGCAGGAAATTCTGGTAATCATCAAACCCATCCTGGATACTCGTGAATAGTATTTCTCCCCCGAGGTCTTTCTTCAAAAGTGACATTAATGCTTCAGGTTTAAATCTAGCTAATTGGGAAGCCGGGAATGTGGTATATCCTAAATTTTCGTAAAATGATTCTTTAAAAGGATAGAGGCATGAAAATGTATTTCCTGATGAATAACTGTAAGTAAAAAGCGACATCAACACATGTCGGCAATAGCCCTTCCAGCGAACCAGAGGAGAAGTTGCAACACCAAAAACACCCGTTTGATCAAATATCTTTCCCCGGACATTCTGAATCATTGCCACTGACGCTGCACATGATAAAGGTTTACCATCTTCATACAATACAAATAAGGATTGCTCTGGGCGTTTTTCGATCCACTTTTGCCACTCATCTTTTTGGGGCATTGGCGGTGAAGGGTGGAATGCATAACTTGCAAATCCATAAAGGGTGTCTATCATCTCGTTTCCAAATATCTGGCGAATTAAGATATCTCCCATTTTTGACTTCCTTTGTAGAAATTTTTATAATTTGACTTCCGCTCCAATCAACACCAACCAATTGTTATTCCTTACAAATAAGTTGCAAAATTATTATAGTTAATGAAGACATATATCTATAATTTCTCTAATGGTATAATATATAGGTATTATATAGTAATGGCGGGATAATGATTTCTTAACCAGGTCGTCTGGCTAATCTATAGACAGCCTGGTTTCTTTACTAATTGTTCTTTGTTTCGAAAATGATGGGCGAAGAGATGTAATCATTTTATCGTTACCATAGGAGAGCAGTCCGCTTCAACTTAAGAATAGTAAATTATTACCAATGGATAACCAGCCAGACAGGAGAAAAATTATGAACATTAGCAGTATGATCAAAGCATATTATGCAGCGTTGGATTCTGCCGATTTTGACAGAATAGATCAATTTCTTTCAAAGGATTATCGCCTGTTGGACTTCGCCCCACAACCAATGGACAAGAATGCCATGCTGGCTCTTTATCAGATTTTTCGAAATGCCATTCCAAATCTTCAGCATTCATTGAGTAATTTCATTGAGGTTAAACAAACAGTGAAAGTAACCATGCAAATGAGCGGTATTCATTCTGCGAATCTGGATCTGAGAAAAATCGGTGGTGGAATTCTCCCTGCGTCTCGAAGATTCATTATTTTCAATAATGAGATGCTTGAGCTGACCTGTGAGGATGGAAAGATTATTTCCGAGAGAAATATTTCTCCTCATTCACCCAACCGACGATTGTCTGGAATGCTAAAAGTGATGGGGATCGATAGTACACCTTTCCTTGATCGATTATCCATGGAAACTCTGGTTTTGAATTAATAATCTGATTATTCTTTCCCTTAAACAGGAAATGTCTTATGAAAGCAGTCATTTTTGAGCATTTTGCAGGTTCAGTTGATGTAAAAATGGTTCCGGATCCCACTCCTGCATCCCACGGAGTGGTGATCAAAGTGATGGCAACAGGACTTTGCTTAAGTGATTGGCATGGATGGATGGGACATGATCCCGATATTCACTTGCCCCATGTACCTGGGCATGAACTTGCGGGCATCATCACTGCGGTTGGCAAAGATGTAACCCATTGGAAACCGGGTGATGCAGTTACCGTACCTTTTGTTTGCGCCTGCGGTACCTGCCCGCAATGTGTATCAGGCAATCAACAGGTTTGTGATCACCAATTTCAGCCAGGGTTCACCCATTGGGGTTCCTTTGCAGAATATGTCGCCATCGACCGGGCAGATGTCAACCTGGTACACATACCACCAGAACTTGACTATGTAACTACTGCCAGTTTGGGTTGCCGTTTTGCTACAGCTTTTCGCGCCATAGTCGCACAGGGTAGAGTATCTGCCGGACAATGGGTGGCAGTACATGGCTGCGGTGGAGTAGGATTATCTGCAATCATGATCGCCTATGCCCTGGGTGCTAACGTGATTGGAATTGATATCAAGGATGATACCCTTGATTTTGCGCGCTCAATAGGTGCGATTGCAACCGTCAATGGATCGAAAACCCCCGATGTGGTAGAAGCAGTCAAAGAGATCAGCCATGGTGGTGTACACGTATCCATCGATGCATTGGGAAATCCGGTCACTTGCTTTAATTCGATTGCTAATTTAAGGAAACGCGGCAGGCATATCCAGGTTGGCCTGATGCTGGCAGAACACAGTCACCCCGCCATCCCAATGGATAAAGTGATCGCCCAGGAACTAGAAATTCTCGGCAGCCACGGCATGCAGGCATACCGGTATGAAGCATTGTTCGAGATGATCAAAGCAGGAAAATTGCATCCTGGAAAGCTGGTAAGTCATCATATTCGCCTCGAAGACGCTCCCCAGGAACTGATGGGAATGCATGATTTTAAACGAATCGGAATTACGGTAATTGACCAATTCTAATAGGTGGTTATGAATAATACCTGCACATGGGTAATTAAGCTACATAGGAATACAATTTATCTATAGATAATGCAACCAGAAGGTTAATTATCCGTATATAGAACGATGATCATTATTTAGTATGGATCTTAAAAACATGAAAAAGACCTCGCACCAGAACCTGGCTGCTGAGATCACCAGGAATGGTAGTAAACAGACATATTATACAATCAAGCTTTTAGTGGACCGTCCTTTGATTGATGATGCATACCGGGCTTACGCTTACTTCCGCTGGATGGATGATTACCTTGATTCAGAAAGCAACACTTCCACTGAAAGAGATGCTTTCTTCCTCCGGCAGCAAAATATTTTGGAAGCCTGTTATCGAAATGAAGCACCAGATTCTCTAACCCAGGAAGAGCAAATGCTGGTAGACATGATCCATCATGATCATGAAGAAAACAGCAGACTACAGTCTTATCTGCGAAACATGATGAAGGTGATGGCTTTTGATAACCAGCGACGTGGTCGATTGATCTCTCAAGATGAATTAAATGCATATTCGCAGATGCTGTCGATTGCAGTGACTGATGCCTTGTTCTATTTTATTGGAAACAAATGTATTTATCCGCAGACAGAATTGCGTTATTTAGCAGTGCAGGGAGCGCACATCATCCACATGCTTAGGGATATGCTGGAAGATGCCACTATTGGTTATTTTAATATTCCTCGTGAATTGATGGAAGCGGAAGGCTTCAAACTTCAAGAAGTAGACCATCCTGCTTATCGCCATTGGGTGAAAATGCGTATCGAACAGGCAGAATTTTTCTTTAAAGCAGGACGCCATTTTCTAGCTTTAATCAACAATCTTCGTTGCCGGATCGCTTGCTGTGCGTATATTGCTAGATTTGAATGGCTTGCCCTTGTAGTAAAAAAACATGGATACCTGTTACATGCAAAATATCCAGAGCGGAAAACTTTAAAAGCAACATTATGGATGATAGGCAATATCTTTTCTACCATTTTGGGTATAGATC
>ENA-UOYA01003360-UOYA01003360.1-activated-sludge-metagenome-genome-assembly--contig:-NODE-3360-length-14365-cov-7.030328_pt1 | contig 14365 bp, 12 predicted proteins | sample MGYA00238163_ERZ764804 | MGnify/ENA primary metagenome ERZ764804 (study PRJEB28919, sample SAMN05720223) | activated sludge metagenome | isolation source: Anaerobic digester | place: Hong Kong...
AGAGAAGCACATAGTCATTATTATCATCCAAGGTAAACAGATATTCTTCCAAAGCAAGATTAAAAAATGGGTTTGTACTTTCATTTCTTATGTACAGCATGCGATACCTCCTGAAAAACTATCATGCAAATAATACTATTATTATAACATAATGAATCTATACTATTAATTCAATGTTAGTGCATAGAAGGTCATTAAGAGGATTTAAAAAGGCCTCCTTGATCGCTAAAATGAAATCTTTATAAGATGATAGGCGTGACTAAAAGAAATCACAGAAGGATAGCAGAAGCACAAAATAAATAAAAACTTTTTATATTTGAAACCCTTTTCAATTCAAAACATTACATTTTTGAAAGAGAAAAGGATTTTATTATTTATCTCGGTAGTTTCCAACGAGACTTACAAAGGCCATGATTAATAATAATATAAGTCCAGCCTTACAATTCAATGCCTGGAACGATGCATAAAAATTTTTATCAGAGGATTCAAACTTTTTTATATTTTGGCACATTTGTTGCTCTAGCTATAACCGAAATAAAAAAGCATATATAAATTCCGGAAAAAGTATGTGTTTAAGGTTTTAATTTTAGTAGGTCAAGCTTGACGAAACTTTCTGTAGTATTTTCAACAATTATCAATATTATTATGGAGGAATGTAATAATGATGGAGAAAACAAGAAATTTCCTGGTAAAGATAGGTTTACCTGCCGGTGATGCATTTGATTTACCAACATCCAATAAGAGGTTTCCAAGCGGAGCACATTTTGGAATTGAAGTCCCAACTATTAATACTGCAGTAGCTTGTAAAGCGCTTATTGAAGAAGCTGAAAAACTGGGAATTCAAATTAACAGGATTGACGAGACTTATGGTGCTTTTCGCCATACCTTCAAAGAGCTGAAGGAATATGCGGCTATATGCAAGGCTCACGGCGCAGGACTTAATATATCTATCGGACCAAGAGCTGCTTACGATACCAGCGCTACTCGCTTAAGTGAGCAAGGAAGGGTAATTGCTTACAGACTAAGAGGCCAGGAGCAAATTGTAAGAGCTTTGGAGGATGCTAAACGTATTGCCGAGGCCGGCATCAGAGGGTTGCTGGTATACGACGAGGGCTTGCTCTGGGTGTTAAATGAAGCACGTAAAGCAGGAGAGCTTCCGGCAGATATCAAATTTAAAAATTCTGCACACAATGGACAGGGGAATCCGGCAAGTTTTAAGCTGTTGGAAAGATTAGGCGCTAACTCAATAAATCCTGTCAGAGATCTGAGCCTTCCCATGCTTGCTGCATTAAGGCAGACTGTTGATGTTCCATTGGATCTTCATACTGACAACCCTCCAGGATCAGGTGGATTCATTCGTGTATATGAGGCTCCTGAGATGGTACGCTGCTGTGCCCCTGTTTATTTGAAGACCGGAAACTCATGTGTATCCGGACATGGACAGCTTACTACGGCTGCAAACGGTATAGACATGGCAAGACAAGCTTCGATAGTACTGGAAATGGTTCATAAATACTATCCGGAGGCAATTCAGCTGAAAGCCGGAGAAGGCGAGCCGCAAGTTGTATAAGTATATTTGGTTTTATCTTCTGTGGAAAAATATTTTTTCCACAGAAGAGCCATTTTCTTCATGCAGAATCCGAAGGGAGAAAGACAGATGAGAGAGATCAATATAGATACTATTACAAATGTTGTAGAAAAACTATGTGTAGAATCCAACTATTATCTTCCACAAGACGTAAAAGAGGCACTTGAAAATGCAGTTCAGAATGAAGAATCACTCCTTGGCAGGGAAATTCTCTTGGATATTCTTAAAAATCAAGAGATTGCAAGATGTAATAATGTACCCATATGTCAGGATACAGGCCTTGCTGTTGTATTCTTAGAGCTGGGCCAGGACGTAAGGATTGTAGGAGGAGACCTGAACGAAGCTATAGATGAAGGAGTCAGGCGCGGGTACAAAAATGGGTGCCTTAGAAAATCCAGTGTAGATGATCCTTTTATAACAAGAAAGAATAGGGGGGATAATACTCCTGCAATTATCCATATAACAATTGTAAAGGGAGATAAGATTAAAATAATTGTAGCTCCTAAGGGCGGCGGCAGTGAAAATATGAGTGCTCTTGCTATGCTTAAGCCTTCTGACGGAGTAGAAGGAGTAAAAAAATTTGTATTGGAAACTGTTGATAAGGCTGCTTCTAACCCATGTCCGCCAATAATAGTAGGAGTAGGAATCGGAGGAACAATAGAAAAAACCACATTAATAGCTAAAAAAGCATTGCTGCGTACGATTGGCGAGCACAACTCCAATTCCGAAGTTTCCAAATTAGAGGAAGAACTTCTGGAACAAATAAACAATCTTGGTATTGGTCCTCAGGGCTTTGGAGGAAGAATTACAGCATTGGCTGTAAATATTGAAACATTTCCCGCCCATATTGCCAGTATGCCTGTGGCTGTCAATATTCAATGTCATGCAGCAAGACACAAAGAAGCAATTATATAATTTCGACTGGAGGTAGGACAGAGTGACGAAGATAGTTAATACACCTTTAACAAGTCATCAGATTAATAATCTACATGCCGGCGATAGAGTATTATTGAATGGTATTATATATACAGGCCGTGATGCTGCTCATAAAAGACTGGTTGAAATGATAAACAGAGGAGAAAAACTTCCAATGGAACTTGAAGGCCAAATTATATACTATGTAGGTCCTTGCCCTGCCAAACCCGGACAAGTAATAGGCTCTGCAGGACCTACAACCAGCGGCAGGATGGATGCATACACTCCAATATTAATGGACAATGGACTCAAAGGTATGATTGGAAAGGGATTAAGAAATCAAAAGGTAGTGGATTCTATTATCAAGAATAATTCAATATATTTTGCAGCTGTTGGAGGAGCCGGTGCTTTGCTTGCAGAAGCTATAAAGGAAGCCGAAGTTATTGCCTTTTCTGATTTGGGGCCGGAAGCAATATACAGATTAAGAGTTGAAAACTTCCCTGTTACTGTGGTTATTGATAGTAAAGGCAATGATCTTTATAAGATTGGAAGAGAACAATTTAGAAAAGTATCTGTATAAAGCATTTAACATACTATGGTGCATATATGAAAATTCATATTGCGGACATATAAATTTCCCTACAAATTATAAATAGAATAGGTGGTAATATTATGTCGATTAGAGAAGATGCATTGAAATTACATCGTGATAACAAGGGAAAATTAGAAGTAATAAGCAAAGTTTCAGTAAAAGACAAGGAAAGCTTAAGCTTGGCATATACCCCCGGGGTTGCAGAACCATGTAAGGAAATTCATAAAGATATTGAGACGGTATACGAATACACTTCAAAAGGTAATATGGTAGCGGTGGTATCTGACGGTACTGCTGTACTTGGACTGGGAGATATCGGAGCACATGCAGCTCTTCCGGTAATGGAGGGTAAAGCTGTATTGTTCAAGGAGTTTGCAGGAGTAAATGCATTCCCGATATGTGTAAATACTACCGACCCGGATGAGATAGTGAATTTGGTATTGCAGATAGAGCCTGTTTTCGGTGGCATAAATTTGGAAGATATATCAGCTCCAAGGTGCTTTGAGGTAGAGAGAAGGCTTAAGGAAAAGATGTCAATTCCGGTATTCCATGATGATCAACATGGTACGGCAATAATTGTGCTTGCAGCTTTAAAAAATGCTTTGAGATTAACCAAGAAGAAACTGAAGGACATTGTGGTAGTAGTTAATGGTTCCGGTGCCGCAGGAATAGCAATTGCAAAGATGATAATTAATGTAGGTGTTAAGGATATACTCTTATGTGACAGGACGGGAATTATATACAAGGGAAGAGAAAAGGGAATGAACTGGGCAAAAGATGAAATGGCAGAAGTGACAAATAAGAATAGAAAAACAGGCAGTCTTGCTGATGCAATGGTGGGAGCTGATGTTTTTATTGGTGTATCTTCGGCAAATATTGTTTCGGAAGAAATGGTAGCGAGCATGAATAGTGATGCAATTATTTTTGCAATGGCCAATCCTGTACCTGAGATAGACCCTGAACTGGCAAAAAAAGCAGGTGCAAGAGTAGTTGGAACGGGCAGATCCGATTATCCTAATCAGGTCAATAATGTTTTGGCTTTCCCCGGAATATTCAAAGGAGCTCTTGATGTACGTGCATCTTACATCAATGAAGAGATGAAACTGGCTGCAGCTGATGCTTTGGCTGGATTGATATCAGATGATGAGCTTACTGAGGATTATATAATTCCAAAAGCATTTGATAAGAGAGTAGCACCGGCAATAGCAAAGGCAGTGGCAAAGGCTGCCAGGGATACGGGAGTTGCGAAGGTTTAGCTAATATGTTGTTATATGCTGATCTTATATAAGAAAATCTGAAGTAAGTTATGCTATAATTAGGAATCAGAATATTAAAATAATTACTATAATTTAAAATCACTTGATTTTTTACAAAGAGGGTGAGATTGTATGAAAAAAAATGCAACAAGGAACCTGGCAAATTTCATATATGAATTGGAATTCGATAGTTTGTCTCCGGATACAATCAATAAGGTAAAAGAAGTTATTCTGGATTATATTGGATCTCTATTGGCTGGTTATAAAAATGGAAATCGTCTCAGCGAAAAACTTATTGATCTGATAATACGGAATGGAGGGTCAGAGGAAGCGACTATTATAGGTCCTGCAGTGAGAGTTCCTTTTATCAATGCAGCATTATGTAACGGAGTATTAAGTCATGTGGTTGAGCTGGATGACGGACACAGAGTTGCAAGAGGACATCCCGGAGTTACTGTAATTTCTTCTGCTCTGGCTTCAGCAGAATATTTAAAGTCCGGCGGTAAGGAACTAATTACTGCGATTGTTGCGGGGTATGACATATTTGTCAGGATTTCCTCTTCCATTAATCCATCTCATTTAAATCGCGGATATCATACCACCGGTACTTGTGGAGCATTGGCAGCAGCAGCAGCAGCTTCAAAATTATTTGGGTTAAATGCTGAAGAAACTGCAAACGCATTAGGTCTTGCCGGTATTCAAGCAGCAGGACTCCTTGAAGTTACTATAGACGGACAAATGGCAAAAGTTTTGCATCCGGGCAAATCTGCGCAAGCCGGTGCTTTGTCGGCAGTTCTTGCAAAGGAAGGAGTTCAAGGTCCTAGAACAATCATCGAGGGGGAGAAGGGTTTTGTTAAAGCCATGTCTGATGAGTGTGATTATGATTTGATGTTCAAGGATATAAATAGAAAATATCATATAAATGACTGCTATATTAAATTATATCCCTCTTGCCGGCACACACATGCGCCGATTGATGCAGCTCTTAATTTACTTAGCGAAAATAGTATCGACCCATTAGATATAAATGATATATTGATAAAAACGTATCCGACCGCTATCAGTTTTGCCGGAAAAATATTCAAACCGGAATCCTCTGAAGCTGCAAAATTTAGTATAGCGTATTGTGTGTGTGCTGCATTATTAAAGGGGAGGTTTGAATTGAAAGAGATGCAGCCGGATTGCCTGCATAACTCATCAATACTCGCCTTGACTGATAAAGTAAGAATTGAAGCTGATCCGAGCTTGGAAAGCTCCTGCCCGAAGACAAAAGGGGCCGAAGTGCTTATTACTTTAAATGATGGACGCAAATTGCATAATAGGGTTGATTTGCCTAAGGGTGAAATAGAAAATCCAATCTCTCAAGACGAATTAATAAAAAAATTTGCTTATTGTACGGATTATTATTTTGATAATGAAAAAAGAAAAAAAATTATAGATGAAGTACTTAGTATTGAGAGGATTGATGACGTAAGCGAGTTTTTCTCTTTATTACATATGTAATAAAGGTTTTTGCAGAATCGTTGGAGCATATCAAATTTGATCACATTATATACCAAATAATTCTATGCAATATAACTTTAAACAACTGAAAATTGATAAGGAAATGGAGGGATGAATATGCCTGAGCCTGTTAGGCTTATGGTACCCGGTCCAACACAATTACCGCCTGAAGTCATTAATGAAATGGCACAGCCCATGATATATCACAGGGGAAAAGAATTTATGGATATTATCTTAAACTCAGTTGATTTAATGAAAGAATTGTTCGGGTCTAAATTCTGTGATGTATTACTGATCCCATCTTCTGGGCGGGGTGCAATGGAAGCTGCTCTGGTAAATCTCTTTTCCCATGGGGATAGTCTACTATCAGTTTCAAACGGGTACTTCGGAGATGTTTTTTCAAGAATGGCAGAAACGTATGGACTTAATGTTACTTCAATTAAATTCAACTGGGAAGATGCTGTAGATTATAGCAAGATTGAAGAGCTTTTAAAAAATGATTGTAAAATAAAAGCTATATTATTCACACACTGCGAAACATCTAATGCAGTCGAAAATGATTTAAGAGCTATCGGCAGCCTGACAAAAAAATATAATAAGCTGCTTATTGTTGATGCGGTGAGCTCCTTTGGATGCATGCCTATAAACATGGACGAATACGGTATCGATGTTGCTGTTACTGCTTCGCAAAAGGGATTAATGTGCCCGGCAGGTATGTCGATTGCTGCAATAAGTCCAAAAGCATGGGACGCAATTGGAAGCTCGAATTTGCCTAAATACTATTTTGATTTTAGAAATATGAAAAAATACATTCAAAAAGGTCAGACTCCTGTAAGTACTCCTGTCACTATTGTCAGAGCGCTTAACGCTTCGCTGAAGCTCATGAGTAAGGAAGGCTTTGATAAAGTATTTGAAAGACACAGAAAATTAGCTGAATATATTCGCGAAGAAGCAAAAAAAATGGGATATATCCTATATCCTGACAACCCAAATATAAAGAGGGCAAATAGTCTTAGTGCATTTCTTTTGCCCGATAAAATAAAGGCTGAGGATTTAGTAAACCATATATATTCAAATTATAATACATTATTTGCGAAAGGGTTAGGGGATACTGCTTCAAGTGTTCTGCGCATAGGGCATATGGGCTGGTTCCACGAAGAAGACGCTGCTCATATAGTCAAGGTTCTTCAAGGTGTTAAAAACGATTTCGGATTTTAATATTCCAAAATCAGCCTTCTAATAATGAGGGCAATTAAAAGGGAGGTATAAAAGTATGAAAAAACTGCATGTGTTGTTGGCAATTTGTTTAGTCCTGGTATTGACCTTAGTAGCATGCTCAAAGCCGGCGGATACTTCAGCAAAGGCTGAAGGCGGAACTGCGGCGGAACAGCCAAAACAAGAAGAAGTGGCTCATATGGTTATATCTACAGGGGGAACCTCAGGCTCCTATTATCCGGTAGGAGGGGCTATAGCTAATATTGTATCCAAATATGCTGAGGGAGTTAATATCACAGCCCAGACTAGCGGGGGGAGTATAGAAAATTTAAAATTGATCGAGAAAGGTCAGTCGGAGCTTGGATTGGCACAGAACGATTTGGCGGATTATGCCATCAAGGGTATAGAAATATTTGATACAAAGCTTGAAAAGATAAGATCCATAGCCGCTTTATATCCCGAATATATTCATATTGCTGTAAGACCTGATAAGGGGATAAATTCAATTTCAGATTTGAAAGGGAAAAAGATCTCTGTAGGTGCTCCGGGAAGCGGCAGCGAGGCAAATTGCAGACAGTTTTTAGAGTTATTGGGAGTCCCCTACGAAAGTTTTCAGCCTCAATTCCTTGAAAATACTGACGCAGCAAATCAATTCAAAGATAATGTTATTGACGGTTTTATCATTACCACCGGACTTCCAAGTCCTGCTGTTCAGGAAATAGCCGTGTCCAACGGTGTAAAAATCATTGGTTTCTCAAAGGAGGAGGCCGAAAAGATTAATAAGCAATGGCCTTTCCTTACTGCTGAAGTGATACCAGCTAATTCATACAAGGATCAGGCCGAAGAATTGATAACTATGGCAGCAAAATCAGTAATCTTTGTTTCCAGCGATGTTTCTGAGGATGTTGTTTATAAAATCACTAAAGCTTTGTGGGAAAACCAGCCAGAGTTGGAACAGGCAAATGGGAAGCTTAAGAATATGCATAAGGATAAACCCCTGGAAGGCGTTACTGTAGAGCCTCATCCAGGTGCTTTGAAATACTATAATGAGATAGGGGTCAAGGTCAATTAATTTGATTAGGATTCTGGGCAGCTGTCAGCTGCCCAGGGCTACCCAAGGAAGCTAATGTGCATAAGCTGTTGGCTGCAGTTTATCAATTAACGATATTGATATTGAAAATAATGGAATAAGGAGGGAGATTAGTGGCAGAGGATACAATAAATGTAAGCATTGCAGAAGAAACCCTGAGAAAATACGACAAGGAATCTAACACACGCATACTAAAAGGAAATTCAAAATTAATCGTATCAACCATAGCGATATCATGGTCCCTTTATCAGCTATATACAGCCATATTCGGAGCATTGCCTTCACAGCTGCACAGGGCAATTCATCTGGGCTTCGCCCTGACATTGACTTTTTTAATATATCCCCGAAAAAAGTCCCTATATAAAAAGGGAATTCAGATATATGATATCATACTTGCATTATTAGGCGCTTCGGTTGCTCTGTATTGGATATTCAACTATAGAAGTATTTTATACAGAGCCGGTGATTCAATATTGCCTGATATAATAATGGGAGGAATGGCAATAATCATCCTTATTGAAGCCGGAAGGCGCGTGTCCGGATTACCAATCATTACAATTGCCTCTGTGTTTCTGGCATACTGCTATGTAGGGCCTTATATGCCCATGGCTCTTGCCCATAGGGGCTTCGACGTAGAAAGGATAATTACCCATATGTATCTTACAACAGAAGGTATAATCGGAATACCAACAGGGGTAAGTGCATCCTTTGTATTTTTATTTATCCTATACGGGGCTTTTCTTGAAAAAACAGGAATAGGCCAGTTTTTTATTGATATAGCTAATGCTATCGCAGGGAAGGCCGTGGCAGGGCCTGCAAAGGTGGCTGTTGTTACAAGTGCTTTGGAAGGGACAATCTCCGGAAGTTCGGTTGCAAATGTTGTAGGTTCAGGCAGCTTTACTATTCCTATGATGAAAAAGCTGGGATACAGGCCGGAGTTTGCCGGAGCAGTAGAAGCGGCAGCATCGACAGGAGGCCAGATAATGCCGCCGGTTATGGGGGCAGCAGCCTTTCTTATGGCAGAATTTATTGGAATTCCATATACCAGCATAATCCTTTCAGCAGCTATACCTGCCATATTGTATTTTACAGGAGTTTTTGCCGGCGTACATTTTGAAGGACACAAAATTGGCTTGAAGGGCTTAAGTAAGGACCAGATCCCTAATGCGTGGAAAGTGTTAAAATCAAGAGGCCACCTGATATTGCCTATCATTGGAATAATATATTTTTTAGTCAGCGGATTGACCCCTGCTAAAGCTGCAGCCGCCGGTATCGGTCTTGCAGTGGGTTGCAGCTTTATAAGCAAAGAAACAAGAATGAAACCAATGGATATTGTCAATGCGCTTGAAAACGGTGCGAAAACTGCCGTTGGTATTGCAATTGTTGCGGCAACGGCAGGAATTATCGTGGGAGTTGTAACTCTTACAGGTCTTGGGTTAAAGCTGGCAAACGGAATAGTATCTCTGGCGGGAGGTAATTTATTCTTTACCATGTTCCTTACAATGATTGCATCATTGATTTTAGGAATGGGCACGCCTACCACAGCCAACTATATAATTACATCGACGATAGCGGCACCTGCACTCTTGCAGCTGGGCGTACCAATAATTGCCGCCCATATGTTTGTATTCTATTTCGGTATAATAGCAGATCTGACACCTCCTGTATGCGTTGCCGCATTTGCCGCTTCAGGGCTTGCGAAAGGTGAACCCATTAGAACAGGGCTGATTTCAACTAAGCTGGCAATAGGTGCATGGATTATTCCTTATATATTTGTATACTCACCAAGTCTTTTAATGATAGACACTACAATACTTGAAGTAATTATTGTTTTTTGCACCTCAATAATCGGAATGACAGCTGTTTCTGCGGGTATAGCAAATTGCTTTTTTACACATACGACGATGATAGAAAGAGTGCTGCTGATAATCGGAGGATTGATGCTCATAGTACCTGAAATATACTCAAGCATAGCCGGATGTCTTATCGTAGTTGTAATAGCATATTTTCAAATAAATCGAAAAAAGAATATTAAAGTATCACAGTCTCAAGAGATTTGAACATGTGTGTGAGATCTCACATTCGGCTCCAGCATATTTATGATCCTTCCTAGTATATTTGCATATTGAGAATTGATCACATAATATGGTGGAGCCATTTTCTGCAATTTTATACAGACATGACAAAACGGATTTAAGGTATTTGGGTTATATAAAGCCAATATGCAAATAAGAAGGTGCAATTAAGTGATCTTACTTATAAAATTAACAGGGATTATTGTTTTAATAATAGTTATGCTTCAAAAAAAAGTAAAGCTCGGTTATGCAATGTTAATGGCAGCATTTGCATTAGCAGTAATATTTAATATCGGAATCAGCAGCGTTATTGACATAACAATTGATACGATTATTGATAAAGATACAATTAATATAGTAGTGCTGCTGGTTTTGATAATTACACTGGAAAAAGTAATGTCCCATAAACAACTTATGAGCAGAATGGTTTTGTCTTTAAAAAATATTATCGGCGATTATAAAATTGCTTCACTTATATTGCCTGCAATTATTGGTATTCTGCCGTCAGCCGGAGGGGCGATATTTTCAGCTCCCATGATAGCCGAAGTTTGCAGCGGAGTAATAGTCGAAAATGAGAATAAGAGTTTTATAAATTATTGGTACAGGCATGTATGGGAATTTGTTTTTCCTATATATACCGGAATAATACTTGCTTCTGCGATATTAAATGTTGAAATTGGAAAACTAATAGGATTATTTTATCCTTACACAATATTAAGTATTATTGTAGGGATACCCATAGCATTTTATTATTTCCCCAAGAGTGCATCAAGCAGACCGCAAGAAGTAAATAAAAATTTAAAGATATTTATGTTTAATTCATATCCGATAATACTTATTCTGATATTATTTTTTGTTTTTAAAATAAATATTGTCATTACAACACTGCTTACTCTTGTTTCATTGATAATAGCGGAAAAAATTAATATTTCTGAATTTTGGAGCATATATAAAAAAGACAATTCCTTTAATACCATAATTACAGTAATAAGCATAATTTACTTTAAAAATATGCTCATTGAATCAAAGGCTATAGAGGATTTGCTTTTGGTATTTAATTCGGCAGGAATAAGCAATGTTTATATTGCGCTCTTTTTACCTTTAATAATTGGGATTTTGACCGGTATGGCGTCAGCAGTAGTTGGAATAACTTTTCCGGTGGTGATGAACTTAGGCGGAGGTATTGACTTTAACCTGATCACTCTGGCATATGTTTCCGGCTCGGCAGGCGTAATGATGTCGCCTATGCACTTATGCTTTACACTAACTACCGAATTTTTTAAGGCTGATTTTAATAGAGTATGGATGAGGGTTGCAATAGGGCAGATATTCATACTGCTGTGCGGTTTGACTGCCTATTTGTATTTTTAGTTAAATTATAACATTGGAAAGGAGTGATTATAACTATGACCAGGCATAGGGGAAGAGCATACGTGTTCGGAGACAATATAAATACCGACTATATCATAGCTTCTCATAGAAAAAAGGATACCCTTGATTTAAAACAATTAGCTAATTATATAATGGAAGATATCAGGCCAGGATTCGGAGTTCAAGTAAAAAAAGGAGATATCATAGTAGCGGGAAAAAATTTTGGCTGCGGCTCAGCAATGGAGGTTGCTTCTTTATCAATTCTGGCTGCCGGTATTCCGATAGTAATTGCTAAAACCTTTGCCCGGACCTTTTTCAGGAACGGAATAAACGGTGGCTTGATACTGATTAAATGCAATACGGAGAGTATTTGCGAAGGTGATGTTCTGGATATTGAAATTAACTCAGATAGAACTGTTATATTCAATAATAGAAATATGGAAGAAATCGAATGTGACAAAATCCCGGTTCAATTGCAAAGCTATCTTTCAGAAGGCGGATTGATATCATACTTTAATAAATATAACAGCTTGTAATTAATATTATCAGGAGGATTTATATGTTAGGCGGTACATTGGCGGAGAAAATAATATCGGAAAAATGCGGAAAGCGTGTTAAAGCGGGGGATTTGGCAATAGCAGATGTTGATTGTATGGTTTTAACGGATGCTTCCGCACCTTTAACCTTAGAATTATTAAAAAAAATGAAAAAGCAGGAGCTGAAGGACCCGAAAAAAGTCACCTTCGTTATGGATCATTATATTCCGACACCGAACGCCAAAATAGCGAGATTACATCAAACAATGAGGGAATACTGTGATGAGACCGGTTGCAACCTATATGAAGGCAAGGGAATCATACATCAGATCATACCCGAAATGGGACATGCAGTCCCCGGAAGTTTAATCATTGGTGCAGACTCACATACTTGCACCTATGGAGCCTTCAATACATTCTCTACAGGTGTGGGTTCTACGGATATGGCGGTGGCAATGGTATCGGGAAAGCTGTGGTTCCTGGTTCCTTCGACTATAAGCGTGAGATTGAATGGAAGATTGCCCGAAGCTGTTGATGCCAAGGACGTTATACTTTGGCTGGCAGGAAGGTTGAAAAGTGACGGCGTTGCATATAAAGCACTGGAGTTTAGCGGCAGTGTGATTAATAAAATGAACATTGACGGGCGTATGACTCTATGCAATATGGTCGTAGAAATGGGCGCCAAAGCAGGAATCATGCCATTTGATGAAATATGTGAGAAGTGGATGAGAGAATTGTTACCAGATAAGTCCTTCCAGCCAATAAACTCTGATCCCAGAGCAGTTTATGAGGATGTGATCGAATATGATCTGTCAAATATCTCCCCGCAAGTGGCATGCCCCCATAATGTTGATAATGTATATCCCGTGGAAGAAGTTGAAGGAGTGCCGATTAATATGGCTGTTATTGGAACGTGTACCAACGGGAGGATATCTGACCTTAAGACAGCTGATGACATGCTCAAATACTATGATATTCATCCCAGGGTTAGGCTGTTGGTGATTCCGGCTTCCAACAATGTTTATCTTGAAGCGATAAGGCAGGGCATAATTGAAAGGCTGCTCTTAAAAGGAGCGATGATATTACAGCCCTGCTGTGGCCCGTGTTGTGGGACAGGCAATGGTGTTCCCGGCGACGGAGAAAATGTCATTTCAACCGCTAACCGCAATTTTCTCGGAAGAATGGGAAATGTTAATTCCAGCATATATCTGGGATCTGTTCAAACAGTTGTTGCTTCTGCAATCAAAGGAGTGATAACTGACCCTAGGAAATTAAGCTATTGACTGTATAGCTCAAGTTGTGTAATGTCAAAGAAGTTTAAAAGGAGGGATTGTGATCGTGAATAATAAAATGAGTAAAATTGGCTTCAGCATAAAAACAAAGATCAATCGCCCTGATAAAAGCTTGTATGAACTGATATCTGGCTTGTCAACTCCTAATATCAGTGATGCTATGAATAGATTTGGCGCAATGGATTTTAACGTGAAGCCCATTAGCAGCAAATGCAAATTTATAGGACCTGCAATTACTGTGAGAGTGAGACCTGGCGATAATTTAATGATTCATAAAGCTATCGATATTGCCGAAGCGGGTGATGTGATTATAATAAGTACAGGGGATTGCCGCACAAATGCTGTTTGGGGAGAATTGACCACGCGGGCGGCTCTGAAAAAGGGAATAGCAGCTGTTGTAGTAGATGGAGCCGTAAGAGATATTAAAGAAATCGAAGAATTAGGTCTTCCAGTATACGCCAAATACATTATACCGGCGGGATGTGATAAAGACGGACCTGGAGAGATTAATGAAATAATAACTTGCGGAGGAGTATCCGTAAGTCCCGGAGACATTGTCGTCGGAGATGAAAATGGAGTAGTTATCATTCCCCAGCATTTAGCAGAAGATGTCATTCAAAATTCGAAAAAAAAGCTGGAATATGAGGCCAAAAGAATAGGCGATATAAAAGCTGGGGTTGTCATTTCAAGTGATATTGATGATATCTTAAGAAAAAAAGGTGTTATTATTGATTGAATTATCTGCTGTATTACTGAAAAAAATGAGTATAATTTGATAACAATTCATTAGTATTTAAAAAGATATAAAAATTGCATTTCCGGCAATTATTATATCTTTTTAAATACTTGCAGGATTTCTGTTCTGCAAGCCGTGCATGCTTAGAGTATAATTTTCATTGGCAAGATAATCGACAAAAATAAAGGGAAGAGGC
>ENA-UOYA01003361-UOYA01003361.1-activated-sludge-metagenome-genome-assembly--contig:-NODE-3361-length-14364-cov-9.638409_pt1 | contig 14364 bp, 13 predicted proteins | sample MGYA00238163_ERZ764804 | MGnify/ENA primary metagenome ERZ764804 (study PRJEB28919, sample SAMN05720223) | activated sludge metagenome | isolation source: Anaerobic digester | place: Hong Kong...
ACCCTGAAGGTACTAATGTGACATGTCACAATGTAACAATGTAACAAAAAGTAAAAGATGCTCGCCGATAAAATTTAAGTGAGACATTAAGCTATATCCCAAGTAATTTAAATTTCACCATCATCTATGATACCCAGTTTCTTCTTCCAATAGCGGCTATAAATAGCGCCAAGTGGATTGTGCGCCAGCAAACGGTCTTTCACTACAAGCGTGGTGACAGGACCATTGCAATTCGCATTGAAGATGGTATCATGCCCTACACATAGTCCGCAACTAATGAACAGTTCAACACCCTTATCATTGAGGAACTTCGCCTGAAACTTGGGATTGCACATCGCCTCGTGCTCCTTCTCTGGATGAACCTGCTTCAAACCGAGTTCCTTCTTATTGATGCTGCAATTCTTACAACAGACACTATAAAACTCGAAGCCTTGATTCACAAAGAAACGTTCGATGTAATGAGCTTCGTCGTTCAGCCCTATGCAGAATGCCATGCCGAGCCGTTTGTAGCCCATAGCCTTGGCAAACTCGGCTGTTTCCTGCAAACGAGTGATATTGCTATAGAACGTAGCTTCCACGTATGCGGCGGCATCCATGATCCGCTTCTCTTCGTCGGTGTAAGCATCTGTGACTTCTTCCGTAGTCACACCTGTACAGTTCTTGCCCTTGGTATAACAGGCATGATGCTTACAACTTGCACATTTTCCTATCATAGTTTTCCATTATCAATCGTTACGAACGTGAATTGACTTGCATGACCGAAGTGCGGGAACAACATTCCGTCGGTCGTTGGAATTGCGATTTTCTTCATATTTTTCCTTTTGAATATTTTCTAAGTGCAAAAGTACTGATTTATTTCGTCATAAAATCAAATTTCACATATTCTAGCACAAAAAAAATCCCTGTCGAGACATTAACTGACAGGGACTTTTTATTATTTGTCGCTAATAACGAATATTACGGCTCTCCCACAACGCTCACCCATTCTCCTTATTTCGTCTGTCTAAACAGCCATTCACGTGCGGAATCCAGCAGGTAGGCTCTGTCGAAGGCATACATGTGCTCAGCCATATTACTCTCCTTGCCCTTCGGCATCACCGTGTTCGGGGTGAAGCGGACAAAGTTGGCGATACAGCCTTCATTGATGATGCTGTCCACCTTGGCATTCTGCTCTGCTATGGGTAAACGGGCGGAGAATGTCACCTCACTATACTTCTCACCGTTCTTCGTGAGGAGTTTCCCCAGTTCTGTCATCTTCGGTGAAGCTTTCGCATCAGCATCGGAAACGATGTAGAAAAACTTCTTTCCTACCAACGGTTGTAGAACATTCGTGTCCCACTGGCTGGAAACGAACATGGATGCGGCAAACAAATCGGGATGAGTCACATTGAGATAGAATGAAATCATTCCTCCCATCGACTGCCCTGTGGTATAAATTCTATTGCGGTCGACTTTGTAATTAGATGCAATGTATTCCACAAGGTTCGGGATTACCTTCACCTCGTCACTCGTTTCCCAGTTGTCATTAACCGCCGCATCAGGACCATCGAATGAGGGAACGAGTACGATGCAAGGATTCTTCTTCTGATTTGCCTCCGTTGCCCAGATAATGCCACCATATCCTTGTTCCAATGCCCATGCCGAGCCTTTGCCAACGGTTGAAGCATCCGGCATAAAGAGAACCATCGGATAGCTCTTCCCCTGTTCATAATCCTTCGGCAGATAGAGGTTGTATTTCATCGTTCTGCCTACGGTTTTATCCTCGAAAGAATAGGTCTTGAAGTTCGGTATTACAGCCTTTTTCATGGCCGTAAGTTGGGTGTCGTAACTCTTATCCAAATTGTCGTGTCCAGCTCCGCCACGCTCATTGTTCTTACTGTTTTGTGCGTCCAAACCACTTTGACCTGTTTGACCTTGCGGTCTTGCAGGCTTTGTCTCTGGGTGCAGATACCACAGGAAAGGCTTAATCTGGTCAGTATCGAATACAGTACCGCCCATTCTTATCAGTTCGCCCCAGTTCTTGTCGGGATCATAACCACTCTGAACGCTTGCGTCCGTGTACGAACCGCTCAAACCGTCAGTTCGTGTGTTGAACATGATACGAGCCTTGCCCTTCACCATCTTGATTGCCTCCTGAAGCAAGGCGTTGCCATTGCTTTTGAAATCGAGTTCCACGGCTATCGGCTTCTGCTTCAGCACACTCTTCAAAGTCTGCAAGGCATTGGTGCCATCGAGGTTTACCTTTGCCGTATGCATGAATCCTTCGAACGAAGTATTATAAAGAATCACTTCATCTTCCGTACCAGTTTCCTTTGCCTCTGAGGATATCGCGCTAAGATAATTCTGAGGATTATTAATCATCAGAAGTATCTTTCCCTTGGCATATTCAAGAGCCTCTTTAAGCGTCGGCTTCTTACCATCCTCTGTATTAAGAACGATGTCGCCTTGCTCGTCTTTTTTCACGTCAACGGATGCAATCTGAGCGCCCTTCGTTATGGCCTTTCCGATGGCTTCAAGAGAATTTTCGGTAGAACCGTGCCAGTCACCGCGATGAGCAATAATCAGCACATCGGTGCCTTTCCGGTTTTTTAGCGAAGCTCTGATGGAATCAGCTCTTGTCATTGTTTCATTAGTACTCTGGCTGACAATCTCTGTAGCACCAGTTACTGCGTCTAAATCTAACGTGGAGTTTTTATTAGCTTCAGCACTTACTGAGCTAACGATACCTGCCAGTACCAATAATCTGAAAAGTTTCATATTATTGCCGTTTACCTTATTTTGACGATGACAGAACTGAAAAGTTTAAAGCGATGGTAAAATAAAATTAGGAACCAAATTTATTACGGCCTGATACTGAACTTTGTTTCTAATCTATTCTGAAGTGTCCGGCAAGGTGTATTCAATATCAAAAATTGTGTAACTTTATATTCCAGAAAATTGTATTATACATCGGAAAATAGAAACCCTGAAGGTACTAATGTGACATGTCACAATGTAACAATGTAACAAAAAAACGAGAAGGCATCCCGCCATGACGACGAGATGCCTATATTTCTGATGCCCGAAGTTTCTAAATAAAGACACCTGAAAGATTCTCAATTTAGGTGGGGCATGATGAAGGAATCTTTCGCCATATTCCCCGTGCCGTTTTTTCTATCCACCCGTCCTTCCGCCATCGGCTGATAGTCTGGCGGAGCGTGCCGTCGGGATAGGTTTTACCCTTCATCGCACGCAGATCGTCCATCGTGAACTGCTCGGGCAGATGCATCAGAATATTTGAGTTTCCATCATTTGCCTTGGTTTCGGTTATTTGTCGCTCGTCGGTCAGATAACCGCCGAAGAGTTTGCTCTGTTCCTTCAACGTGTATTCCGCCATCATGCGGGCGAAGTCAAGGCAATGGTCGTTTTCCTCACCCGCGAGGATTGAGAAGATGACTCCACAACGGAATCCGATCACGGCGGCACGCTTGCGATAGGTATCCTTCACGTCGTCGATGGCCTGCAGAGCTTCCACGCGTTTCTCCTCCACCCATGCCGCCATGGATTCTCGCAACCTTGGCGTGTCGATGGAGCCCGACGCGGTGCGCAACGTTTCCACCGCCTTCTGAATGTTATCGTCATCGGCCGCTTTCATGTCATTGAACGTGGTCATCGGCGCAAAACGGTTGTCGGGCATCTCGGCAATCATCATTCGTGACGAGAGGCCGTTCTCCACATTGTCGGTGCAGAAGCATTTCTTCAGGGCTCCGTAGGTGCCCAGAATGGTCCAGTTGTACGCCACCTTCACCATACCACTCTCGGCTTGGTCGGAATTGTAGTCCTGCCCCCACTCGCCCCGGTCGAAACTCAATCGATAGACGTCGTATTTGCTCGACCACGACCCCGCTCCGTTGGTTTTTCTCAATGTGTCGAGTTCCTCGCCGAAGGAGTAGAGACAATGCTCGCGCGAGTTTTTCAATCTCTTTAAGAGCGTTGAGCACGACGTGGTCACGGGGATTTCCCTGATCAGCACCTGCGGGTCGGGTTCGCCCTTCTCGTTAGCCTTTCGGTTTTTGCGGCGCTGCTTCCATTCATCCTCCAGTTTGCGTTGAGCCATGTCATCCTCGTGCATCTGACGTTTCCAAATGTCCACGATATCCTTGCATGTACTTTTCTTCGAAGCCTGTTCGCCCACGATGACGCTCATCAATCCCAGACGCTGACTTTTGCCGTCGGCATAGCGCACCTCCACTTGGTCGGCATAAGCGCCCGCCAGAGGCATGATGGAGCAGAGCACGGGCATCGTCAGGCTCTGAGGAATCCCAGCCAATGATTCGCGCAGACCCGCGGGCATATCCTCCACGTTCATCGTGAAGTCGGATTTAGGTTTTCCAACGGCTCCGTCGGTACCGTGTATCCCGTCGGCAGAGGTCGTTGCATCCCCGCCAACCTTTCCATCGGCACCCGCATCGCCATCGCTCACATCGCCCGGATACGCCTCGTCGTCAACGTCATCCAATTCATGCTTTTCCTCCTTGTTGACGGGGTTGAGCACGTCTGCAAACGTCCAAGCCATGTCCTGGCTCACGGGTTTGTTGTCGTTGCGATAATTCTGATACCAGTCCGCCACCAGTTGCCAGCAATTCTCCTCCTTGGCATAACGGGGTGTGATGATCTTGATGGCGCCCATCAGCTCCTCACGTGTGAGCAGCCTCGTCACGCCCGATGACAAAAGATTCACCAGCATGAAATGCCGTTGGCCGTCGATGTCCAGAGCCCGTTTTGTGATGCCCCTTTTTTGCATCGCCCGCTCCATGATCGCCATCGTGCGCTCGGTGGGTTTCTTGCATTTCCAGTGCTTGATAGAATCGGATTTCTCAGATTTCTCAGATTTCTCAGATTTCTCAGATTTTCTTACCACCTCGAACGGCATCCGATAGTCTTCCGGTGTCGGCATGAAGAGCCCCTCCATATCTGCGAAGATGATGTAAGAGCGCGGCACGGCGAATGATATCCTCGCCATATCCTTCACGCTCCCGTCATAATCCTCATCACCCAGCGCCTTTGCCAATGAGAATTGCGCGTCGGCGAGGCTCACATCCTTTGCCACACGGAAAACCAGTCTCACGCCCTCTCTTGACGGAGTGACGTGAGCCAGCACCACACCCCACTCCTTCTGATGTGGTTCCACAAACTTGCGATACCAACCCTCGGGGTCGCTCACGTGGTCCTTGTCATAGATGCAGAGCCCGCTCCCCACGGCATTCTTGTCCAGCCTTCTGCCACCATTCTCATAATGCGCCTGAAAGTTGAATCCCGGTAGCGCCTTTTTCTTCTCGGCCTTGAAAGTCTTGAAGTCATCCCGAGACATTTCTCCTCTGAGGCATTTCTCCCTGCCGTCATCAATCTCCGCACAGATGTCCGCCACCTGCTTGGAGTCGATGATTTGGGCGAAAAGAGCGGGCGTACACTCGTGCGCCCAACTCTTGATAGATTTTACGTAATCAAACATTCTGAATTAATTGATAATTGATAATTGATAATTCATCATTGGTCATTAATAACTCATCATCCATTCTTCATTTTTCAATCGTCCCACACCTCGAAAAAGTCTTTCGCCTCTCGGCAATCATTGGTAATCGTCCAGACGGGAAACTCCACGTGTTCGCGGTTCACCTTGAGATGTAGCGAGAGTTTTTCTTTCGTGACGATGGCCTTGCCGCAACGGAGCATGATTTCCGTCCTGCTGGGGTCGGGGGCGACATAATCCTGTCTATGGTGGGGATGGAAATTTCCCTCTTTGGCGTTTGCCAAACTGATGGTGCCTTGAATGCGTCTGCCCGACGAGAGCATCTGACGAACTGTGTCGTCTGGAATCATAATATTCAAATTCATAATCGTAATTTTTATTTTGTTTTGTTTTTTGACATAAAGACAGGTATTTTTAGACAGAAAGACATAAAGTACATATTTTTTAAAGACAGACTTCATTCCTTCTTTTTGGGGGCAAGGCAGAGCCGTTGCCCCTACCAGTCTTCATTCTTCATTGAAGAAATTCTTTATTTTTCATTCTTTATTCTTCATTCTTTATTTACCCCGTACTCTTTTTTGACGTCGAACGACGGGCACGCCTTGTTGGCGAATTCGCAATGTCCGTGAATCGTTGCCTTCGGATAACGAGCCAGTAGCAATCGGAGGAGTCTTGTCATGGCATCGCGCTGAGCACGGGTTCTCGTGTCAAGAGGATGAACGCCCAGCCTATCAACGCCACCCACATAAGCCACACCCACTGATCGGTAGTTATGACCCTGACAATGCGCCCCGACAAGGTTCTCAGGTCTCCCTTCGCACACCGTCCCGTCGCGCAGGATGACGTAGTGGTAGCCGATGTCCTTCCATCCTTTCGCCAGATGCATCTGTCTGATTTCCGCCACCGAGAAATCATGTCCCTCAGGCGTTGCCGTACAATGGATGATAATCTCGTCCGTGCGGTTCCGCTCCTCGATGCTCGATGGAACCACCCATTTCGGGTCTCTCCATCTGACAGGACACTCTTTGATATATTGGCACATCCGTGCCCTTCTCTGATTTTTTGTTTCATAATTTTTCTTGTTCATAATTTTGTAATTAAATAATGATAAACCGCAATATGCGTATCGTTGCGCATTTCGGATATCGCCCTCTCTTGCTGGCGTCAGCCCAATTATGCATTGTGCATTATGCATTGTGCATTGTGAATATCGCCCTCTCTTGCCGGCGTCAGCCCGATTATGCATTGTGCATTATGTATTGTGCATTGTGAATATCGCCCTCTCTTGCCGGCGTCAGCCCAATTATGCATTGTGCATTATGCATTGTGCATTATCTCACGGTTCCCCGATGTATTCGAATATCAGCGCCACCTCTTTAGGTGTGAACGAGTGCCTGTGTGAGCGATTATATCCCGATTGGGCGAGCGCATCAGCCAGCGTCTTGTTAAGTTCTATCCAGTACTTAAGTTTCCGCCATGCGTGCCCGGGTGAGAGCGTCGGGTTATACATCAGCGCCAGTTCCCTGCGGCCGTAAGTTCGGAGAATCTCGTTTGTCACCATTTTAAGTTTTTATTGAAGGGAACTTGCGCCCCACGCGCGCTAGGCGCAAATTCTCCCATGGTCATTGATGTCAATCCGCGTATCCGAAGGGTCGGAATCCCGTGCCACTCGTTTGCGGCATCGTCCCCTTCAGCGGCACCACGTTCTTCACCCTCACCTCGTTGTAATATCGGTCGTTATAGATTCGTGCTCTCAGAAATGGCGTACACTCGATGCAATCCCCTACTCTCAGCCCCAGCGCAGCGTCCGAACCCTGTAGCGAAGTGGAGAAGTTCTCAGGATATTGCGCCTCGTCGTTCACCTCCTCCAGCACCACGTCCTGTGCCTGCCATTCCATTCCCGTCCGTTCCGACGTACCACGGCGAATATCGCCCACATTCATCACTCTGTATTTACCTCGTTTCATAATTTCCTTGTCATGTTTTACGTGCCATCCTTTTCTGGCACCTTTGATTTTTGAATAAACTGATAGATGCCTTTCATAGAGCTCAAAATATGGTTTCGGCATCCGGTTGCCAGTCCGTCCATGCATGAAACGAAAAGCACCCGTCATCGGGGATTGTCCCCTGTTGACGAGTGCAAAGATAGCGTGATAAATGTGTATATTTTCCGTTTTCCACAATTGGGAAAACTATTGGGAAAGGATTGGGAAACTATTGGGAAGGAATTGAAAATTTATTGGGAAGAAATTAAAATTTAGTTGGAATGGATTTGGAAAATCACCCGACATCCATTCCCAGTATCTCCACCAGCCGCGCGGCGATGCGGTGCTGCTTCTGACATGCGGCGAGGTTGGAGGAATATTCCTTGGCATCCCATTCACGGAAGGGTTTGTTGAGGGCGGGATAGTTGACGGGCACTTTGCGCACGCTCTCATAGTCCACGTCGGGGGCGAAACCGAGGGCGGAGAGGGATTCACATGCCGCGGGCAACTGGGCAGAGAAACCGAAATAGTCGATGCCTATCCGCACCACGGCATACCACGCGCCCTTGTCGCATAACAGGGCGGCGCCTCGCTTGTCGCGCTCGCCCTTGAGCTTCATAATCGCCTCACGCAGGTCGTCGGTGGTCAGGCTGGGCTTGCCGCCCTCTGCGCCACCATTGTAAAAGTTCTGGGTGATGGTCTGCGTACCGCCCATCTGAACATTGGCGCCACTCTGCACCTGAATGGCACCACTCTGGAACACTACCGCCCCAGGTTGAAACACCACGTTTTTGTCTTTATCTTCCATTTGTCTTTATTTTTCTTGGTTTTGCACGCCGCCGATAACCGCGTTCGACCCGTTGCCCAATCGGATTGCTCCGTCCTGGAACACGTTTTGGGAAGATGGCGGGGATGCGGGTTTCTTCTTAATCCGATTGATTTTCTTGTTGATTCTGGAACTTTCAAAATTCTCGAAAATATTATGATACAGGTCTTTCACGAAGTCCACCTTATCCTTGGAGCAGTCCTCGTCAGTGATGTAGACCTGAGTTCTGTCGATAATTTGGAGTGCGAAAGCGCTCTTGTCGTCGCCCTGCTCCTGCAGAGTGAGTTCCTGTACATGTACTCCTTCTTTCCGCCTCGCTTGGATCATACGTTCCGATTCTTCTTTTCGCCTCGCCTCTACCATGCGTTCCGATTCTTCTTTTCGCCTCGCCTCTGCCATGTGTTCCATCTGGGCCATACATTTCGCTTTCTTTTCTTTCTCTTTCTCCAACTGTTCCTCCAGAATACGTTGTGTATTTTCCATGTCGCATAAGTCCTTCTGTCTCTGTCTTTTCAGAGCCTCGTACGATTTCAAAAGTTCGAAATATTCCTCTTTATATCCATCATTCTCAGCTCGAAGCGACTGGAGTTCCTCCTCCTGCCGTTTCATGTCATGTCTGAGCTTATCATTTTTGCCCATCAACTCATGGAGTTTGTTTTCCACATCCTCGTTGCATGTGAAATATTGGGATTCTTGATAATATAATGGTTCGTCCTCCTCGTCCTGTTCCCTGTCTCCGTTGGTTCGGATAAAGCGTAGTACTCGTTTGTCGTTATTCGTGTAATTTGATTCGTACATAGAATAATTAGAGTTTATAAGTTTGTGATTGTGTGTGATGAGATTCCTTCCGAGCTCGTTGCCCCCACGCTCCCTGTTCTCTGATACTTGTGTTTTGTCATGTAAAATGTTTGATGTTTAATGAAATTCAACCTGTAAAAGTGAAAAAGATTGTACTAACCCTTTATTCTTTAGAATTGATGATATTTTTGATGATATCCCCAACGCTTTGTTTTTTGATTTGAGTTCTATAATGCACATTGATTCCCGAGTCTTTCAGGCAATTGAAGAATACTTCGGCGCATTTTATTTTCGCCGTTTCTTCGGGGCGAATATCGTTTTCGCTATTCACGTCCTTTGTCTCCACCACTAGGTTCAGTTCTTTTGTACCGTCGTTCTTCTCTACCACGTACATGAAGTCCGGACTATAGCTTGAACTGGCAATGGTCGGGATGGCGATGCTACATCGGGGTATTTTTCCGAATACCGTCACCCGTGCTATATCATCAGCCACCTCGTTGACGATATTATCTTTCTCCAGCGGCGAATCCCATGCCACGGTATCGTAGAGGTAGGTGTCAAGTGGATGCATATCGCGCTCTATGTTCACGCCAATCAGACCCGCCTTGATGCTCTGGTTCACCTTGCCATCATAAGTCAGTTTCGTGTCCTTAGGTATGAAGTCGGTCTTGCTATAGTTGAACTTGCCCATCAGATTGGTTTGAAACCAGTCGGCAATAACACGGATATTCCTGCCCAGCGAATATTCGCTGAACCACGTCCTCGAGTCTTCGTCTTTATGAGTATCTGAATACTCAATGATAGCTTGATGAAGCAAAGAAATGGGCACACTTGTGGCGTTACTCAATCTTCGCAGATAGATGCCATAAGGAATGTGACGACTCGTGATGCTGATGTCGAATCCATGATCGCGCACCAATCCCATCTCTTGTTCCTCGGTCTGTAGTTCCGTTCGCTCCGTCGTGATGTGTGTGTTGTCGGTCATCACGAGCAGTTCTGGGAGATCTTGTCCAAGGAGAGTGCCGATTTGTTCTTGGAACGAAAGCACGTACTTGGTGTTGATTTTGCTCCACAAGTCGGCAATTTCATCAAAACGCTCTTTGATAATCTTGATGTCCTGTTTCTTTTCCTTGTTGTTGTCGCGCACCTTATTGGGATTATAGTCCTTCGGACGAAATTCAGGAAACGCTTGCAGGAACTCAAGCATCATGTCCTTCTTGACTACAAATTCGCTTTTTTCCGTATCCACGTATTCCCGGATAGTTTCCATGAGGGCAAATACATCGATGCCACGCTTGTCGGCAACATCTGATAGGTCAGCAAGTGTGAATCTCCCTACTTGTTGACTGGTCTGAAGTTCACCATTAATTTCCGACACCAACTCGTTGGCAAAATTCGCTTCCGACTTGTCTACGATGTAGTTCAGCATGAAATCTTCGTTTTTCGCTCTTCGCCCTGTCACATCGACTGGCAGACGCAAACCTCTGCCCACTTCCTGCATCTTGCTTATTTCACTTCCGCTTGAGCGCAATTTGGCTATCGTAAAGACGTTAGGATTATCCCATCCCTCTTTAAGTGTCCATTTGGAGAACAGGAAACGGCGCACATTCCAGCTTCCGTCAGCGTTTTTGAATTGTATGAGTTGTTTTTTCCCATTGAGGATTTCATCCACCTCTTTGGCAATATTCTCGTCGGTGTCCTGATTGTCCCGGGCGAAATAGCCAGCACTGCAATCATGCAAGTTCTGGAGCGAGGCCTCAAGATATTGGCGGTATTCATCTGTGCATGAATGTTTCAGTTCGTGCTCAATCCGATCCTTCAACAATGTCTCGAACTTCTCTCTTAGCCAAGGATTGCCGCTATCTTCGCGAAATGAATCAACATCTTCTATGAAGAACAGGGCCAACGATTTGATTTTGGGCGAACGGTCAAAGTTTTCTCGTTCAATCTCGAAATGACGTTTCAGAGCCAGCATCATCATCTGTTCCTGATAGGACATGCTATAGGAGTCGATGAAGAATGATTCTTCTCTGTTAAGGTCTTTGCCATTGGAGAGTGTTACATATTTTTTGCTGATGCCGTCAATGGTGATACCTGTGAAAGCCTCATCTATCTGGCTGAGCGAATCGCCCACCGATAGCTCATAATGGTTTTTTATCTTACCCGCATTGTCGTATAGGGTGAATTTTGCAAAGTTGCTTCTTCCACCAGCGAAATCCGTCAACTTCACCTTCCCCGTCTTGCCGTCCTCTGTGCCTACATGTTCTTTTGCCACACCCTTGATGAGGTTTAGCCTGAATGATTCGTAAGCGTTCAGATCATAAAGCAGATTGTGATAATCCTTTACGGGTTTCTGCCCTCTCCCTACTGAATGTTCGGGAAATGTAGCACCAAATCGGATGATACATTGTGGCTTGATATTTTCGGTGATGCTCTGAAATGTCTTTCCGCTCTCCTTAAACTTATGGGGCTCGTCGATGAGTACGAACGGATGGGTGGCGGCGATGGCTTCGAATGGTTTATAGAATCCTTCCACGCCGCTATCATACTTCTCGCTCTTGAGCACCTTGCCCGACGTGAGAAGTGCCATATTGGTGAGCAGCACGTAGATACGACTTCTATCATGAAGAGTTCCTTCCACAAACTTGCGCACTTCGCCAGGGAAATAGTTTCTCCCCTTTTTCTTCCCTTTGCCGGCTTCGAGCACACAGAGGTCGATATCTGCCCTGTAACCCCTCTCGTCACGGAAATGTCGGCGCACATAAGGGTCGGCGATGAAATCCCGTGTTCCAGCCTTGATAGGCAATGTCGGGACGATAATCATGAATTTATTGATGCCGTAACGTTTGAACAGTTCATACATCACGTGTGTATAGACGTAAGTTTTGCCCGTTCCCGTCTCCATCTTGACGTCGAGTGCCAGATATTCCCCTGCTGGATCATAGCCTGCATAATCCGCAATGCCATTTTGCCGTTGGTCTCGTTCCACTCGGCGTTTCAGCGTCTCTGTTGATGTTTCCGAATGGAAGTCAAACACGGGATTCTCATAATACTTACGCTCTCTGTCTATGCCCAGTTCCTCAAACAAGTCGGCAATCAACTTCACGGGCTTTTCCTGATGATCGAGCCCTGTCTCTAATAGTAAATCCATATAGACAATCCCTCCCCGTTAGTATCTTACGTCGATATTGATGTTGTTGCCACTCTCATTGTCTCTCAGTGCTGGAATGTTCTTCTTGAGCATTAGCATTTCAGCAAGCGAAAAACTATATCCGAACACCACGATGCTTGATGGATGGAAATCCGTAGAGTCACGGTCGTATTTCTCCATAAGTGCCCCCATGGCATGGTCATCGAAACCTCCATCTATGAAATAGATATGCTTGTCGATATAGTATGCCGTGTAACCACCCAACTTAGTGTATTCCACCTTCGCGTCCAGTCCGTATCCGTCATCGCATAGCCATGTGGAGAGCACCGCTTTTTTGCCGCCCATGAGCTCCAGCATCTTGTTGGAATCAGGTATTTCTGCCGGCTTAAATTCTTCTAGCTTCTCCACCGTGTCCTCAGGGAGTTCCTGAAGGGTGTAGTGCTTGAAACCGAGGTCTCCATGGAAAAGGGGATTTGCGTCTTTTATCTTCTTTGCAGCACGGCGTATGCGCTCCATACCAATAGCGTCGATTGTCTTATAACCTGCTCCGTAAGCCTCAGAATCCTTTTTTGTCTTCTCGGGCAACTGTACAAGTATGTATGTCAAGTCCTTTTGCTTCTCCGCATTGAGTTCCATCACGGCTTGCGCCGTGGTGGCCGACCCTGAGAAAAAGTCCACGATAACAGCATCATGATTATTAGTTCCTAATGCCATATCTATCAGATATTTTATCAGTGCCACGGGTTTTGGATAACTGAACAGTTTGGCGTGGAACAGCTCGTCAAAGTCCTGCGTACCATTTTTGCTAAGGCCAATATTATTAGGCAACATCGTGCTTACGGATGTCTGCCCGAAGTCATCACCCTTCTTCTTCATATCGCCTTCTTTCCAGTATCTCATCACGGGATTTGAGATAGTGAGAAAATCATAATCACCTGGGAAAATGAGCGTATGCTTATTGTAATAATAATCATCGAAATCCCGCTCGGCGATGCACCATACACGTTGTTTGTTAACGGGATATTCCGCTCCATTCTTGGGGTTGATCATAGTGAAGTCGCTGTTCGGACGTTCCTTAGCGGTACGTTGTGTAGACAGGTCGTGATAGCGCCAAGGACGACCAGGGAAATCGGGTGTCTCGAAATATTTACGATTATGTTCTCTCCCTGCCATGAATCCCTCTGTCCTAGCATAGGCTAACACCCAGTCGTAATCCTGAGAAACACCGAAAGGCACATCCGTCTTGGCAGTCCTCACCCGGCATGGAATCGTAGCCAAGAAGTTCTCCACGCCAAATATCTCGTCGCAAAGCAGTTTCAGATTAGCCTGTTCGTTATCATCGATGGAGATGAATATCACGCCTTCGTCTTCCAGCATATCCTTAGCCACCAGCAGACGCGGCAACATGAAGGTGAGCCACGAAGCGTCGCTACGTGTGTTGCCATCATTATATCCGATGATTCGCTCAGCCTGTTCGGGGTCTATGTTCAACTTCTCCGCCAGTTCGTCTGTCTTGAAGTCGAATTTATCACTATAGGTAAATCCGTCGTCGCCTGTATTATATGGCGGGTCGATATAGATGCACTTCACCTGCCCGGCATAAGAATTGGCGAGATGCTTGAGTGCATCAAGGTTATCACCGCTGATATAGATGTTTTGGCTATTGATATTCTCTGGTTTTTGGTTATGCTCTTCATCGGGCACAATGACGGTGGTCGACTCCATGCTTGCAAGCATGCGGGCATAGCTCTTGCCGAGGAACTCGAAACCTTGGCTCTCGGTTATCAAGTCCACTTTATCGGAAATCATAGCCTTGAATTTTGCTATATCGAACTTCCCTTCGTTATTGAAACACTCGGAAAAGTCCCTGTGCAACAGTTCTATTTCACGGCTATTGGGCATAATGTCTCTGTTTCGTTTGTTTATGTCTGCTATCATCGTTTTGTTGATTATTTCTGATTCTTCATGCAAAAAGACTTGTAAAGGTACTCATTTTTTCGAATATAACATAACGATTCTTTACAATTTTACAAAATTAACAGTTCATGGTTTTGTTACATTGTGACATATCACAATGTAACAATGTAACAAAAAT
>ENA-UOYA01003362-UOYA01003362.1-activated-sludge-metagenome-genome-assembly--contig:-NODE-3362-length-14361-cov-6.884734_pt1 | contig 14361 bp, 8 predicted proteins | sample MGYA00238163_ERZ764804 | MGnify/ENA primary metagenome ERZ764804 (study PRJEB28919, sample SAMN05720223) | activated sludge metagenome | isolation source: Anaerobic digester | place: Hong Kong...
TTCAAAGGTCGCGAGGAAATCTTGCATTTTTTAGTCAGTGGCTGAACAGTTACCTCTAATCTATTGAGACGGTCTTTCTTTTTTAACTATTTATTCATTACTAATTGACTATTTTTAGGAGCGCTTAATGACCGACCTATCCAAAACCTACAATCCAAAAGAACATGAAGCCCGTCTCTACGCCTGGTGGGAATCCCAGGGCTATTTCAAGCCGCGCCCCTCGGACGGCCCGCGCTTCTGCATCACCATGCCGCCCCCCAACGTGACCGGCATCCTGCATCTCGGCCACGCGATGACCGCCGCGCTGGAGGATTTGATGACGCGCTACTACCGGATGCGCGGCTATGAGACCCTGTATCTCCCCGGCACGGATCACGCCGGCATCGCCACCCAAAATGTCGTGGAGCGCGAACTTGCCAAAGAGGGGCTGACCCGCCACGACCTGGGCCGCGCCGCGTTCATCGAGAAGGCGTGGGAATGGAAAGGGAAGATGCACGCCCGCATCACCGATCAGCACCGACAGCTCGGCGTCTCCTGCGATTGGGAGCGCGAGCGCTTCACCCTCGATGCGGCCCTGAGCCGCGCCGTGCGCATGGCTTTCGTCACCCTCTACGAGCGTGGCCTCATCTACCGCGGGCCGTATATGGTGAACTGGTGCCCGCGCTGCGAGTCTGCCATCTCCGACCTGGAAGTCGAGCCGCAGGAGCACGCCAGTCACCTGTGGTACGTCCGCTATCCCGTCCGCAACGCCGATTGGGACGGTCCCCGCGCCCCATGGGGCAGCGGACGCTGGGCCGAGGGCGCGACTGACTTCATTATGATGGCGACCACGCGCCCGGAGACGATTCTGGGCGATAGCGGGGTCGCCGTGCATCCCACCGATGCGCGTTGGGCGCGATTGGTGGGCCAGGTCGCCGTGTTGCCTGTGCTCGGGCGCGAGATTCCCATCGTGGCGGACGAGGCTGTGCTGCCGGAGTTCGGCACCGGCGCGGTGAAAGTCACGCCCGCGCACGATCCCACCGATTACGAGATTGGCCTGCGCCACAACCTCGCGCAAATTGACGTGATGACACCCACCGGCCTGATGAACGCGGCCGCCGGTCCCTATGCGGGACTGGAGCGCTACGAGTGTCGGCGGGCCATCGTCGCCGATTTTGAGAAGGAAGGGCTGCTGGTCAAAGTGGAGCCGTATCAGCACACGGTGGGTCACTGTCAGCGGTGCGACACCATCATCGAGCCGCGCATCAGCACCCAATGGTTCGTCCGCACCCGGCCGCTCGCGGCGCAGGCGATGGAGGTCGTGCGCAACGGGACGATGCGCATCATCCCCGACCACTTTGAGAAGGTGTGGTTCCATTGGATGGAGAACATCCGCGACTGGTGCATCAGCCGGCAGCTGTGGTGGGGTCATCGCATCCCCGTCTGGTACTGCGACGATTGCGGCCAGCAGTGGAGCGCGCTGGAAGATCCGACCCGCTGTCCCACATGCGGCAGCAGCGCCATCCGTCAGGACGAGGACGTGCTCGACACGTGGTTCTCTTCCGGGCTGTGGCCCTTCTCCACGTTGGGCTGGCCCGATGGGGACGCGCCGGATTTGCAGCGTTTCTTCCCCAACGACGTGCGTGAGACCGGCTATGACATCCTCTTCTTCTGGGTAGCGCGCGAGACGATGCTCTCGCTGGCGCTGCTGGGCCAGGCGCCTTACGCCACCGTATACTTGCACGGCCTTATCCGCAACGAGCGCGGCGAGAAAATCAGCAAATCCATGCCCGATGCGTGGAAATACGACCCGCTTTACATCATTGACGAGTACGGGACCGATGCGCTGCGCTACACGTTGGTGACCTCCTCCACGCCCGGCAACGACATGAACCTGGACATGCGCCGCATCGAGGGGGCGCGCAATTTCGCCAACAAACTCTGGCAGGCGGGGCGCTTCATCCTGAATAACCTGGAGAAGGCCGAGCCGCGCCTGGGCGAGTTGCTGCTGGAAGATCGCTGGATCCTCAGTCGCCTGCAGCGGCTCACCGGCGAGGTGACGGAGCTGCTGGAGACCTTCCAGTATGGCGAGGCCGGCCGGCGCGTGCGAGATTTCCTGTGGGACGAGTTCTGCGACTGGTACATCGAGGCGACGAAGGTTCGGCTGTACGATGACGCCGCCGACAAAGGCACGCCGCTCGCGGTGCTGCTCGCCGTGCTGGAACAATCCCTGCGGTTGCTGCACCCGTTTATGCCGTTCGTCACCGAAGCGCTGTGGCAGGCGCTGCCCGCCTCGGCGAAATCCGGGGAGGCTTTGATCATCGCCGCGTGGCCCGAGGCCGACGCGACCCGCCTGGACGACGTCGCCGAGGCGCAGATGGGTGTGTTGATGGAGCTCGTGCGCGGCATCCGCAACGTGCGTGCGGAGTACAATGTGGAACCGGGCAAGCGCATTCCGGCGCTTATCGTCGCGGGCGAGCTCGCCCCGGCGCTGGAAGCGCGCCGTCCGGTGCTGGAGCTCCTGGCGCGGCTGGATCCGGCCACGTTGACCCTCGCCGTGCAGGCTGAACCGCCGGCCCAGGCCGCCTCGGTGGTGGTGGGCGATGCGGCGGCCTATCTGCCGCTTGCCGGACTGGTGGATCTCGACGCGGAGCGCGCCCGGCTGCAGAAGGCGCTGGCCCAGCTGGAAGGCCACATCCAGGGCCACCGGGCCAAACTCGCCGGGCCGTTTGCGGAGAAGGCGCCCGCCGACGTCGTCGCTGCCGCGCGTCAACGCCTGGCGGAGATGGAGGCCGAAGCGGCGCAACTGCGTGAACAGCTGGGGCGATTGGGATAACGGGTGAAGGGTGGTGGTTCCAATTCCATCCCCCATTACTCATTACCCATTACTCATTACCCATTACCCATTACCCATCACATTACTTGCATTGAAGGGCGAACTATCATGTCACCCAATAAACGACAACAAAAACTGGAACGCAAGGCTGCTAAACGCAAAAAGCAGAAAGCGCAGCAGCGCAGTCGGCCTGTGATGGGGCGCAAGGCGCAGTTGCGTCTGGCGGCGACGTGGCCGGTGATGGAATGCTGGGTCAATCGGGACTGGCGAGATCCGATGCAACTCAATCAGGTTGTGCTCGCGCGGCGCGACCCGATTACCGGCATGGTGGCGCTTGCCAGTTACCTGGTGGACCGCGCCTGTCTGGGGGTCAAGAACGCCCTGATCGCCACCTTCCCCACGGCGCAGGAGTACCGGGAGCGGTTTTTGCGAGGCGTTCAGGAGCGCCAGGACATGATCCAGGTGGATGTGAACCTCGCGGCCGCCATTATCAAAGCCGGATTGGATTACGCCGCGAGCCTCAAGTTCCAGCCGCACCGCGATTATGCCGAAGCCGCCATCTTGTTGGGAGACGCCGACCCTGCCGCTGTCACTGAGGAGATCCCTGTAGGCGGTTTAGAGGGCAAGCCTTTCTTTGTCGCCGGACCGTATGACAACCCCACAAAAATCATCGCGCATCTGGAGCGGCTCCTTGGGCCGGAGGGCTATTACTTCATGGCGTCACTTGATCCTGCGACCGGCATGTTCCTGAAACCTGAAGAGGGAGAGGACTGGCTGGAGATGGAGATCGAGGACGAGGATGAGGACGAGGACGAGTAAATCCCCATGCGCTGGTGGCTGACGCTCATCCTGTTGGGGCTGATGGCGGGCTGCACTGCGCCGCAGCTGGAGCCCGCTCTCACCCCCACGCCGCCGACCGCCACGCTTCCCCCGACAGCGACAGCGACGTCCACACTCATCCCCACTTCCACGGCCACCGCGACCTCCACGCCGACGCCCACAGCAACGGCGACGCCTTCCCCCACGCCGACGCTTGATCCCTACGCCGGTCTGACGATCGCGGATCTGGCGGGGCGGTCCTACGGCGGCGGCGTGATCACGGTTGAGGACACGCTCGCGGTCACCTCGGCCTTTACACGCAGCTTGATCACCTATCCCAGCGACGGGCTGACGATCTACGGCTTCATCAATGTGCCGCGTGGCGCGGGGCCCTTCCCAGTGGTGTTGGTCCTTCACGGCTACATCGCGCCGGAGGTCTACACCACGGTGGCCTACACGACCCGGTATGCGGACGCCCTGGCGCGCGCGGGATACATTGCCATTCACCCCAATTTGCGCAATTTTCCCCCATCGGATACCGGCCCCGATCCCTTCCGGGTGGGCATTGCCGTGGACACGCTCAATCTGCTGGCGCTCGTGCGGGAGACGGCGGGACAGCCCGGATTGCTGGCGCGGGCGGACGGCACGCGCGTGGGTATTTGGGGGCACAGCATGGGAGGTGGGGCGGCGATTCGCGTCATCACAGTAGATCCGGGAATCCGCGCGGCCGTGCTCTACGGCTCGATGAGCGCCGATGAGAAGCTCAACTACGAACGGGTTCGCTACTGGTCGGGCGGAACGCGCGGCGAGGAAGAGCTCGCCATCTCGGAGGCCGATCTGGAGCGGATTGCGCCACTCTTTCACCTGGAGCGCATCCAGGCCGCGGTGAGCATCCATCACAGCGACGCTGACACGACCGTCCCACTGGAATGGTCGCTGGATCTGTGCGCACGGTTGCAGGCGTTGGGCAAGACCGTGGAGTGCTTCACCTACAGCGGCCTGCCCCACACTTTCCGCGGGGAGGGGGACGCGCTTTTCATGGAGCGCACCCTCGCTTTCTTCGACCGGTATTTGAAGTGACGCGAGGTGTGTCGGGGCGCCATGGCCGCTCGCGACGTTCAGCCTGACGTCAGCTCGCCGCGCAGGTCGCTCTGGATCAGGCGCCGGAGTGTGGGAAGGGGGTATTCCTGGCTGAAGAGATAGAAGAGCTTTGCCAGCGCCGCTTCGACGGTCATGTCGTAGCCGCTGAGCACGCCCGCTTCCGCCAGCGCCGAGCCGGTGGCGTAGCCGTGGAGGTTCACGCTGCCCTTGAGGCATTGGGTACAGTCCACGATGACCATACCGCGCCGTGTCGCTTCGCGTAGCGAGTCCATGAAGGCCGGGTCGTTCGTCGGCCCGTTGCCGACCCCGTAGGCTTTCAGCACCAGTCCTTGTAGCGGCGCTTCCAGCACCGTCTGGAAGTACTCCGTGGGCATGCCGGGGAACAAGTGCAGGACGCCGATGCGCGCCGGTTGGATGGGGCGCACTTCGAGGGTGTCGGGCATGGAGGGGAGCGGACGGATGGCCTTCCAGTTGATCGCGATCTCGATGCCGACGGTGCCCAGCGGCGGGTAATTGGGCGAGGCGAAGGCGTCGAAGCCCACGGCGTTGATTTTGCTCGCGCGACAGCCTCGCAGCAGCACGTCCCCAAAATAGAGGCAGACTTCGGGGATGGGATAGTTGGCCGCGAGCAGCAGCGCGGTGATGAGATTTTCGCGGGCGTCGTTGCGCACTTCATAGAGCGGGATCTGCGAGCCGGTGAGAATGACGGGCTTGCGCAGTCCCTGCAGCATGAACGCCAGCGCCGAGGCCGTGTACGCCATCGTATCCGTCCCGTGCAGCACGATGAACCCGTCGTAGTCCTCGTCATGCGCGGCGATGTCCTGAGCGATGTATCGCCATTCCGCCGGCGTGATGTTGGAAGAATCCAGCAGCGGCGTGTACTCGTGGATGTCGTATTCGGGCACGAGGGGGGAACGCAACTCTGGCAGCGCTGCCAGCTGCGCCTCCAGGAAGCCGGGAGCGGGGGCATATCCGCTCGAAGTCCCCTGCATGCCCATGGTCCCCCCCGTGTAGGCGATGTAAATGCGCTTTTTCATGGCCTGATCTCCCAGCGTTGAATTCAGCACGTCATGGTTCAGCCATTATACTCACGATCCCTGGGTGGAATAGACGCCCCTGGCGGGGATGAAAACGCTGGCGGGGCGCGACCGCAACTTTTGGTCTTTCGGAGGCGTACTATAATTGTGTGCGTGGGGGAAGTCTGCCTTGTGGGAGGTAGAAATGCGGAAAACGCTCAGTGTGATCATGGCCGTCTTGATCCTGTCGTCGGTTGGTTGCGCCTCGGCCAGCGTGAATCTTGGGGTGGAGCGCGCTCAGGTCGGCGAGCTGCAGCGCGAGACGCAGACAGTGGAGCTGTCGCGTGTGGCAGATTTGGGCGACGGTCAGGAGCTCCGCGTTGAGATCATGATGGGCGCCGGCGACCTCACGGTTGAGGGCGACGCCGACGAATTGCTCGAAGCGGAGTTTGCTTATAATATTGTGGACTGGAAGCCTCAAGTTGAATTGTTGAATGACCGTCTGAGCATCAGGCAACCCCCTTCCCGCCATGTCCCTTTTAATGAAAGCGTCCGTTACGAATGGAATTTGAACTTTAATGCGACGGTGCCTTTGTTATTTCGTGCAGACATCGGCGCCGGCAGCGGCGTCCTCAATCTGGGCAGTTTGAACGTCCGCACCGTGGATCTCAAACTGGGTGCGGGCGATATGGAAGTGGATCTGACCGACAACGGCACGCTTGAGCGTCTTGACGCGGATCTGGGCGCCGGCACGTGTATGCTGGATTTGCGCGGCGAGTGGGAAAAGACCGTGGACGTGAACGTGAGCGGCGGCATTGGGGACACGACAATCTACTTGCCGGAAAACATGGGTGTGCGGGTGCGAATAGACAAGGGACTGGGCAGCGTGGAGACCCGTGGGCTGCACCGCGAGGGCAATGATTTCGTGAACGACCTCTACGGCGAATCCGAAGCGACTCTCTACCTCAACATTCAGGCCGGCATTGGTCAGATTACCTTGATGGGGGCCGAGTAAGTAACCTCTGGCTTGTGGACGAGGCGCGATCATCATCGCGCCTCGTTTGCCTTCCTCTACGGCTTGTGATATGATGAGACTCCAGGAGCGATTGCCCGGTTGGCGCTCAAGGGTGAGCTCCCTGACAGGGGCGGTCGTCACATCATGCCGCCCTGTCGCATCCGGCCGCTGGAGGTTGCCCATGGTGAAATTTTCGTTGCGTGTACGTTTCCTCTCGCTGACGCTGCTCCTGGCAACGTTGACGAACGCCTGCAGCACTTTGCCCCTGGCAGTGTCACCCTCTCAGGCCACCTCTTCGCCCACGCCGGCGCCGACACAGGCCCCCGTGATTCCGGAAACGCCCCCTGCGATTGTGGCCTTTCAACCGTTGCCGGGGCAGGAAGTCGCTCCCGACGCGGCGCTCATCGAGCTGCGTTTCGATCGTCCCATGGATCGTGCGGCCGTCGAGGCCGCTCTGCGGGTGACGCCCGAGGTCGCCGGCGAGGTGAGCTGGCCTGACGCGCGCACGTTGCAGTTCCGGCCGCGGGGGTTGGCGCTGGAGACGCGCTACCGCGTCGCGCTGGACACGACCGCACGGTCAGCCGAGGGCCTGGCGTTGGGGCAGCCGCTCGCCTTTGCGTTCTCGACCCTCGGGCCGCTCCAGGTCACTGCTCTCAGCCCCGCGCCCGATGCCGTGGATTTGCGCGGCGATGCCCCCCTCATCATCACCTTCAACCGCGCCCTCGTGCCGCTATCTTGTACGGGCCAGGTTGCCGGGGAGGTGGCCACATGTCCCACCTTGCCGTTGGAGATCACCCCCACGCTGAGCGGCAGCGGCGTGTGGATCAACACCTCGGTGTATCAGTTCACGCCGCTGCCGGGGTGGGACGCCGGCGAGCGTTACGTCGTCAACCTGGCCGCGGGCGTCACGAGCGTGGAGGGCGCCGCCCTTGCGGAGCCGGTGAGCTGGGCCTTTGCTACGGCTGCGCCGCGCGTGCTGGCCGTCTTCCCCGCCGAAGAGAGTCTCGATCAGCCGCTGGAGGTGGCTGTGCGGGTGGACTTCAACACGCCGATGGACCCCGAGGCGACGGCGAGTGCGTTTTCCATGGCCGCCGTCAACGGGGAGCCGGTGCCCGGCGCGCTGACGTGGGAAGATGACGGCGCGCGGCTCGTCTTCACGCCCACGCAAGCCCTCGCGCTGGAAACGCGCTACACGGTGAAAGTGAGCGAGCAGGCCAGAGCTCGCACGGGGACGCCCCTCGAAACGGCGTGGGCATGGAAGTTTACGACCCTGCCTTATCCGGCTCCGGTGGCCATCACGCCGGGGGATGGGGCGCGCAATGTGGAACTCTACGAATCCGTGCGCCTCAGCTTCCGCGGCGCGATCAGCGAGCCGACGTTGTTGCCCCGGCTCATTATCACCCCGGCGGTCGCTCCTGAAGACCGCTACACCTATTGGGATGGCAGCGTTTTGAATGTGTCATGGCTCAAAGCGCCGCGGACGCGCTATTGCGTGCAGCTGCGCCCCGGCGTGCTGGATCGCTACGGGAACGCGAGCACGGCGGAACTGCGTTCCTGCTTCACTACGGGGGATGAAAGGCCCTTCTTCTCCCCCGCCACGACGCTTGAGGCCGTCACGTTGGATGCGGTGCTGGAGCCGACGCTCTACTTTCTAGTGCGCAACATTTCCAAAGCGGATTTTCGCCTGAGCGAGCTCTCCGAGCGCGGCTTCATTGTCCATGATTCCGGCGGCGGGAGCGGGGTGCGCAGCTGGTCGGAGACCTATCGCAATCCGCCGAATGCCGTTTCCGTGGCGCCGGTCACGCTCACGTCGCGGGGCGCGCCGTTGCCGACGGGCTTTTATCGCCTGAGCTGGGAGGTCGCCAATAACAGCATGTGGCGCACCGAGATCCCCTTTGCTGTAGTGGATCGGCATGTGATGCTCAAGCTCGCTTCCGAGGAAGCGCTGGTCTGGGTGACCGATCTTCGCAGCGGCGAGCCGACGGCGTCCGTGGAGGTGCGCCTGCTCGACGCCGAGGCGACGCTGCTGGGCGCCGGCGTCACGGACGCGGACGGCCTGGCGCGGATTCGCATCAACCCGCTGGAGAATCTGTGGGAGGACGTGACCGCCGTCGTCGGCGCGCCGGGCGCTCCCGGATTCGGCCTGAGTATGAGTCACTGGGATCAGGGCGCCAGCCCCTGGAATTTCGACATTTCCACCTCGTACAGCGACTTCAACCCCTATCGGCTGTACCTCTACTCCGACCGTCCGATTTACCGCCCCGGTCAAACGGTGTTCGTCCGCGGCGTGCTGCGCGAGGAGCAGGACGTGCGCTACACCCTCCCCGACACGGAGCGCACGGTGGCTCTGGCTTTGCGGGATCCCGACGGGCAGACAGTCCTCACGACGACGGCGCGGCTTTCGGAGTGGGGCACGTTCGACGCGGCGTTTGCCCTTTCCGCCGTCGCGCGGGTAGGCGGTTATAGTGTGCAGGCGACCTTGCCCGACGCGGTCCCTGGCCCTTATGGCCCCTGGACGTGGGAACTCCCGTTGACGCTGGCAGCGTACCGCAAGCCGGAGTTTGAGGTGACGGTCCTGCCGGAACGCGAGAACATCCTGCAAGGGGAGACGGCGCGCGCCCTGGTCGAGGCGAGCTACTTCTTCGGCGGGCCGGTCGCCAATGCCCGTCTGCACTGGGAAGTGCGCGCTGAGCAGGCCCATTTCACCCCCGCGATCGCTGGCCGCTGGTCGTGGGGGCCGGGCGCGAACTATGCCTTCTGGGGACCTGTCGCTTCGGGCGAGGCGACGACGGACGCGCAGGGGCGCTGGCTGTTGGAATTGCCCGCAGAACTGCCTCTGGCGGAAGGTCAGCAGGAGCCTGTTGCCCAGCGGTGGACGGTGGAAGCGACAGTGGTGGATGCCAGTGGATTCCCGGTCTCCGGACGCGACTCGTTCACCGTACACACGGCACGCTTTTACCTGGGATTGCAACCGCGCGCGTGGGTGATGTCCCCCGGCGCCCCCTCGACGGTGGATTTGCTGGCGCTGGATTGGGAGGGCGCGCCTGTGGCGGAGCAATCGGTCACGGCGACGCTGGCGCGCCGGACGTGGGTCGCGCGCCCGGCGACACGCGCCGACATGGACGTCACCTGGGGGTACACCGACACGGTGATCGCGACTTTCAATGTCACGACGGGCGTCGACGGGGCGGCGGAGATCGTGGTGACGGCGCCCAAGGGGGGGCCGTATGTGCTGATCGCCGAAGCGCAAGACGCCGAGCGTCACACGGTGCGGAGTGAGACCTATCTTTGGGTCAGCGGTCCCGAGGGCGCGGCGTGGCAAGCGCCCGAGGGCCGGGTCACGCCGGTCGCCAATGCGCGCGAATATCGCCCTGGCGATAGTGCCACTATTTTCCTGCCTACGCCGTTCCAGGGGCCGTTCCGGGTGTTGATGACCGTGGAGCGGGGTGGCGTTCTGGAGGTGCAACACTTCGTGGCGCAGGAAGCCAATCCCGTGATCACGCTGCCCATCGTGGAGCGCTTTGCGCCGAACGTTTACGTCTCCTTTGTCGTGATCAAAGCGGCGCCGGAGGGAGGCTCCTCGGACGTGCGGGTGGGCTGGGTGGAACTGCGGGTCGCGCCGACGGCGCAGACGCTGACGGTGGAGTTGACTTCCCCGCAGGCGCCGCCTTATACGCCGGGCGTGACGGTGCCCCTGACGGTGCGCACGCTCGACGCGGCTGGTCACGGCGTGGATGCGGATGTGGGACTCGCCGTCGTGGACAAGGCCGTCCTCGCCCTGACGGCGGCCAACGCGCCCTCGATCCTCGAAGGCTTCTACGGCGAGCGCGGTTTGAGCGTCCGCACCGACGATTCGCTGCTCACGTTGTACAGCCGCCTGGCGAGAAGCCTCGCGGAGGTCGCCGCCGATGCCGGACACCTGATTGCGCAGCTTTCCGCGGGCGGTCGGGGCGGCGGCGGGGACGGCGCTCTGGCGTCGGTGGAAGTGCGCCAGGAGTTCCCGGATACGGCACTGTGGAAGGCGCAGTTGCGGACGGGGCCGACCGGTGAGACTCAGATTGCGGTGCCGCTGCCGGATTCGCTCACGACCTGGGTGGTGGACGCGCGGGCGGTCACTGCGGATACCCGCGTGGGGCAGGCGCAGCTCGAATGGGTGGTCGCCAAACCCCTGTTCGTGCGCCCCGTCACGCCCCGGTTCTTCATCGCGGGGGATCGGCTGGAGGTGGCGGCGATCGTGTCCAACGCCACCGGACAGCCGCTCACGGCGGAGGTGCGTCTCACCGCGAGCGGCGCGGTGACCGTGGAGACCGAGGCTTCGCAGCAGGTCGAGGTGCCGGCGGGTGGACAGGTGCGCGTCGCGTGGGGCGTCTCGGCCTCGCAGGACGGGGACGCCGCACTGTTGATCTTCTCTGTGGAGGGCGGCGGCTACCGTGATAGCGCTCTCCCTCCCATGGGGCAGGCGCCTGACGGCGCGCTGCCGGTGTATCGCTACACGTCGCCCGATGTCTTCGGCGTCTCTGGCGTGTTGGACGCGGCCGGCAGTCGCATGGAAGCCATCGTCGTCCCACAGAACGCCGGCGTTGGGACGAACCTGCAAGTGCAGCTGGAGCCGTCGCTGGCGGCGAGCCTGGCGGGCGGCCTCACCTACCTGGAAACGTCGCGCTACGAATCCACGGAGATGTTGGTCAGCCGTTTCTTGCTCAACGTGCTCACCTACCGCGCGCTGCGCGACGCGGAAATCGCGGCGCCGGACCTGGAGAGCAAGCTGCAGACCCTGGTGCCGGATGCGCTGGATCGGCTGTACGGGCGGCAGCTGGCGGAGGGCGGATGGAGCTGGGGCGCGAACTCGCCTGCGGACCTGCAACTTTCGGCCTACGTGGCCATGGGGCTGTGGGAGGCGCAGCAGGCGGGATTCACCGTGCGGGCGGAGGCGCTCGCGACGACGCTGGATTATCTGGAGCAGGTGATTCTCGAAGAGTCGCTGCGCGTGCCCCGGACCTGGACGCCCAATCACGCCCTGGCGGTGTATGTCCTGGCGCTGACGGGACGTTTGCGTCCCGGTGGGGCAGGGGAGGCCCTCTACAAGGCGCGCGAGCAGCTGGGGGTGACGGGAAAGGCGTACCTGGCGTTGGCGCTGGGGCAGATCGCGCCGGGCGACGCCAAAGTGACGACGTTGCTGGAGGACTTGCGTGATGCGGCGGTGCGGTCGGCGACCGGTGTGCAATGGGAGGACCAGGATTCGCGCTACTGGGTGACCGACGTCCGGGCAACGGCGGTGGCGTTGACGGCGTTGGTGCGGCTCGCGCCGGAGGATCCGTTGATCCCGGAGGCGGTGCGCTGGCTGTTGGTGGCGCGGCGCGGCGACCGCTGGGCAACGACCCAGGAGACTGCCTGGGCGTTGCTGGCGTTGACCGATTACCTGACGCTCAGCGGCGAGCTGCGCGCTGATTATGAGTGGGGTGTGGCATTTAACGGGGTGGCGTTTGGCAGCGGCCGGGTGACGGGCGACACGCTCCGACAAACGCAGGTCTGGCGCTTCCCCCTCGGCGCGGACGCGAGCACGAGCCTGCTACCGGGACAGGTGAACGCCCTCGAGATCGCGCGGGGAGAGGGCCAGGGACGTCTGAGCTATACCGGCCACCTCGCCCTGGATTTGCCCGTGACGGAGCTCGCGGCAGATAGCCGGGGGCTCACCGTCCAGCGCGACTATTGCCTGGTGACCGACCCGGCGGTTCCGGCGGGGGAACAGCCCTGTACGCCGGCGACGACGCTGCGCGTTGGCGATCTCGTGGAGGTGCGGCTGACGGTGATCACGCCCAACACGCGCTATTTCCTCACGCTGGAGGATTTCTACCCGGCGGGATTGGAAGCGGTGAACCCGGAGCTGCTCACCGAGCAGCAGGCGCAGGACGTTCCCGGCTACGAGGGAGCAACGCGCCGCGACGGCTGGGGCTGGAGTCCCTTCGACAGCACCGAGCTGCGCGATGAGCGGGCGGTCTTCTTCAGCCAGGCCCTGCCGACGGGCACCCATCAGGTCACTTACCGGCTGCGGGCGGTGCTGGCGGGCGAATTCCGGGTGTTGCCGGCCACAGCGTATGAGACTTACTTCCCGGAGGTCTGGGGACGCACGGCCGGCGCGTCGCTGACGGTGCGACCCTGAGGTAAAGGGAGGAGCGTGGCCGCGTTACTGGCGCGCATGATGGCGTACATCGCTTCTCGTCCCCAGGAAGTGACGACAGCGATCCTGCAGCATCTGCGCTATGTTGCGGTGGCGTTGGGAGCGGGGATGGCGCTGTGCCTTCCGCTGGGGGTGTGGACCTCTCACGCGTCCTGGCGCCGGGCGGCGCAGTCTGTTCTCAATGTCTTCAGCAGCATCCGGGTGATCCCCAGTCTCGCCATCCTCTTTCTGGCGTTGCCCTACTTTGGGCTGTCCTTTACGTCCGCCGCGATCGCGCTGACGATTCTCGCACTGCCGCCGATTCTGGTGAATACCGACGCCGCCTTCCGCGCCATAGACGCCGCCATTCTTGAGGCGGCGCGGGGGATGGGGATGACCCCGCGCCAGACGTTGCTGCGCGTTGAACTGCCGCTGGCGCTGCCGGTGATTCTGGCGGGCATCCGCACGGCGACGGTCGAAGTGATTGCGAGCGCGACGCTGGCGGCTTTTATCGGCGGCGGTGGATTGGGATTGTACATCACGCGGGGCTTTGCGTTGTACGACAATGCCATCTTGCTCACGGGTGCTATCCCCGTGGCCCTGCTGGCGTTGCTGGCGGAGCTCGTGTTCAGCGCCTTGCAGCGGTGGGTGGCGCCGCCTGAACTGCGGGGCCAACGGCTCCAGCGCCAGCCGCCGGACAGCGAAATCTGTCATGTATGAGCCGATCTTTTGCAGGAGAATGTGAGGGGTGAGGCGTGAGTCGTGAGATGAGACGGCGACAGCTCTCTTCTCACGGCTCTCTATTTTCGAAGGCGACGCCATGTGCTAGCGCACACTACCCAAAAATGAAAATAACGTGGGCACGTGGTCACCTGAGCACGTGGGCACGTGTTTATTTTCGAAGGGGGTTTCTATGAAGCGGGTGCTCGTTCCCATTGCGGAGGGTACGGAGGAATTGGAAGCCGTCAGCATCGTGGATGTTCTGCGGCGGGCGGGGGCGGAAGTGACGGTCGCCTCGGTGATGGAGCGTTTGCAGGTGACCGCTTCACGTGGGGTGAAGCTGGTCGCGGATACACGGATCGGCGATTGCGTCGCCGAAACCTACGATCTCATCGCGCTCCCCGGCGGGATGCCCGGCGCGGTGCACCTGCGGGATTCAGCAGAGCTCACGGCGTTGCTCCAGGCGCAGGCCGCGGCGGGAAGGCTTTACGCCGCCATCTGCGCTGCGCCGGTTGTCGTGTTGCAGCATCACGGCCTGCTGGAGGGACGGCGCGCGACGTGCCATCCCAGCTTCGAAAAAGAGCTGCGGAATCCCGAAGCCGTGGCGCAGCGGGTCGTCGTGGACGGCAACTGCGTCACCAGCCGGGGGCCGGGCACGGCGGTGGAGTTCGCCTTGCAGCTGACGGCGCTGCTCTTCGGCGAGGCGAAGGCACGCGAG
>ENA-UOYA01003363-UOYA01003363.1-activated-sludge-metagenome-genome-assembly--contig:-NODE-3363-length-14361-cov-6.648120_pt1 | contig 14361 bp, 13 predicted proteins | sample MGYA00238163_ERZ764804 | MGnify/ENA primary metagenome ERZ764804 (study PRJEB28919, sample SAMN05720223) | activated sludge metagenome | isolation source: Anaerobic digester | place: Hong Kong...
GGGCGGCACGCGCCGTTCGCGCGCGGCGAGCAGCGCCGCGCGGCTGCGCGCGATCGCCGCCGTGACCTCGGTGGGTTCGCGCCCGAGGGCGCGGGCGATCGCGCCGGGCGCTTCCAGCGCGTGCAGGTGCCAGGCCTCGCCCTCGAAATTCGCCGCGCGCTCCAGGCCGAAATGGTGTGCAGCAGCCGCATAGTCGTCCGCACCGAGCAGCGCCTGCACGGCCTCGCGCTGCCACAGATAGTAGCGGCCTTCCTCGCCTTCGCTGTCGGCGTCGAGGGCGCTGTAGAAGGCGCCGCCGGGTGCCTGCATCTCGCGCCGCAGCCAGGTCACCGTGGCATCGACGACCGCGGCGAAATCCGCCTCGGGCCACTGCGCTGCGGCCTCGGCATACAGCGGCAGCAGCTGGGCGTTGTCGTACAGCATCTTCTCGAAGTGCGGGATGTCCCAGCGCGCATCCACACAGTAGCGGAAGAAGCCACCGCCGACGTGGTCGAAGAGGCCGCGGCGGGCCATGGCGTCGAGGGTGGTGTGGCGCATGGCGTCATGGCGGTTGCCGGCGTCGCCCGCGGCGCGCAGCAGGACCAGTTCGCCGGCGTGGGGAAACTTCGGTGCGCCGCGATGGCCGCCGTTGGCGGCGTCGAAATGCTGCGCGTACAGCGCCAGTGCGCGCTGGATCGGCGCGCCGTCCAGCGCGTCCGGGCGGGACGGCGGTGCCGCCTCGCGCAGGAAATCGGCCAGGGCGGCGTTCTGCTGGCGCAGGTCGTCGCGGCGCGTGTCCCAGAAGCCGCGCACCTGCTCCAAGACGTAGGCGAAGGGCGGCAGGCCGTGGCGCGCCTCGCGCGGGAAATAGGTGCCGGCGTAGAAGGGCAGCAGGTCGTCGCAGGCGAGGAACACGGTGAGCGGCCAGCCGCCGCCGCGGCCCGTGAGCGCCTGGTGCGCGCGCTGGTAGAGCTTGTCGAGGTCGGGACGCTCCTCGCGGTCGACCTTGATGTTGACGAACAGCGCGTTCATCAGCGCCGCTGTGCCGGCGTGCTCGAAGCATTCGTGCGCCATGACGTGGCACCAGTGGCAGGCGCTGTAGCCGATGGACAGCAGGATCGGCTTGCCCTCGCGCCGCGCCAGCGCCAGGGCGTCGGCGTCCCAGGGATGCCAGTCCACCGGGTTGTCGGCGTGCTGGCGCAGGTAGGGACTGGTGCTGGCGGCGAGGCGGTTGGGCATGGCGCGGGTTCGGCGGCGGGCTGCCGCTATGATGCGTCACCTTATCGCGCGAGTCCCGCCGTGTCCGAGCCTGCACCGATCGACTATCCCGCCCTGATCCTCAAGCGCGGCGAGGATGCGCGCCTGCGCGCCGGCCACCTGTGGGTGTTCTCCAACGAGGTCGACGTGCAGCGCACGCCACTCACGGCCTTCAGCCCGGGCGAGCCCTGCGCCCTCGTCGACGCCGCGGGCAAGGCCATCGGCCTCGGCTACGTCAATCCCAACTCGCTGATCGCCGCGCGCCTGGTGGTGCGCGGCATCAAGCATCCGATCGACCGCTCGCTGCTCGTGCACCGGCTCAACGTGGCCCTCGCGCTGCGCGAGCGCCTGTACGCGGAGCCCTACTACCGCCTCGTCTACGGCGAGTCTGACGGCCTGCCGGGCCTGACCCTCGACCGCTACGGCGACGTGCTGGTGGGCCAGACCACCACCGCCGGCATGGAGCGCCTGAAGGACGCCATCACCGAGGCGGTGGTGAAGGTGTTGAAGCCGCGCGCGCTGGTGTGGAAGAACGACGCCGGCTCGCGCGCGCAGGAGAACCTGCCCGAATACGCCGACCTCGGCTATGGCGCGCTGGAGGCGCCGGTGACCGTGCGCGAGCACGGCCTGGAGTTCACCGTCGATCCCATCGGCGGGCAGAAGACCGGCTGGTTCTACGATCAGCGCGCCAATCGCGACCATCTGGCCGCGCTCGTGCCGGGCAAGCGCGTGCTCGATCTCTTCGCCTATCTCGGCGGTTGGGGCCTGCGCGCGGCGCAGGCTGGTGCGAGCGAGGTGCTGTGCGTGGACGCGTCGGCCAGCGCAGTCGAGCGCATCGGCGACAACGCCGCCCGCAACGGCCTCGCCGCGACCGTCCGCGCGGTCAAGGCCGATGCCTTCGACCTGCTCAGGCAGTTGCGCGAGGAGCGCGAGCGTTTCGATGTCGTCGTGTGCGATCCGCCGGCCTTCATCAAGCGGCGCAAGGACCTGAAGGAGGGCCAGCTCGCCTACCGCCGCATCAACGAACTGGCCATGCAGGTGCTGGCGCGCGACGGCATGCTGATCTCCTGCTCCTGCTCGCACCACCTGCCGCGCACGTCCCTGCTCGAGGCGATCCAGCACGGCGCGCGCCACCTCGACCGCAGCGTGCAGGCGCTGGTGCAGCTGCAGCAGGGACCGGACCATCCCGTGCATCCGGCCATTCCTGAAACCGACTACCTCAAGGGCTACCTCTGCCGCGTGCTGCCGGCCTAGCCGCCGTCAGCCGCCAAAGCCGTCGCGGAACAGGGTGTCGTCGGTGTCGAGGTACCAGATCTTGCCGTCGGTGGTGGCGGTGAAGACGCGGTTGCCGTCCACGGCGAGCGCGCCCTCGGCGAGGCCGTCGTTGTTGCCGGGGATGCCGGTATTGAAGGCGCTCCAGTTGAGGCCGTCGTCGGAGCGGAACAGCCCCAGCGAGTACTGGCTGGAGGGCGGCGGGGGCTGCACCGGGTCGAAGCTCGGGTTGGCGCCGCTGTGCAGGAACATCGTGCCGTTCGCCGTCGTGACGATGCGCGTGACCTGCAGCCCCTTGTAGATGAAGTTCGGCGTGAAGCCCGTGGCCGGCGCCACCGTGTGCGCGGCGAGGTCGGCGCGGCCGATCGAACTGGGCCAGTTGTAATAGAACAGCGACACGCCGTTCCACACCGGATCGTGGCCGAGGGTGAAGCCGATGGCGCCGACATTGCCCGAGCGCACCAGCGGCTCCATGGGACTGGACGGATTGCGCTGGGCGGGGTCGGCGGCGAGGCAGGCGTAGGGGTCGACCGGCTGCCAGCTGGCGCCGTTGTCGGCGGAATAGACCAGGCCCGCGGTTTCGGTGCCGGCGTATACCCGGCCGCGGCGGTCGACGGCGATGCTGTAGATCGCGCCGTCGCCGCCGGCGCCGCCGAGGGTGGGGTAGTAGCAGGGCGCATGGGCCTGCACCAGCGCGCTCTCGTCGATCGCGGTGAAGTGCCGGCCGCCGTCGCTGCTGCGGTACACACGGCTCCATTTCGCGCCGAACCACACGTCGCCGTTGGGGGCGCGCGTGAGGGCGAAGACGCCGAGGTTGGCCGGCGCCGACAGGCTCGCGGCGACCCACTGGCCGCTGGTCCGGTCGAGCACGAAAGCGATGGGATCGTCGAGGTTGGCGGCGGCGGTGCCGTGGAAGATGCCGACGACGGGTTCGCTAGCGGCGTTGCTGGTCAGGGCCTCGATGTTGTTGGTCAGGCTCACGTAGGGAATCGGCGGCAGGGCGCTGAACTGCCCGCTCGGCGCGCGGGCGTCGGCGGCGCGGTAGATGACGCCCTGCGGGCCGCCGGTGGCGAGCAGTCCGTAGTACAGACTGTGGTCGGGTGCGATGGCCAGGCGTGGATGGATGCCGGGCTGCAGGCCACTGGCCCACAGGGTCCAGGCGGCCGACTGGGCGGCCGCGGGACCAGCCTGGCTGGCCAGCAGGGGCAGGACGAGGCGATGCAGCATTCGTGGACGTGAGACGGACATGGCTTCCCCTGGGGCGCGATGACGAGCGGCGCGCGCGGCGCCGCGGCGGGTGTGGGGAAGACAAGGGGCGCGCGCGGCGCGGGCGAACGCGCGTCCGCGGCGATGCCGACCGGCGGCAGTGCGCGCGCGCCCGACGGCACTGTATCCAGGCCGCGCGTGGCGACACCGGGCGGTGCGGGGCGCGATTGGCCGCGCACGACGCGGTGTGTCCGCGGTGAGCAGGCGCCGACGTGGGCGTTCAGGGAGTCGCCGGCACCGGATCCAGGGGGCGCGAGGCCTGGCCGAACATATAGCGCCAGCCGTCGGCGCCGCGCACATAGGTATCGCTGAACCAGAGGTGCCGGTCGACCTCGTGCGCGCCGTCGCGGTACTGCACCCACAGGCGGGCGGTGACCACGGCGGTGTCGCCCCACACGCGCACGGTCTGCGTGCCGGGGTCCTCCTCCTGTCGCGTGTAGGCGATATGGCCGCGGCGCGCTTCGGCCAGCAGGTCCTCGCGCCCGTACTGGCGGCCGTCGCCCAGCACGAGGACGAAATCCGGGGCAAGGATGCGTGCCATGGCCGCGGCATCGTTGCGCTTCACCGCGGCCTGGTAGGCGGTGTCGAGCGCCGCGACGGTCTCGCGGTCGGAGGCGAGGCCGGCGGCGAGCAGGGAGGTCAGGGCGAGGCTGGTGGCAAGCATGCGATGGGCTCCGTTGGGAGCGTCCAGCCTAGGGCAGGCACGGCGGCGCCTGCTTGCAGTTTCTTGCTCAAGTTGCCGCGGCGCTGGCGCCCCGGTAGTGCGAGGGCAGGGCGCCGAACTCGCGGCGGAACAGTCGGGTGAAGTGCGCCGGGTGATTGAAGCCGCAGGCGTAGCAGGCATCGGTGACGCGGCTGCCGGCGTCCAGCATGGCGGCGGCGCGGCGCAGTCGCGCACGCAGCAGGTAGCGGTGCGGCGGCAGGCCGACGAGGCGCTCGAACACGCGCGCGAACTGGAACGGGCTCATGGCGGCATCCCGCGCCAGCTGCACCAGACGGTGCTCGGCGGCAGGCTCGGCATCGAGCCGCTCGCGCGCGGTCTGAACCCGTTCGGCGTGCCAGCGCAGGGTGTGCGGCCGGAACGGGCGCGGTGCCGTTCGCGGCGGCACGGCCAGCGCCTCCAGCCAGTCCGCCGCGCAGGCCTCGGCGTGCAGCCCCTGGGCGTCGCGCACGGCGCGCAGCAGGGCCCAGTGCAGGTAGGCCGTACGATCGGCGGCGCGCAGCACCGGCGGGCGCGAGGCCGGCCACACCCGCTGCGGGTCGGCCGCCTCCATGCTGGCGTCCGCCAGACACAGCGACAGGCAAACATCGCCGTAGTCGTGGCCGGGGTGCTGCACGCGGAATTCCATGCCCGGCCGGCTCAGCATCACATCGCCCGGGCCGAGTTCCCAGCGCTGACCGCGGCAGTGCAGCAGGAAGCGTCCGCGCTCCACCACACTGATGATGTACTGGCCAGCCACTTCCTCGGCGTCGTCGGGCGCGTGCCCGGCGTGCGCGTGGTCGAAACGGCGCACGTGCAGCTCGGGCGTATCCCACAGGGGCGTGAGCCGCGACATGGCGAAGGCTGCCGTGGAATCGGAGGATGCCGCAGTGTAGCGCCGTGCGGCGGCGCCGGCAGGGCCGCACGGCGCGGCGAAGGGCGGGCCACTCAGGCCGGCTGCAGCAGATCCCAGAGATTGCCGTAGAGGTCGCGGAAGACGGCCACGGTGCCATAGGGCTCCTCGCGCGGCGCGCGCACGAACTCGACGCCCCGCTCGCGGTAGGTGCGGTAGTCGCGCCAGAAGTCGTCGCTGTGCAGGAACAGGAACACCCGGCCACCGGTCTGGTTGCCGACGCGGCTGGCCTGTTCGGCGTCGGCCGCCCGCGCCAGCAGCAGCCGTGCGCCGCCGCCGCGCGGTGCCACCACGACCCAGCGCTTGCCCTGCGCGGGCACAGGGCGGTCCTCCACCAGGGTGAAACCGAGGCTGCCGACGTAGAAATCCAGGGCCTCGTCGTACTCGCGCACCAGTAGCGCGACCAGAGCCAGTTGCAGGGACATGGTGCGCCTCAGCGGCGGGGAGTGGCGCGAGCGGGGGTCATGGTTGGGGCGGACAACCGGGCTCGCAGTCTGGCCGATCGCCGCCGCGGGGACAACGCGCCAATTCCGCCACCGATCGGCGACAATCGCGCTCCCTCTGCCCCGACGCCGGCCATGGCCTACTTCCACGACATCGATCCCTATGCCGTCCAGTTCCCGCCCTTCAGCCTGTTCGGGCACGCCTTCGGCTCCTTCGGCGTGCACTGGTACGGCCTGATGTATCTCGGCGGTTTTCTCGGCGGCTGGTGGCTGGGCAAGCGCCGCCTGCGCGCCGGGCGCCTGGGGGCGGTGACGCAGGAGCAATTCTCGGACCTCATGTTCTACGCCATGCTCGGCGTGATCCTCGGCGGCCGCATCGGCTACATGCTGTTCTACAACTTTCCGCAGCTGCTGGCCGAGCCGCTGTCGCTCCTGCGTGTGTGGGAGGGGGGCATGTCCTTCCACGGCGGCCTGCTCGGCGTACTCGTCGGCGGCCTGTACTGGGCGCGCCGCAACGGTGTGGTGTTCTTCGATGCCGTGGACTTCGTCGCCCCGCTGGTGCCGATCGGACTGGGTCTGGGGCGCCTGGGCAATTTCATCGGCGGTGAGCTGTGGGGCAAGCGCACCGGTGGGGACTGGGGTGTGGTTTTCCCGCGCGCGCTCGAGGCGCTGGGCAAGGCGCCAGACGAGTTGCGCGCCATGTTCCTCGCCGGGCAGCTCCACGGCGAAGCGCGTCATCCCACGCAGCTGTACGAATTCACGCTTGAGGGCGTGGTGCTGTTCAGTGTGCTGTGGCTGTACTCACGCAAGCCGCGGCCACGCTACGCCGTATCGGGCCTGTTCGCGCTGCTTTACGGCTGCTTCCGTTTCGCCGTGGAATTCGTGCGCGAGCCGGACGTGCAGCTCGGCTACCTTGCCTTCGGCTGGGTGACGATGGGGCAGATCCTGTCTCTGCCTCTGATCGTGACCGGCGTGGCGCTGCTGCTGCTGTCGCAGCGCCAGCCGCGCCCGGCCTGAGGCGCCCGACCTAGAGCCACTTGGCGCGCTTGAGCACCACGTACAGTCCGCCGCAGATGGCCAGGGTTGCGGCGATCATCAACGGATAGCCCCACGGGCGGTCCAGCTCGGGCATGTGGTGGAAGTTCATGCCGTACCAGCTGGTCATGAGCGTGGGCGCGGCCAGCAGCGCGGCCCAGCCGGCCAGGCGCTTGACCACCTCGTTCTGCGCCACGGTGACCAGGGCAAGATTGACGTTCATCGCCACGGTGAGCATTTCGCGCATGGCGTCGGTGGATTCGTTGATGCGCGCAGCGTGGTCGGAGACGTCGCGGAAATACGGCCGCACCTCGTCGCGGATCAGGCCGGGATGGAAGCGCGTGAGCTGGTTGAGGATGTCCTGCAGCGGCGCCACGGCCAGGCGCATCTCCACCAGGTCCTTCTTCAGGTCGTACAGGCGCAGCAGCGTGTCGCGCTTGAACTCGTCGCGGAAGATGTCCTGCTCCAGCTCGGTCAGCTCGGCGCGGAACTCGCGCACGATGGGGAAGAAATTGTCGACGACGAAGTCGAGCACCGAGTACAGGCCGTAGCTCGGCCCCAGCGCCATTAGCTCCGGGTTCTGCTCGCAGCTGCGCCGCGCCGGCTGGTAGGACAGCGAGGCGCCGTGGCGCACGGTCACGAGGTAGTTGCGGCCGAGGAAGATGTGCGTTTCGCCGAATTCGATCTTGCCCGCCACCATCTGCGCGGTGTGCACGACGATGAACAGGGATTCGCCGTAGCTCTCGATCTTGGGGCGCTGGTGCGCATGGTGCGCGTCCTCGATCGCGAGGTCGTGCAGGCCGAACTCCTCCTGCAGCTTTTCCAGCAGCGCTTCGTCCGGTTCGTGCAGGCCGACCCAGACGAAGTTGTTGCGGTCACGCACGACTTCGCTGATCTCGTCCAGGGTGATGCTGCGCAGCTTGTTGCCGTCGGCATCGTAGGCGACGCTGTTGACCACCATGGCGGGGTCGCTGGGAGCGGGCGCGGCGCTGAGCGGGGCGAGGTTCATGCGGGTCTCCGGCAGCGGACGCGAAAGCCGCGCCATCATGCCGGACCGCTCCGGGCCTGGGCAATGCGCTGCGGGCCGCCGTGGGGCGCGCGTTCAGTCGCAGGCGGCGCGGCGCCGCGCCTGCGCGCCCGCGCGGCGCACGTGCGCCGCGGCCAGGGCATCGGCGGCGGCGCGCTCCGGCGCGGTGAGGCTGTCGCCGACCTGCTCCTCCAGGCGCAGGTCGGCCAGGTAGAAGCGCAAGCCCAGATCGTCGGGAGCGGCGAAGCAGCCGTAGGCATTGAGCCAGGCGCGGTAGCGGCTCCAGCCCAGCGCGGCCACGCGCTCGTCGCGACGCAGTGCCGTGTCGATGGCGCGCTCCAGGGCCCAGGCGAAACCGAGTTCGGCGCTGCGCTCGAGCAGTTCTCCGGCCTGCTCCGGGCGCGGGGCCAGCGCGCCGCAGCCGATGGCCAGGCATTGCGCCAGCGCGCTGAGGGCGTCGCTGTCCAGGCGCGCCAGATCGCGCAGGCGCGCCAGGCCGTCCTCGCGCTCGGCCGCGTCCGCGCTCTCGGTCAGGTGCTGCGCCAGTGCCAGCGCCGCGGCGGCGTCGTCGCCTGCGCGCAGCAGCGCGCGCAGGCGCGCCAGCAGGGCGGCGAGATCGCCGTCCTGGTCGTACAGCAGTTCGGCCAGGGCGCGCTGCGCCGCCGACGTGCGCACCTCCTGCGCCAGTGCGGCCCAGTCGGCCTCCAGTCGGGCGCGGTCACCATTGGTGCGGGCACAGGCCAGGGCGCGCTGCGCATCCGCCTCGCGCCGCGCCTGCACCAGGGCGTCGGCGAACTGGCGGCGCGGATCGGGCACCGCATCAGGTTCGCGCTCGCTCGACAGCGGTGCCAGCACGGCCGCCGGCGGGCGATCCACCGCCTGGCAGTCGTCCGCCCGCAGCAGCCAGGCGTCGAGCGCCGCGGCATCGCCGTGGCGGGCGCGTTCCGCCAGCGCCGCCAGACCGTCGTCCGGCGCGGCGAGCAGGGCCGCGACCGCGCCGCCGAAGCGCCGCTCACGAAACTGGCGGCGCGCGTGCTCCTGCGCATCGAGCCAAGCCTGCGGCGTGAGCCGATCCCGCGTTGCCGGCGGCGCCGGTGTAGCGAAGGTCGCCCGTGCGGGCGGCACAGGGCGGGCCGGGCGGGGCGATTGCGTGGCGGCCGCAGGCCGCGGTGCCGCCGGCGGCGCCGCGGTGGGCCGCGTGGCGGCCGGCCGATCAGGGTGCAGCGAGGCAGCCAGCAGGGCCGCGTGCGCGGCAAGGACCAGCAGCAGGATCGCGGGATGGCGCATGCCGGCAGTGTGCCGCCACGCCGGCGCCTCGGCCAGCGGACGGCGCCGCCTCAGCCAGGGCGCGCGTCGATGCGCCGTAGGGCGAGCAGCAGGGCGAAGTGCAGGGGCAGCAGCAGGGCGATCCAGGGACGGTTGTCCTGCACGAACCAGGGCAGCACGCGCAGGCACAGTGCCGCGGCGGCGAGCAGGGCGATCGCCTGCGCCAGACGCAGCGTGGTCCGACTCGGGCGCCAGTCGGCGCGGCGCGCGCGCCACCAGGCGGGCAACAGCAGCAGACACAGCGGGTCGAGCAGCAGGAGATTGGCGTTGCGCCAGGCCGAGGTGTGTTCGGTCAGGCCCCACAGCGCCGCCAGCACCAGGCCGCCGAGGCCGCACAGCAGCGCCGTGCTCAGCGCCATGAACGCGAAGGCGCCGCGCGCCGCAGCACGGCCGCGGCGACGCGCCAGCGCGAGCAGCAGCGCGGCGAGGCCGAGACCCAGGGCGCCGCAGGGCCAGCGCAGGTCGGGCGGAAAATCCGCCGGTTCGGCCAGGCGCGGCGACGCCAGTAGGGTCTCGTGTTGGACCAGCGGCACGGGCGTGCCGTCCGCAGCAGGCACGCGCACCTCGCGCAGGCGTTGCATCAGCAGCATCGGCACGAAGCTCTCGTCCCAGAAGGACAGGCGCCGGTCGGCCAGCGGGCCGAGGCCGACGTCGATGCCCAGCATCAGGGCGAGATCGGGCCGCATGAGGCGGTCGGCGTGCATGCGGTAGGTGAAGCCGCTGGAGGGGGCCACGAGCTGGGCGTGCAGGGCACCGCCGAGGGCGCGGTCGAGCGCGTCGCGCACCCGCGTGGAGCAGTTGGCGGTGAAGTAGTCGTAGCGATAGCGCGCGTTCTCCGGGCGCAGGTTCCATTCCAGGTAGTCGCGCAGTGCCTGGCGCTGCGCAGGCGTGAGGGCCAGGGCCTGCTCGACGATCCAGCGGCCCTCCTGTGCATAGAGGGCCAAGTCTTCGGCGGTGGCGTCGGCGGCGATGCGGTACTGCATGCGACCGCGGGCGAAGTTCAGCAGGAAATCGTCTTCGCCGAAGTCGAAGATGCCGTAGTTGTAGGCCACGTCGCTGCCGCTGGCGGCGTCGCGGATGCGGATCGCGTTGTGGCCGAAGCGCTCCCAGTAGATCTCGCCGGGACCGAAGGTCAGCAGGGACACGCTCAGCGCGCTGCCCGGGGCGGCCTGCGCGGCGGCCGGCGCCGGTGCGGCGAGGGCGCCCCACAGCGCCAGCAGCGCGCCCAGCCACAGCACAGCGGCGCCGCGCGCACGGCGCAGGCGGCGTGGCCTCATGCGTCGAGGCTGCGCACGGCGAACTGGTGCACGCGGCGGTCGTCGGCGCGCGTCACATGGAAGGCATAGCCGCCGAGGGCGGTTTCCTCCCCCACTTCGGGCAGGTGGCCGAACTCGGCCGTCACCATGCCGCCGACGGTATCGAATTCCTCGTCGGAGAAGGCGCAGCCGAAGTGCGCGTTGAACTCCGCGATGGGCGTGAGCGCGTTGACCAGGTAGCGTCCGTCGGTCTGTGCCACGATGCCCTTGGCCTCGCCCTCGTCGGTGTCGTGCTCGTCGTCGATCTCGCCCACGATCTGCTCCAGTACGTCCTCGATCGTGATGAGCCCGGCCACGCCGCCGTACTCGTCCACCACCACGGCCATGTGGTTGCGCGAGAGGCGGAACTCCTTGAGCAGGATGTTGAGCTTCTTGGATTCCGGGATCAGCGCCACCGGGCGCAGTAGGCGCGAGATGTCGCAGGGCTCGGCCGCGGTGAAGCAGCGCAGCAAGTCCTTGGCGAGCAGGATGCCGACGATCTCGTCCTTGTCATCGCCGTGCACCGGAAAGCGCGAATGCCCAGACTCGATGACACGGGCAAGGATCTCCTGCAGCGGCGCCCCCAGCGGCAGGGACACCATCTGCGCGCGCGGCACCATGACGTCGGCCACGGTGAGGTCGGTGACCTCGATGGCGCCCTCCACCATCGACAGCGTGTCGTTGGAGAGCAGGCCGTTGGCCTGGGCCTGGCGCAGCTCCTCCAGCAGTTCTTCCACGTTGCGCGGCTCGCCGGACAGGGCCTGGGTGAGACGTTCGAACCAAGATCTGTGCGGCGGCGTACTAGGGTGGTCCTCGCTCATGCCAGCGGGCGTTGGCGCCGGATTCGGCGGGATCGGCAGTGTAGCAAAAGCTACCGGACGGCCGCTGGCGGGGCGGCCGTCTCAGCGTGCCGTGCGGTAGGGATCGGCAATGCCGAGCCCCGCGAGAATGCGCCGCTCCAGCGCTTCCATGGCCTCGGCCTGGGCTGCATCCTCGTGGTCGTGGCCGAGCAGGTGCAGCACGCCGTGGATGGCAAGGTGGGCCCAGTGGTCGCGCGGCCGCTTGCCCTGTTCGCGCGCCTCGCGCGCCACCACGGGCGCGCAGATCACCAGATCGCCGAGCAGCCGGCTGGCCTCGCCCGGCAGCGGCTCGTAGGGGAAGCTCAGCACATTGGTGGCGTAGTCGCGGCCGCGGAACTCGCGGTTGTAGCGGCGTGCCGCGTGCGCGTCGACGATGAGGATGTTCACCTCGGCGCGGCGTCGGCGCAGTGCGGGTATGGCCAGCAGCCAGCGCTGGAACGTCGGCCGCAGCGGCACGCCCGCGCGCCCGGCCTGGTTGCGCAGCCACAAGTGCAGCTGGCCGCGCCCCGCTGCCGCGGTGCGGGCAGGGCGCGCCTGTGGGGCCTCCCCGCGTCCGGCGCCGGCGCGTGCGGGGCGCCGGGCGCCGCGGCTATGTGCCATCGGCATCGTCCGGCGCGCGCGCGCGGGCGGTGGCGACCGTTGCGGCCCCGGCGTCCCGCGCCCGCTCGCCGGTTTCGCGCGATTCATAGGCACGCACGATGCGTTGCACCAGCGGGTGCCGCACCACGTCGCGCGAAGTGAAGAAGGTGAAGCTGATGCCGTCCACGCCGCGCAGCACCTCGATGGCGTCGCGCAGGCCGGAACGCACCTGGCGCGGCAGGTCGGTCTGCGTGACGTCGCCGGTCACCACCGCCACCGAGCCGAAGCCGATGCGCGTCAGGAACATCTTCATCTGCTCCACCGTGGTGTTCTGAGCCTCGTCGAGGATGACGAAGGAGTCATTCAGGGTGCGGCCGCGCATGTAGGCCAGCGGCGCCACCTCGATCACGTTGCGCTCGATCAGCTTGGCCACCTTCTCGAAGCCGAGCATCTCGTACAGCGCGTCGTACAGCGGGCGCAGGTAGGGGTCGACCTTCTGCGACAGGTCGCCCGGCAGGAAGCCGAGCTTCTCGCCGGCCTCCACCGCCGGGCGCACCAGGATCAGGCGCTGCACGCGGTTGTCTTCCAGCGCATCGACCGCGCTGGCGACCGCGAGGTAGGTCTTGCCCGTGCCGGCAGGGCCGATGCCGAAGTTGATGTCGTGCGTGGCGATGGCGTGCAGGTACTTCGCCTGGTTGGGGCCGCGGCCCCTGATCACGCCGCGCTTGACGCGGATGGTCACCTCCTGCGCGCCTTCGGCGCCCCGCTCGATGAGGGCGTCGACGCCGGACTCCTGCAGGTGCAGGTGCACGTCGTGGGCGCTCAGTGCGGCGTGCTCGGTGGCGGCGTAGAGGTCATGCAGCAGGCGCGCCGCGGCGGCGACGGTGCGTTCTTCGCCGATGACGCGGAACAGGTTGCCGCGGTTGGCGATCTCCACGCCCAGGCGCAGTTCGATCTGGCGCAGGTGTTCGTCCAGCGGCCCGGCGAGGTTGGCCAGGCGCGCGCCATCGTCGGGCTCCAGGGCCAGGTCACGGGTGGTGAGGGTGCTCATGGGCGGCGAAGGGTAGCGCGCGGCGCGCGGGCGAGCCACCGTGCGCCGCGCCGTGCCGGCGCGTGCGCTAGGCTGGGGCGGCGGCGATCGGCGCGGCCACGCGCCGCCGCGCGTGAGCGAGGAGATGTCGGCGATGCAGTCCGCGGCGACGTTGCAGGCATCGACAGGGCAGGGCGCGCAGCGTCTGTTCTTTGCGCTGTGGCCCGATGCGCCAACGCGCCAGCGCCTGGTCGCTGCCGTCGCCGCGCTGCGCGCGCGCCACGCCACGGCCGGACGCTGGCTCGATCCGGCGGGCTACCACCTGACGCTGCACTTCCTCGGCGACTTCGCACCGCTGGCGCCGGCGTTGGTGGCGCAGGTCTGCGCCGCCGCGCAGGCCGTGGATGCGCCCGCTTTCGCGCTGCGGCTCGATCAGGCCGGCAGCTTCGCCAGTCGCGACCATCCCTGGTGGCTGGGGTGCGGCGCGCCGCCGCCGGCGCTGTTCGAACTGTGGCGGCAGTTGGACTCGGCGCTGGACCGCGCCGGCGTGCCGCGCGAATCGTGTCGGGACTTTGTGCCGCACCTGACTGTGCTGCGCCGCGCCCGCCTTGCCCTCCCGGTCACGGAGCTGGAGCCGCTGGTCTGGCCGGTCGACGCCTTCGTGCTGGTTGCCAGCGCCGCGGGCTCCACGGCGGGGCATTATCGGCTGCTGCGGCGCTTCGCCCTGCGCGCCTGAGGCGCGCGCTGCGGCCCCGGTGCGCAGCGGCAGGACGGGAATCAGGCGACAGCTGGCAGCGCCAGGCGGCCGCGCAGGGAGTTGCTCATCGCCTCGGTGATCGTCACGTCGACGAACTGCCCGATCAGACGGCCGAGCGCCTCGGCTGGCACGGGGAAGTTCACGAAGCGCATGTTCTCGGTGCGCCCGGTGAGTTCGGCCGCGTTCTTGCGGCTCGGGCCTTCCACCAGCACGCGCTGCACGCTGCCGACCATGGCCTGGTTGATGCGCGCGGCGTTGGCGTTGATGGCCGCCTGCAGGCGCGCCAGGCGCTCGCTCTTCACCGCGGCCGGAGTGTCGTCCTCCAGATTGGCGGCCGGTGTGCCGGGGCGCTTGGAGTAGATGAAGCTGAAGCTCTGGTCGAAGCCCACATCCTCGATCAGTTTCATGGTCCGGGCGAAATCGTCCTCGGTTTCGCCCGGGAAGCCGACGATGAAGTCGGAGGAGATGCAGATGTCCGGGCGCGCGGCGCGCAGCTTGCGGATCTTCTGTTTGAACTCCAGCGCCGTGTAGCCGCGCTTCATGGCGGCGAGGATGCGGTCGGAGCCGGACTGCACCGGCAGGTGCAGGAAGTTGGCCAGCTGCGGCACGGTGGCGTAGGCCT
>ENA-UOYA01003364-UOYA01003364.1-activated-sludge-metagenome-genome-assembly--contig:-NODE-3364-length-14360-cov-6.265432_pt1 | contig 14360 bp, 15 predicted proteins | sample MGYA00238163_ERZ764804 | MGnify/ENA primary metagenome ERZ764804 (study PRJEB28919, sample SAMN05720223) | activated sludge metagenome | isolation source: Anaerobic digester | place: Hong Kong...
CCGTTTAGGGTATCAATATTCCCTCACGAATGAAGAATTGTCCGAAAAAACCCGATTGGACAACCTGCCGAAAAATTCGAATCAGACCACTCTTCGTCGTTTCTTTTTAGGATTTGATGTTAATCCGCAAACAAAGAGCATCTGGGGTTCAGGCTATTTTGAAGTTCAACAGGTTGATTCCAAACCACTTATTTCCCGGCAATACAAAATAATCGAATGGGACCTGAATACCCTGGAAATAAAAAGAACGGTCGAACCCTCGTATTACGATACAGTTTATAATGGAAAAACAAATGAGTATGCCACTCTGCCTCACTATATATTCACTAATAGTCGGGGAGAGAAAATGTATCTCGTAAAAAATATTTATACCAAAGAAGGTTTCGAAATTAAAGAACATAATAAATGGCTTATCGAAGTAACCGATTTAAAAAATTGAGCAATGAATAAACAACAATTATTTCAACACATTCAAAAAAAACAATCCTTTCTGTGTGTCGGATTGGATACCGATTTAAAAAAAATTCCCGATCATCTGCTGGAGAATGATGACCCCATATATGCTTTCAACAAAGCCATAATCGATGCAACGGCGCCCTACTGTGTGGCTTACAAACCCAACGTGGCATTTTACGAAGCATTAGGCGATAAAGGTTGGATGGCTTTCGAAAAAACGGTAGCGTATATCAGGCAGCGTTATCCCGATCAGTTTATCATTGCCGATGCCAAACGGGGCGATATCGGGAACACCGGCGAAATGTATGCCCGTTTCTATTTCAATGATATGAAAGTGGATGCCGTAACCGTTTCTCCCTACATGGGCGAAGATAGTGTGAAGCCTTTCCTCCTTTATCCGCAACATCATGTCATTCTGTTGGCATTGACCTCCAACAAAGGCGCTCATGATTTTCAGCTCACCGAAGATTGCAACGGCGAGCGGTTGTTTGAAAAAGTGCTCCGCATCTCTCAAACGTGGGCTTCAGACGAACAAATGATGTATGTGGTTGGTGCCACCCAAGGCCATTTGTTTGAGGATGTCCGCAAAATTGTACCCCATCATTTTCTACTTGTTCCGGGTATCGGCGCCCAAGGAGGATCGTTGGAAGAAGTGTGTAAATACGGCATGAACAGCCTGTGTGGATTGCTGGTAAATTCATCGCGTGCCATCCTGTATGCCGATTCTTCCGAAGATTTTGCGGATGCTGCTCATGATGAAGCAAAAAAGTTGCAACAGCAAATGGCTGACATGCTGACTAACTATTTGGTTAAATAAACTTTTAGGTTCTAAAATCGATATTATGCCTCCCAAACGAAGAGTCATCAACGACCCGGTATTCGGATTTATCAATATTCCTAACGAATTTATCTACGATATCATTCAACATCCCTACCTTCAACGCTTAAACCGCATCCGGCAATTGGGGGTCACCTCTTTTGTCTATCCCGGTGCACAACACACGCGCTTTCACCATTCTATAGGGGCCATGTATCTGATGAACGAAGCGTTGAAAAACCTCAAAGAAAAAGGTCACAACATATCGAATGAAGAATACAATGGTGCACTGGCCGCTATTCTTTTGCACGATGTGGGTCACGGTCCGTTTTCCCACATATTGGAGTATACCCTCGTGAAAAATATCCGTCATGAAGAGATTTCGCTGCTCTTGATGCAACAATTAAACGAAGAATGGAATGGTAAACTGCAGACTGCCATTGCAATATTCACCGACACTTACCCCAAACATTTTCTCCACCAATTGGTTAGCGGACAACTGGATGTTGATCGGTTGGATTATCTGCGCCGCGACAGTTTTTTTACCGGCGTAAACGAGGGGAACATCGGTTCGGCGCGCATCATAAAAATGATGGATGTGCGCAACGATCATTTGGTTATCGATTCGAAAGGCATTTATTCGATCGAGAATTTTCTTTTGTCGCGTCGATTGATGTACTGGCAGGTTTATCTGCACAAAACGGCGGTTGCAGCCGAAAAAATGCTCATCAACACCCTTACTCGGGCAAAAGAGCTTGCCACACAAGGAGAAAAACTTTTTGCCTCTCCTTCCCTCTCCTATTTTCTGGGGAAAAATGTCACCCTAGCCGATTTCCAAAACAACGGCGAAGCCTTGCATTATTTTGTCGATCTTGACGATAACGACATATGGTCTGCTTTAAAAGTGTGGACGTCTCACCCCGATAAAGTGCTCTCGCTGCTCAGCAACGGCATGGTCAACCGCAAATTGTTTAAGATAGAAATCACGGCAAAAAAGCAACAAGCTTCAAAAGCAGAAGAATTCGTAAAAAAATACGAACACAAATACAATCTTTCGGAGCACGAAGCCCGTTACCTCATTTCGTACGATGAAATTACCACCAACATGTATAGCGAAGAGGAAGAAAGCATCGATATTTTGTACAACGACGGTTCCATTAAAGATATCTCGCTTGCATCCGATATGCTGAATCCCGAATTGCTGTCAAAAAAAATAGGCAAATATTATTTTGCCTATTTACGCGATTAAGAATCCTTTGCGGAATTAGGATTCTTTTTTATGATTTAGCAATCCATTGAGTATTGGCGGGCATTTACCCACTCTATACTCATTATGAGATTTTCATTTTTTGTGTGATTGATAAATGCTTACAGGATTCATCCTTCTTTACAGGATTAACAATTCCTTAATAAAAAAAAGAGAATCGTTTGATCTTAAATGAGATACAATGAACTGATAGACTCATTGCTGCAAACGCGCTGAATCGCATTGGCAAACATTTCGGCCACAGAAAGTATTTTCACTTTTTCCGATTTTTTTGAGTAAGGGATGCTATCGGTAAACACAATTTCAGCCAACGCCGATCGATTCACTCTTTCCGAAGCAGGATCAGACATCACGGCATGACTGGCAATGGCACGCACCGATTTCGCTCCTTTTTGAAGCATAATATCGGCTGCGCGGGTAATGGTTCCGGCCGTATCCACAATATCGTCAATGAGCACAACATCCATATCTTTTACATCTCCAACCACTTCCATATTCGAGATTTCGTTGGCTTTTTTCCGTGCTTTATAACAGATGACCATAGGACAGCCAAAAAATTTGGCATAGGCACTCGCTCTTTTCGTACCTCCCACATCAGGGGCAGCAATGACCAGGTTTTTGAGATTTAACTCTTTGATGTACTCAATAAAAACTCCCGAAGCATATAAGTGATCCACCGGAACATTAAAAAAACCTTGAATCTGATCGGCATGCAAATCCATTGTCATCAGTCGGTTAATACCCGCAACGCTAAGTAAATCGGCAATTAACTTGGCACCGATGCTAATTCGGGGTTTATCTTTTCTGTCTTGACGTGCCCACCCAAAATAGGGAATAACAGCTACAATAGATTTAGCCGACGCACGTTTGGCTGCATCAATCATCAGCAACAATTCCATTAAATTATCCGAATTTGGAAATGTCGATTGAATCAGAAAAACTTGTTTCCCTCGAATGGATTCTTCGTACGACACGGCAAATTCTCCATCGGCAAAATGTTCAATAATCATATTACCGAGGGGGCAATTTAAGCTGTTGCAAACTTTTTCGGCAAAATAACGCGATTTTGATCCGGAAAAAATTTTAAAAGGTTTCTCTTGCATGTTTATTATTCTATTGATCGATAATTAGTTAAATTTATCTGACAATTATTATCATCACCAAAGACGATTTGTGCTACAAAAGTACAAAAACTAACTCCAATAAAAGATTATTACAAAAAAGAAATTTTATAAATCTCTCCGTCGTTCGCCTTTAGTTTTACTTTCAACGGATTTGAACGCGAAAAATCTATCGGAAATTTTTCATCCGACAGCAGTGGCACGGCAATTGCCCTTTCGTGTTGCGCCACGTTGAAAAAATGGTACGCATGATCGGGAATCCAAACCGTAACTTCTTCCTCTTCATTTGAAAAATTGGCAATAACCAAAAGAAAATCCCTGTAATCGCCACGAATAAAAGCATATTGTTTCATGGAGTTGAACCCCGTATTGTCATAATTTGCATACATCAAATCGTAAAAAAGCCCTTCGCGCAATGCATTTTCAAGATTACACAGTCGGATAAGTTTATGATAAAATCTTCGAAGCCTTTTCTCCTCTTCGGTAAGCAACTCTTCGTTCCATTGGCCGTTGTTGTTCCACCTTCTCACCGTATCCACCGACCAATAATCGAATATCGAAGTACGTCCGTCTCTTCCGCTGAAACCCTCTTCATCCATTCCTCGTTCGCCCAATTCCTGTCCGAAATACACCATCACGGGATTCACATTGATGCACGCCGTCACTATCATTGCGGCTTTCCCCTTCTCTCCGCTTTTCAGAAAAAAATCGGATGCGATGCGCTGTTCATCATGATTTTCCATGAAATTGATCATGTGATGCTGAATATCGCCTACTGTATTCAAAATAAACGTGATATCGGAAGAAGGGCGATAACCGCAGGCCACATCACGCAAGACGTCATAAAGTCCCACTTTATCGTACAAATAATCGAAAGTATTATCGGCCAAAAAATCGCGATACACCGAAGGGTTATAAATCTCCGCAAAGAAAATAATGCCCGGAAATTGGGCTTTGACCTGAGGAATCACCCATTTCCAGAATTCCAATGGCACCATTTCGGCCATGTCGCACCGAAAACCGTCGATGTCTTTTGCTGCCCAATAAAACAGGATGTTTCTCATTTTTTTCCACGTGTCGGGAATAGGATCAAAAAATTTTCTGCGCTCATTCAAATAATCCACCCCATAATTGAGCTTCACCGTATCATACCAGTCGTATTCGCTCGGTCTGTTGGTAAAACAATCGTTTCCTGTGGCCTTTGCCGGATTTTCGGTATAATGAATTTCAATACCTTTGTCTTTCAGAAATTGCAAATCCAGCGGTTGACCGGGCAAATAATAAAAATTGTTGTAGGGTGCAAAAGCAAGCGAGGTGTCGTCTTTCTCACCAAATTCGTCCACATGAGCCGGCTTGGTAACCGAGCGATAATTTCTGGCCAAATGATTGGGAACAAAGTCAATGAGAACTTTCAATCCTGCTTTATGCGTCCGGGCTATCAAGGCTTCAAATTCCGACATCCTCTCCTTCACGTTTACAGCCAGATCGGGATCTACATCGTAATAATCCCTTACGGCATAGGGGGAACCTGCTTTTCCTTTCACAATTTCCGGAAATTGCAGCGGAATGCCGTATCGGGTATAATCGGTAGCAGAAGCATGAGCAAGCACCCCGATATACCAAACATGCGTGTAGCCCGATTCCTTCAGCACTTCAAGCACGGTGTCGGTAATGTCATTAAATTTTCCCGACCCATTTTCTTCTATTGTTCCATTGGGCCTATTCGGCAAATTTTTATTTCCGAATAGTCGCGTAAGAATCTGATATACAATTATCTTATTTTTTTGCATGTATTTTTTTCTTAATTGATAAACATCTTTTCACGATCTCTTGTCCTTCCTTATCCATTACTTTTTGCGAAGCACACCTGGCACCAAGTTCCATCATGTCATTCGAGTGATTCAAATCGAACATGGAAAATTTTTCGATTCCTTCCGTTTCGATAAGAATATCGCATAACTTTCTGTCGATAAGCGTATTTGAATTCGCCATCAAATTAAAGGTTCGTTCGATCATGTTTTTTAGATTGATTTTTTCCGGCGGAGGAATAATCAAAGAAACGTTTACTCCCACCACGTACTTACATTTTTTCCGGATAACCGACACCGGAAAGTTTTTCAGCAGACCTCCATCCACATACGGAACGCCGTTAATGAGTTGAGGGTAAAAAACGATAGGGATGGAACACGAAGCAACCACGGCATCAACCAAAAAATCACCGTGCGAAAAAGTCACCGCGCGTGCCCGCTTCCAGTCGGTAGCCACGGCAATAAACGGAATTTTGAGTTCTTCGAACGATTTTGCGCGCAAGTTTTTTTTAATAAACGATTGCAGCCCCGTTGTCTTAAAAAAACCTGCTGTAGGCCGGGTAAATTCAATAAACTGTCGGAATTCCTTACCCTTAAAAAGTTCGCATATTTCATCCGGAGTGTAACCGTCGGCATAAAATACCCCCGCTAATGAACCGGCACTGGTTCCCACAATCACATCGGGCTTAAGGCCGGCTTCATCCAATATTTTCAGCGCTCCGAGATGGGCAAATCCTTTTGCACCACCTCCGCTTAATGCATATCCTAAATTATAGGGGTAACGGGGACCAAAAAGTGTCATTATATAAAAGATTTAAAAAAATTTTAATAGCCTCACACCTAAAAGTGGGGTTCTTCATTACAAAAGTGATCATTTTTTTCCGTATTCCCATGATTTAAGGCTTGAATTTATCAACAAGGAAGGAATAGCTGATTTCATCGAGGCAATTGTTCAAGCAAATTGCGAATAGATTGCTTCAAGACCGGATGAACGATATCGGGAGCAATTTCGGCAAAAGGAACCAGAACAAACCTACGCAAATGCATCCGCGGATGAGGTACCGTTAATTCCGGCGTATCTATTATGCAATCATCCGCCATCAATAGATCGATATCGATCACCCTGTCGGCATAATGACCATTTATACTTTTTTCTGTCCTTCCCAGTTGTTTCTCAATAGTTTGCGTTATTGCGAATGCCTCCTTAACCGGCGCATCCGACACCACTTCGCACACCGCATTTACAAACCAATTTCCCGATTGAAACCCTTCCGGCCGTGTTACATAAAAAGCGGATTTGGAAACGATTTTCCCAATCCGCTCTTCTATCTGTTTATAGGCCTCTTCTATATTTTTTTCCTTATCACCCAAATTCGAGCCTAAACCAAAAAAAATACGATGCGCCATTTAGCAAAACTCCCTTAGTCAATAATCAGCATAGCATCGCCGTAAGCGCCAAAACGATATTTTTCTTTAACGGCCACATCATATGCCTCCATCACCTTTTCGTAACCGCCAAAAGCACAAGCTGTCATCAATAAGGTAGAATAAGGCAAATGAAAATTCGTGATGAATGCCGAAGGAAGGGTAAATTCATAGGGAGGAAAAATAAATTTATTGGTCCATCCCTCTCTCGGCTTCAAGTGTCCGTCGGTGCTCACACCCGTTTCAATAGCCCTCATCACAGAAGTACCTACCGCACATATCCTATGACCTTCGTCGTATGCCTCATTTACCCTTTCGCACAATTCTTCGGGAATGATCATGAATTCGGAATCGATTTTATGTTTGGTAAGGTCTTCCACTTCGATATCCCGATAAATCCCCAATCCGCAATGGAGGGTAAGAAATCCGTAATCGATTCCTTTTATCTCCATCCGCTTCATTAATTCGCGACTGAAATGCAGTCCGGCAGCGGGTGCCACAACGGCTCCCTCTTTTTCGGCAAAGATGGTCTGAAAACGCTCTTCATCCATCGGCTCTGCACGTCGCCCCATGTATTCGGGAATCGGCGTCTCACCAACAGAATAGAGCAATTTTTTGAATTCTTCGTGCGGCCCGTCATACAAAAACCGAAGGGTACGTCCCCGTGACGTCGTATTATCGATTACTTCTGCAACGAGTTCTTCATTCTCGCCAAAATATAATTTGTTTCCGATGCGTATTTTTCGTGCCGGATTTACCAACACATCCCACAAATGCTGTTCAGGATTAAGTTCTCTCAACAGAAAGACCTCGATCTGCGCACCCGTTTTTTCCTTGTTTCCGAATAATCTTGCCGGGAAAACTTTGGTATCGTTAAAAATAAAAAAATCCTTCTCCTCAAAATAATCCAGTATGTTTTTAAAGATCGTGTGTTCGATTTCATCCGATTTTCGGTGCACAACCATCAGTCGCGATTCATCGCGATGAGGAGCAGGATATTTAGCGATAAGCTCCTCAGGAAGATTAAATTTGAATTGAGAAAGTTTCATATTACTCTAATAATTATTAATTAACAAAGTTCATTACGTAGGTGTTCATCAAAAAAACGATCCAGCTCACTCACCTGCAAACACTCCTCAAGCGTTACATCCCCTACCCTCGTTCGCACCAGTGCGGTAAGGTGGGCACCCGACCCCAATTCTCTACCTATATCTCTGGCCAGTGCCCTTATATAGGTGCCTTTACTGCAAACCACTCGTATAGTTATTGTCGGCAATTCGCAAGCCAGCAATTCCACATTATCTATAACCAATAATTTGGGTTTTAGTTCAATGTCTGCATTTTTTCTGGCCAATTTATATGCCCTTTCCCCCTCTATTTTACATGCCGAATACGCAGGCGGAATCTGTTCGATTTTTCCGACAAATTTTTTCAATACATCGTTCACCATCTCCTCCGTGATATGATGAGTGGGATAGGTGGTATCGACCGGTGTTTCCAAATCGAACGACGGTGTTGTGGCACCCAATCGAATGGTGGCCACATATTCTTTTGTTTGCGCCTGAAGCCGTTCTATTTCCTTCGTTTTTTTCCCCGTGCACACCACCATAACCCCTGTAGCCAATGGATCCAGCGTGCCCGTATGGCCTACTTTCAATTTCTTGATTTGCAATCTGCTGCAAATTTTGGCGCGAACAATGCTCACCACTTTAAACGACGTCCAATGCAACGGTTTATCGATATATAAAATTTCTCCCTCAATAAAATCCATCAAATTTGGTTTGAAATTATACCTGTACTCAACAGAATCAGCATTATTCCTCCAATGATGATTCTATAATACCCGAACGCTTTGAACCCATGTCGGGTAATGAAATCGATAAAAAATTTAATGGCTATCACGGCAACCAGAAAAGCAACCGCATTACCAACCAACAATAGTGTCAAATGGTCATTCAGTATGGCCATGCCGGCCGGATCTTTCATCAATTGATAAAGCTTGTAACCGGCTGCTGCAGCCATTGTGGGAACCGCCAGAAAAAAAGAAAATTCGGCCGCATTTTTTCGGTTCAATTTCACACTCATCCCACCCACTATGGTGGCAAACGAGCGAGAAACCCCCGGTATCATGGCAATGCACTGAAAACACCCGATTTTCAGCGCCCGCTGCCACGTCATCGTCTGATCGGGAGAAGGTCTGCTAAACCATTTATCGACGAAAAGCATCACAATACCCCCGGCCACGAGCATCACGGCAACCACCAACACATTTTCCAGCAACAAATCGATCTGATCGCCCAACAACAACCCCAATATCCCTGCAGGAACAAGCGCTATGAGCAGTTTCCAATAAAAATCGAATTTATAAAACAACCGTTTCATACAGGCCATTGCGGTGGGACTTCCCTTTTGCTTTTCAGTCTTTTCCGCCATCCTGTCCTCCTTTTTTACACCCATGGTTGCAGTTGAACTTTCCCCTCCTTTTTCCGCCTCCGCGTCCACCATCTGAACAGGATTCAATCGGAAAAAACGTTGACGGTAAAGCACCACCACCGACAAAATGGCGCCAAATTGAATCACAACCGTGAAAGCCTTCACAAAAGGAGTGCTTTCTATACCCAGCAATGCTTGGGTGATAATCATATGCCCTGTGGACGAAACCGGAAGAAACTCGGTGAGTCCTTCCACCACAGCAATAATAATTGCCTCTACAACACTCATTACAACCGCTAAAAGGAATAAATTATTTTTACTTTTTTTCTTCCTCTTTTTTTGTTTTGGAAGGATAGAGAATTCCCACAATCATCAAAAGGAAACCGGCCAGGCAAACCATCGGCGCTATTTTAATGCGTCGCGCACTGAAAATATCCGGATTAAAACCGGTTTCCGCCGTCGTTCCCGGCCCCACCATCAACAAAAAACCAAGAACAATGATTGCTACGGCTATTCCGCAGATAATGAGATTGGTTTTACTTAATGCAAAATTTTTTTGTGCCATATTTTTTAATTAGAGCAAGATATTGCTATATATCGTTTAAACGTAATACAAACTGTCGGTATCCATTTTCAAATAATGGTTTACCGAGAAAAAGGTAGCCACACCCGTGATGACTATTCCCGACACCATGACGGCTCCAAAAATCAGGGTCATATCGGTTGTCGTTAAGATGGATTTCAAATCGGCATATTCCTTGCCAAAATAGTACAAAATTCCAAAAATGATCCCGTCGGCCAACAAGCCGGCAATAACCCCCATTATCATATGATCTTTAACAAACGGTTTTCGAATAAATCCGTCCACGGCTCCCACCAGTTTCATGGTGTGAATCAGAAACCGTTTGGCATAAATACTCAAACGTATGGTATTGCGGATCAATGTAAAAGAAATAAAAAGCAACACAGCCGTCAAAATCAGCAACACGGCCGTAATTTTAGATAAATTCGTATTTATCAAATCAATGGCTTCCTGTTGATACAACACATCGTCAATGGTGCTTTCCGCTTTAATGATTTTGCTTACCTTGGCCAAACTATCCGTGTTGGCATATTCCGATTTCAAAAAAATCTCGATACAATCCTGCGCCGGGTTATAGCCCAGCAACTCTTCGGGATCTTCGCCCAAATCTTTAATCAACAGCTCTTTAGCTTCTTCTTTGCTGATAAATCGAGACGATTTCACAAAAGGCAGGTTGTCCAATCGTTTTTTGGTTTCCTCCAGTTGTGCATCCGTAATATCGGAATCCAACATGACGCTGAAACTCACATTTTCTTTCACAAATGCCGAAAGCCGTTTCCCCGCAAACAACGTAAGAATGGTAAGTCCCAACAACACCAAAACCAACGTAATACTGATGATGGAGGTGAGCTTTGCATTAAAAAATCGTGCCTTGTTTACTCGGTATTTTTTCGTCATAATTATCCAGCGACCAAAAACGGGATGATGAGTGCACACCGGCCAACTTAGCCATTTTCCCGAATATTTTGCAAAGTAACAAAAAATATTGCCAATAAAATGAATGTATTCCCTAAATTATCTGAAAGCGTTTGTCTATTGACGAGGTTTCAACCCCATTTCTTTTGCTTTCTCCAGCATAAAGGCATAAGCTGCATCGTGTTCGTTAGGTATTTTTCCGTCAAGAATGGCCTCCTTTATGGCAACCTTCAACACCCCCACTTCTTTACCGGGGCTCAAGCCGAATGTTTCCATAATCTCATTCCCATCTACAGGAGGTTGAAAATTCCGTATGCGGTCTTTTTCTTCAATCTCTTTCAGCTTTTTTCTTACCATTGCAAAATTTTGAAGGTAAAGGCGCGCTTTTTCGGGATTTTTTGTAGTAACATCGGCCTCACACAGCAACATCAAATCGTCGATATCGTCACCGGCATCAAACAGCAGACGGCGCAACGCCGAATCGGTCACCTGATCATCCACCAATTGCATCGGCCTCATGTGCAAAATTACCATCTTTTGCACATACTTCATTTTTTCGTTCAACGGCAGACGCATGCGCCGAAAAATTCCGGGAACCATTTTCCCCCCCACTAGATTGTGATTATAAAATGTCCAACCCACATGATGATCCCACCGTTTAGTTGCCGGTTTTCCGATGTCGTGCAGCAAAGCAGCCCACCGCAACCATAAATTATCGCTTTTGAGCGAGATATTATCCAACACGGCAAGCGTGTGATAAAAATTATCTTTGTGCTGTATGCCGTCGCGATTTTCCACCCCTTTCAAGGCAGCCAGTTCGGGAAAAATAAGATCCAGCAAGCCTGTCTTTTCCAGCAACACAAATCCTACCGACGGTTTCGGCGAAAGAAGAATTTTGTTCAGCTCGTCGGTAATACGTTCGGCTGAAACAATGGTGATGCGCCCTTTATTGGCTACAATGGCATCGAATGTTTCGGGATAAATATCGAAACCCAACTGCGATGCAAACCTGATGGCACGCATCATACGCAACGGATCGTCGCTAAACGTGATATTCGGATCGAGAGGCGTACGGATAATGCCGTTTTCCAAGTCCCGCAACCCATCAAAATAATCCACCAATTCGCCATAGCGGTTGCTGTTGAGACACAAAGCCAATGCATTAATCGTAAAATCGCGCCGTTTCAGGTCATCTTCCAGGGTGCCGTCCTCCACAATAGGCTTGCGCGAATCGTGGTTATACGATTCTTTTCGCGCTCCCACAAACTCCAGATCATACCCTTTGTATTTCACTTGCGCCGTGCCAAAATTCCTGTAAACCTTCACTTTCGATTCTTTGCCCATTTTTTTCGCTACGGCTTTAGCCAACGCTATTCCGCTTCCGACAACCACAAAATCAATATCTTTCGACGTTCTGTGAAGAAAAATATCGCGAACATATCCTCCTATCACATAACACTCCATATTTATTTCGTCGGCAGCTTGCGAAACGAGTTTAAAAACAGGTTTGTTCAGATGTCTCTCGATTTCTTCGTAAGGGATATCCATAAAAATTACGGGTTTGTAATGCGTAACAATTTGCAAAATTACAATAAATCTCACAGGTAGCCTAATGCGGCCATTTTATTTCCGCAAAAATAATGGCTATCTTTCCTCTATAAATCATAAGTTATCTGGAGACTCTTTAAATTATATTATATTGATAATCAATAGTTTGAAAATAGAACAGTTTAATGCTTTGCAGAAAAAGGGCTTTAGTTTCTTATTCTGAGGAAAAGACTATATGATTAAGGTGTTGTTGCGATGGTACAGTAATTGATGATAATGGCAAAAACCGGAGAAAACGATAACATTTTCTCCGGTTTGCTTAATGATTAATATGCTATGAGCTATTTTAAGGTGAAATCCTTATCGTTCTTCTCCAAACAAAAGAAAATATCGGAATTAAACAAATGGCTTTCTTGACGCATTATTTTTTCCTTTCCGTATGTTATTTCTTCTATTGTAATGATACTTCCGCCAAAATTTTCAGAGTTTGAACATGAGTATTTGAAAGAAAAAAGCAATGTTAAATTATGGTTGTCAATATTCAAATTAATAGTTGATGTGCCCTGTGCTTCATTTCCGCCGTTAAAATGCATGCTTTTTTCATCGGGAAGTTCTGCATTGAAAGAAATATAGCGTCTTTTTATTTCGTTATGCTCTATTTCCTTGATTTCAAAAGGAATCTCTTTTTTTGAGAGTAATCCATATATTTTTATTTGTTTAATGAAGTCCTCATTCAATAAGAGGTCATTATTGGAAGAATCTACACATGACAATAACACACCATTGTGCAAAACAGATGCTCGCATTGGATTGTAAATATCTTCTTTTCCACAAGAAATAAGGAGTACGGACAACCAGCAAACATTAATAAATTCTCGGATATTCATAACTTTTTCTATTAATGGTTTATAAATTATGAGGTTTATTTTGATTACAAATATAACGTATTAAAATACACTTTTAAAGAAAAATAGAAGAATAGAATCTCATTTTTGCAATTATTTTATCTAAATTCGGCGAGAAATATATTAAATAACGTGAGTTCGATATAGTCAATATGTTATCGGCAATAGCAGCATACTCATTCTTCGATAAAAAACCTTCTATAAATCTTAATCAGGATATAGTAGATGAAAAAAGATTAGTAAAAGCTTAGGTCGAACTCACGTTGAATAAGTATCTCTCGAGGGTATTTGTTTCCGTGCATGGTCTTACGTGACTGTATCTTGTCGGCCGATTCATCGTTTCGCGGACACAGTCCCGCCCAACCCACCAAATGGGAAGCTTTACAAAAACGCTCATGTCATTGCCAATCTCGGAAAGTATGCACATCTTTCTAAAATTCTTTTGCCTTGTTCGTCCAAAATGCATGCAAATACACTATCTTTGTGAACGTCAAGGCCGCAAACTTTTTCCATAAAAATTACCGGAATAAATTGTTAGACAATTAGTTTATTTTTCGTTGGTCAATGAAAACCAACTTACAAAGGTAACATTTGTGCTTCGAGCACCGTACGGTAAGCCGTTAAAGTTTTGTGGCCTTGATTTTTATTGCGCGCGCTTGGAAATACCTCTTTTTTCATGTAATTTTGCACCTTATAAAAAGCAATTATGGATAAGAAAGTGCGCGTTCGTTTTGCTCCTAGTCCTACCGGGCCGCTTCATATCGGCGGCGTTCGTACGGCATTGTACAATTATTTATTTGCCAAGCAGCATCAGGGCGATTTTATTCTTCGTATCGAAGATACCGACTCCCAACGGTTCGTACCGGGAGCAGAAGAATACATTCAGGAAACCTTTGAGTGGCTGGGGTTGGAATTTGACGAGAGTCCCAAAAAAGGTGGACAATACGGTCCTTATCGACAATCGGAGCGAAAAGACATTTACGAGCAGTATGTTTGGCAACTCTTGGAAAATGGGGAGGCTTACCTTGCTTTTGATACGCCCGAAGAGCTGGAGAAAAAACGCAAAGAAATACCCAATTTTC
>ENA-UOYA01003366-UOYA01003366.1-activated-sludge-metagenome-genome-assembly--contig:-NODE-3366-length-14354-cov-8.035877_pt1 | contig 14354 bp, 14 predicted proteins | sample MGYA00238163_ERZ764804 | MGnify/ENA primary metagenome ERZ764804 (study PRJEB28919, sample SAMN05720223) | activated sludge metagenome | isolation source: Anaerobic digester | place: Hong Kong...
GCACCATACTGAATTGATTTGCCAGCTAAATTATTGGCTTGCAAAATCCCATCTTTCGTATGTACTAAGCTCTTAGCGTATGCTAACATGATCAGCCTCCTATCTGCAAGTCGAATGTATACAATGGCGATTTAATAACATTTAAAATTGACCCGTCAACATCATCTTGCGGCAGTTTCTTACATAGTTCTTGATATGGGCAGTAATCACATTGCCAATCGCCTTGACCGTAATCTGAGTGCGGAATTATATTATTCGTTATGTACTTATACGCTAACTTGAAGCGCTCTATGATATTTTCAACGTAGATGTCTTTTATCTGTATCTCTTCGTAGTCGTCGAACTTCTCTGACTCGTCAGATGAGATGTAGAGTTTACTTACTTTAATTCTATGCATCCCGCCGTTGTTGTCTAATGTCAGTTGATATTCTGCACCAACTTTATTATCTACCGCTCTGTAGTATAATCGCCATTCATCTATTTTAATACCATTGAGTAACGGCATCACAGTCTCCGTGTAAAGTAAATATAAGCCAGCTTGCAGTAAATGCTCTGGCTGTGGCGCCGATTGCGTCTGATCAATTAAGTGCGGCTGGCTATTCTTATTTGGCTTACGCTTATAGCCCGTTACATGCTGCTTAATGAAATTGTAGCCATGCCCGCTTTTGATTTCAACGCCTATGTACTTGCCATCTAAAATCACTATCTCATCCATCCTGCCATTAATGACAATTGGTGGAACTGGCATTGTATACGATACTTCCCTGGAGACAAATATACCAGCGCTCTTGTGCGACTCGATTGTATGGTCCTCTATATTATGACCTAATGCGAATGTATGTAGCGTGCGTACTCCATAATCCGCCTTTTGCATGCCTGCTCTGGCAAGAAAGAGCGCACGTAAGCATTTACCTATTACTACACCATCTGGTAATACATAACTCGCATCAGTCGGATAGAACTCGTTCTTGCCCGGAATCCTTAAATTGTCAAAGTCATTTAATTGTATTACAGAGTCCTCTAGTTTCATTAAACTTGTTGGCTTAGTCATCATTTACGCCTCCTCCATATGTAAAATTATCGAAATCAGGTTCATTCTCTTCCCAAGGTAGTTTCTGCAGATCGAAATCTATGTGCTTGATTGTCCTATCATGCCTCTGCAAAATGGAATATACACGCTTTGCAACTGTGCCTTGCGGCTCATTTAACGTACCACGCACTACTTGCCAAATTGTATTCACTATCTTTATACCATGGTATTTGCGGTAACTCTTTGGGAATTCACCTAATACATCACGCAATAGATTATTGAATAGCTTAAGCTCCGACCGACTGAGCGTGGTAATCATATCAACTAATGTCGGTAACCAAATTCTGTACTGCGTATGATACAAGATTAACGCCATCGCTTTCTGCGCTTCCTCTAACGATTCATCGTTATAACCTTTATCCTTGAATAGCGATTTGAATAACCATAGATATTTCGGCTTAGGACGCTTATCGCTACCATCCATTTCAGGTGCACCAAATAACGCGGGAATTGTGTATTCCGCTTGATAGTTTAGCCAATGCTCTTCGTATTTTAATCGATTGAGCTTATATCCAAAACTGTGGAATGCCTCGTAGATATTCTGCTGGAAACTGAAGTAACTAAGCTCATCTAAGCTTAGATTAATTGGCAAGTCTGGACTACACTCGATTGGTTGCATTATGTGATCAATTAAACTGAAGTTTATATCTAACTCGCGAGTTAGTAACTGCGCTAAGAATCCATTGTACGTGACTAGCGGATCTGTCAAAACTTGCGTGTCACGCCGCTCAAGAAGTGTGCTAAGTTTGAAACGCGTAATGCCAAATAGCTGTTGCACTTTTGCATGGAAGCGCTTGTCTTTCATAAGCATATGCTCTACTGTCCTGATTACTCGCTGCTCAGAACGCGTAAAGTCACGAACTATGTAATTTGATACCTCATTGGAAATGATCGTGTATAATTTAGAATTCCTATCGCTTACATGCTCCCACATATGCGCCATTGCAGCAAATATATCGTTCATCGTAGCATAGCGGGTTAAATGGTTATTTAACTTCGAAGCTAATGTTATCCAAACTAGCTCATCGTTTAATATATCCTTCAAACCCTTGAGGTATAAATATACTTGGCTTATGCCTATACCAATTGGCATGTAACCAAATACAACACCGGCAATCGCCGCCCAGGTCTTGCCCTTTGTGTATTCTTCACCGTATATACTACAGTTCAGTCTATACCAACTGGAATCCTTAACTTCCTTAAAGAGAATACCAGCTAACTTCTTCAATGTCTCACGCGGCAATTTGAAATTCGAGAATGTATAGCTCTTGCGTCTTAATAGACTGTAAAATCCATAACTCTCGCCACGATATAACACATGTGTGAATAACTGCGGGCGCTCCTTCTTCTTGTATGACTTGTACGCGGGGATAATGCCAGTGCGCTCATATTCCTCTAAGTCGTTTATGAATTTTTCTACATCAAGATAACGATTAATGAATGTATAAATACCTACTAAACAGTCATAGTGAATCTCTATCGTCGGCTTAATCCTTGCCCATTGGAATTCTTTGAATTCGTACAGTACTTCTAATAGCCCCTCGTATGTCATTAGATAATTGTCTAAGTCACGATCTAAATTCATGTGACTCTTATAGCGCTCTTTACGCTTAGCTTCTATGTCTGTCCTGCCAAATAACTCAAAGAAGCGCTCTACGGGGCGGTACTTCTCATAGTACTCTACTCCTAAATTGGAAATCTTATACCGCTCTATTATGAATTTGTCATCATCCATAGAGCCGATATAAATGTCCTTACCATAATGTCTAATAAATGGATATAACTCCTCGGGCGTTTTAGCTTTTGGACTAACAATATTGTTTTGGACTAAGCTTTTCGAACACGATTTGTCACTCACTAATTTGACATAAGACGCATTGGCATTATCACCTTGCGGGGCAAGTCCATTATCGTATGAGTTAACTAGTTTACGATTGTCATAACTGATAGAACTAATGTTTTGCATAGTATCTAAATCGTTAGAGACATACTGATTGACTATGTATGTGTTGTTAGTGCCAGCAGTTCCTTCGTATAAAAATGATTTTTTATTAAAAGACATACTGGCAATATCTTTATCAAGGAGAGGCATACTTGCATCTACTGGCGGGGTATGTCTATCTTGATTATATATATTCACTGACTGTTCATAACCAAACTGTGCATGAGAATCGCTGGAAGTGTTTTCCATGTTTTTAGTTGGTGTTGTATTTGATAGTTCGTACTTAAATATTTTAGACCAAAGGTACACTTTCGCCGAACTATCGATACAAAAAGTGATTTTCTTCTCGCCAGTTAACGAATTTTCAACTATGGTGACTAATGGTCTCAAGGTGACTGATGGTTTCAAAGTGACTGATGATTTTGAACTAGATACATCAGTGTCACGACCTTCGCCTTCGGCTTGTGACGTATGAACGGTTAGTGAATTACTTTCGTTGGAACTCATAATCTGAACATTATTAGTTTGTGGCATAGAGACATTATTGTCGCTATCTGTCTCATTAGTGGACGTATTACTAGTCTTATCTTTCGCCAATGGCGTATCAAGATCATCTACGATCGCAATGCGGCGTATGGTACTCACTTTCTGATAATCATAAAAGTGTATTGCATTGGTAGATATATTTGAAACTATCTTTGAAAAGTTAGTGGGTTTATAATGATCAATGAGAATCTGTTTCATAGATTCATTATTATTATTATATATATTAAATAATAAACGTACTATATTGGGCGAGATGGAATAACTGCTGAACTTAAGTTTATGGAATGCGTTAGAGTAAATTGCATATACTACAGATGCCACTTCTATTTCGCCAGGTGTGGGTTTACGTTTGGGATTGACTACTTCTATAACTGTGGTACCACTACCGCCGCGTGAGTACCTGCGTATATAGCCTAGCATTTCTAAGACAGATTCTATCTGTCGGAATATTCTTTCTGTAATTCCTATAATTTTACATAGCTCATCTGCAGGTAGCGCTATGTAACGTCTAGACTTGTTTTTGCTTGTTAAGTCTACTAGTTTCTCGTACACTTGCATTACTCTTTTTTGTCCTAGTAGCCTCATCAAGGCCACCTCGCTTCCATAATATTTGATTAACTCATTATATCACGAGGTGGCTGAATAATCAAGATATCTTTTTATATTTAATGATCTAATACTAAAGCTGCTCACCGTGCTTCAATTTGAGTTTGTCCTGATCTGTTAAGATCTAACTGTGTATATCTTCCTGCTAAGTTTCCATTTGACTGAATATGTATTCGTCGAAATCTTGTTCTTCCGCTGAGTCACGCATAGTGTTCATTTGACTCATCTAATCTTTTGAATGCTTCCAAAATTTATCCTAAATCCTACGTGGCAATAGATAAGTCACATACTGAAAAAACGAAATGCGGGAATACTTATATGACTCTATTAGTTTAATAATCTCGCAATAGATAGTTTGTATTATATCTTCTTCCTCGTAGCCCTATATCTTCACATTTTGCTGTAGGATAGATAAGAACTCATCTGTGTTCTTAATAGACGATGTGCTCTTCATATTAGAAAGCATATAGCTCTATACTTGCGGCGATACCTTATAGTCGTTATAGCCTATTAGATACATCTTAATTGCCCGCACGTGGTTGGTTAGAATTTCCAGAATTATTTGGAACTATTGCTCTTTCATTTTGTTATTCTTTGCTGTTTTGTAATCGTTAACCTATTTATCTAGTTTAGTGGTATCAATATTAGACATACTTATCATCTTCCGGAATTAAATCTGTATGTGATAGAGCGAGTAGTATTGCGAATGCTTCATCGATACTTGTTAGTTCAATTTTATACATATCAGCCACATACTTAGCTATCTCTTTATGGTATGCTTTGCTATTTGGGAACTGCTTTGCATTGAATGGCAAAATCTTGTATATCTCAGTTGGCGCGGATAAATAGATTGGTATATCGAATTTGTCATGAATCATATAAAGCAGCATGCCTACCATTTTAGATAGTATAAGTGCGCTCTTAGCATTCACATGTACATATTGATCTTCTATAATTGCTAATTCAACTGGCTTCTTGTACTTCTCTTGGAATGTATTAATGGCATTTGTCAAGCTATCTGCAATGACAACAGACCTCTAAAGTGCGTTCATGTCTTTCATGCCACTGAATGTACCACTAAGTAGCACGTTATTTCCCTCAGTCATCGCCCAGCCAGTAGAGATAGTGCCTGGGTCGATACCCAATATTACCATAATATCACCTCTCAGCATCAGCAATCTATTTCTGAAAAGTCGAATGTAGACGGCTTACCACGTGTAATCTCTCTTAAATGCACTGTTACTGTATAGCTTCGTTTAGGCATATGTGTAGCTGTGAAATCGTATGGTAGATCGAACTCTATTGTGTATGCATTGTACGTCTCAGCTTGTGGTTGTTCGAAATCGGTGGTAATTTCTGTTGTTATAAATGCATCGTATTTAGCCATCTTGATCTTGCTCCTTTATTATGTTTGTGATTAGTGTGCTTAATAGTTCTGATAGTTTAACATCATCTATATGGTCTAGTATATCCGTATTGATTCGTAGTAGCTTAATTCCCGCGTTTGCCAATGCTACATCTTTCATATAGTCTAATCGTTTACGTGTTTCAAATTTTACACCTGCTTCCACATCACCTCCATATGAGACTGGCTTTCTGTGGTGTTCGCCGTCTACTTCGATCCCTATGTGTAATTCTGGGATGTAGATGTCAAGTGGGCTATGTCGTATACTCTTTGGCGCGTCTGTTAGATATGAAAGCGAATATTGTGACTGGATATTGAAATATGGGAATAGTTTTCTTAAGCAAGTTATCACTCGCTGCTCATATTTACTCATCGTTTTTAGACCTCCTAAAGATAGTATTCCAAAATTTATATGCGTATGTATGGCATATATGCTTCATTATGCACGTGTCACATTGGTAAGTCCATAAATTTGGGATATATTCCGCATTATGCCGTGTAAATTTTCGGAGATCTAGTTCTTTTAATTCATCACGTAGCATTTCAATCTCGCGCCGCTTATATATTTTCTTATATATGCGCATATTAATGGTACTACTCTTATTCTTATATAAATTGAATACTCGCACATAGCGGTATTTATCTATACTATTAGTCAGTAGTATTATTAAATCTGGCGGGTACATTATATAGCCAGAATTAATATCGTTGCCAATTGTCAATTTGAAATAGTCAATCTATTCAAGGGTCTTGAATGTACTAACTACTACAGGCTAGTAGATATCATAATCATAGCATGGTATTTTAATAGTTTCCACTCGATCGATTTTGAATCCGTTAAATTTATTAAACTAGTTTGATAGATATGCGCGTGCATGCTCCTCGAAGTGTTTATATAGCTAGTTCTCATTAGCAAATTGTCCAAGTATGGGTATAACGCGGTTACGCTCAATTTGTGCTCGTATTTCCTAAATTAGGTTATTAGTAACACGTGCATTATAGAAGCCAAGGTCAATGAATTGTTCTAGGTATTGTAATACAATCTCGCGCTAGTATAAATTGCCGAATATTAATTCATGTGTCTATGCATACTAGCCATCATACTATTTAGAAACGCGTAGTATTTTATTATCTTTGCCTAATGACACATAGCGAAATATAGTCTCGCCCAAGTATGGGCAGAACGTGGTGGTGTCTAAATACTATATGTCTAGTTTGTCTTTCTACTATTCTGTTAAGTGTAACATTATGATTCCCCCCGCAATACTTTTATAGCAGAGTCGATGATAGCATTTTGTGACTCTAACTTGATTTTAGCGCATTCGTATAAGATTTTATAGTATGTTAGCTCATCTAGAGTGGAACGACTTACAAGACCTTCTATGTATTGTAAGTCATAATGCGATAGGTAATTTACTATAGATTTGAAGTCGCCATTTTGCAATAGGAAGTCAAATGCTGTTGTTGTTGGTAATTTATAGAATCCATTCGGGTCATCACGTAGTACTTCGTCTATGTCTTTCCCATCTGGTAGTAGCCTAATTGTAATAGCGAATTTATGCTTAGCTATAGGCCCGTTAATTGCATGTATCATAGACTTGATACCTGCATCATCGCCATCTAGCATTAAAACGAGTGAAGTATAGCCCCATAGCTTAACACGATCAAGCATGTATTCTGTTAATGCAGTGCCGCCTAGTGCTACAGCATTCATAAAGCCATGCTCCCATAGTGCGATTGCATCGTTATAACCTTCAACTATGATGAGTTCTTTAGCATTAGACACTTTCGGTTGGCTGGCGGCGATATTCATACCGTATAAGATTCTATTCTTCTGGTATAATAGTGTACTACCAGAATTGATATATTTATATTCCTGATTAGATGTGCTAAGTGCGCGGGATACAAACCCAATTGGATTACCAAAGTCATCGTATATAGTATAAATTAACCGATCTTTTTGGAACGGGATTAGTACTTTAGTAATAGTTTCCTCGTCTAATTTAAATTTCTTTGTGACTGTATTAATAACTGTATTCTTATTAAAGTTATCTTTTAATTCTATGATATTATATTTATATGATAAGTCTGGCGAGTATATCCCCTTTTGAGTTAGGAATTGTATAGCTTGATTACTTAATTCGTGTGTTGTATAATTCTCAATAATGAATTTTATGGCAGATAGATAGTTAAGCTTTGTTTTATCCTCCTCTTCTAGAACTACTGTATATTTATCCAGGCCGAGCTTGTTCAGCATCTCATTGTAGGCACTTTCCAGTTCATACACGTTAGCCGGGGTTCGTCCCCGGTTCTTTTTATAATATACATCTACTAGTCTGTAACGTTTACTACAGCCAAAGCAGTATGCTACTACCGATTTGTGGTTTAGGTAGAGTTGCATAGATGGTTTATCATCATCATGGAATGGGCATAGTATTTTAGTTTTTGATTCGCCAAATAGATTTTTAGCGATATCGATTAGCGGGATATCCATCATTAGCATATCCGCCTTTTCCTTACTTATATTCATAAGGACACCCCCTCAAAACTCAAATAGCGTGGGCATTGTTACATCTTGCTTATGTTTCTTCATATTCTCGCTATTGATATGGTAATGCTTCTGCATACCATCGATAATATCTAACGCGCGACGTATTCGTATATCTTGCTCCAAATCTTCTTCTATTTCCTGGTCGTTAAGTACGATGTCAAATATATCTGACTGGCTGTTACTTGTTTTTAGTACGTAGTCGATTACTACTGATAGTAGTACATCAGATGTGATTTCTTCAATGTATTTAATTGTTCTATAAATATCTTCTCTATTAATTTCATGTAGTTCGGCGGCTATTTCTTCATCAGTTTTATTGCAATTGAATCTTAGGGCGGCTATTTTATTGATTAGTTTCTTAGTCTCCTCATCCATTAATAGAATTACCATATTAAATACGTCGCACGTTTCTTTGTAGATATTATCTCTATATTTATATAATTCAGAAGTCGGATCATTTAAAAGATCTTTAATGATATTAATGTACTTATCCCTTTTCATATGGCACACCTCTATCTTATTTAAATTTCTTGAGGTGATTATATAATTGTAAGATAATGCCAAAGAACTCCTGATCTACATTTTGTGTGCGATCAGGGTGACATCTGCGTATGATGTCTTTTAGTGTTCTAAGTATATTTTTAGAACATAGGATTTCTAGTATTATCTAGCGATTACTGCAACTCATTTCAGTGTCAGAGCTTGGTATGATATGTTTTGTATATTGAATTTTGTGCATATGCTGTTATTCATCTCCATCGTGACATAACCCAATTGCGGGGATTTGGATAACCTGCCAACTTTAGTTATATAGTCAGAATAAAGAGTCATACATCCACTTTCTAGTCCAATGCGGCCCATATGGGTAATCATAGCCAATTGATGCGTGTGGCCTATGATCATAATGTCGAAGTTAATGCGTTTATCCATACCAGTTTCTATAGCTTTCTTAACTGTGCTACCTGGTGTTGATAGGTAATTCAAAGGATGAATAAATGCGACATTATTAATTACGAAGAATCGGCTATCGATATAAGTTACATTTTGAAGCGGGCCTTTATCAACTAGCTTATCCTTGTCTAATGAAATATCTCTACACACATAGTAATTTAGCGTGCCAGGTACAAGGAAAGCCAAATCTTTTGCTCGATCCCCGATATATTTAGTTAGCCTCCTCTCATGGTTACCATCTAAGATGAATACGTGTGCAAACTTACTAGTCCATTCTCGTACTAACTGATTAGCTTGCATAATATTGTCTATAATTGGATTCGTTGCAGGGTATGCGAAGTTTGATAGTTGCACAGAGTCTACTAAGTCGCCGTTAACTACTAAGAATGTATCAGGGCTTGCCCAATCGTTGATAGTATCATCTACAACCTCTTGAAGCTGAAATGGTATGTGTAAATCTGAGATATTGAGCACAGTGCCATGTGGTATTTCGACAAATGGTATATACTCGTCATAATCACGGATTCTATCAGCCAGCTACTTATCTAACATCTGGTACATCACCTCCGGTAATATTATAGCTCTACTCTCGGATATTAACTATTAATATTTTTAACATAGTCTTCTAATATCTGTTCGTATAAGTTTACGTTCTCTTTTAGATAATCTATTACCGCTTGGCGGCCGTGCAACTTCTGATTATTTATAATATAGAATGCGCCATTATGTTCTAATAGATCGTTATTAATCATAAACTCAACATTTGTTTCTAGAACTGATAGCCCGTTAGCTGTAGTGATGATTAAGTTTTCCGTTCTAAATGGTATACCAGTTTTGTTTTTAAGGCACTTAACTTGCGTAATTATACCTGCCGGCTGTTCCTTTGTGCCATAGAAGTCTTTTCGTTTAAGTTCAAGCCGTACAGCAACCATATGTTTATATGCATATGCGCCTGGCACTGTTGTGGATGCGCCGTATGGGCTAATATTTGCTCTTACCTGATTAATTACTAATAATGTAGTCCCGCTTTTTTCGATGATAGGTGTAATTAGTTCTATGAAATTAGTTTGTTTCTTAGCGCTTAGTCCTGGCCTACTGAAGTTAGTTGGATCTTCGTCTTTATACAATTCAGCAGGTGCCAATGCTGGTAGTGAATCGAGAATTATAAGACTAGACTCATTAGATTTGGCGGTGTCTATAATTGCATCGAATGCTTCGTCCATACTATTAGGATAGAGTACAAATAGCTTCTCATTTTTCATTGCTTCTTCTACATTAACGCCATTTTTAACTGCCCAATTTGAGTCAAATGAATATTCTGCATCAACATATACGACTGCCTTGTCTTTTACTTTTTGTAGCATTCTAGATAGAATGAAGATTGCCAGTGTTGTTTTGCCAGTACCATTTTCTCCATAAATCTCGATAATCTTACCACACGGTACGCCGCCATCTAATACGTAATCAAGCGGCAATAAACCAGTTGGTATATGTTTAACATTTTTCATACCTAGTGCACGCTCATATTTATCTAGTAATGTAGCTAGTGTCTTTATTGCCATATTCACACCTCCGAATCTAATTTATTCAGGATACCGTCCACATAATCGAGCGTATCTGGGCTAAGCTTAACATCAGGCGATGCTAGTTGTTCTTCCTTTTGTTCTGCATGTTGATTTGTATTTAATACTATGCCAATATCGCTCATAGATGTTACTAGGTATATCTTCTTAGCGCCTACGCCAGTTAGTTTATACCTACCTTCGATCCAGCTGTTTCTCAGTGAGTTCCATACTGAGTTATCAGTCGGGCCGAAAATTAATATCTCTGCATTTATAAATGACGGCTTCTTATCAGGATCGTAGGTGTACACGGCATATGCAGAATATTTCTTGCTTGCTCTGTCATTTTTAAATGTATGCTCTTCTAGTACATCTTTCAATTTGAATTTGCCAATTACTTCTATATAGCCAAACATATACAAACCACCTCTTAGTAGAAGATAACGTATTGTTGCCCAAATTTTATTATCAGGCTTGACTCATATGTATACACATCCATATCGATACCATATACTTTAGTTACTTGCGCAAGTTTATTAGCCGAGATGGTTTTGCTAAATCGCCCGCCAATGTACGGACCGACTGTGACGCTTCCTAATTTAAGTATTCCGTCTTTACCAATTACACGTATTAACTCATTATTAGGCTCATACTTGATATGTCCAATGTAAGTTACTAATTTCAAATCAATAGGTTCAGCTGGCGCTTTCTTATATGGTAGAATTGCGGCATATGTATAATCTGAGTTAAAGATATATAGATCAATTCCAGTATAGAAATAGATTTTATCACATGAATCACATGCGTACTCTAATGATTTAATTGTATGCGCAAATTGCATGAATTGTATAGCCATACTTGGTAGTTCCGTATTGACCGGCTTGACTAGTTCTGAGTTATGATTTCTAATTGACATAGTTCTACGTGTGATAACTACATCGCATTCGTCTGTGATAGCCGTATTAAAGAATGCGATATCTTTATATGCGTCACGTATCTTGATATAGTTATCGCTATAATCCAATCTATCTGGCATAGGAAATAGTAAATCATCTGCATCTGTAAAACTTAGTGGTACTGTATCTATTACTTTCTTACCACGATAGAATTCAATGTGCGGGTTATTGGAAATTACTAATTCGTAATTTTTCTTCTTACCTATAATTTTAGTTATCTCATCTAAATCTAATGATATATTCAAATGCGGCTCGTTCTTGTATCTATAGCACATCAAGCCTACATCGTCACTAGTTGTTAGAACAGTATAGCCATTATCGTATGAAGCTATTACTTTTGGTCTGTATGTAGTTTCACCCGTAAATGCTTTAAGCATCTTGTATATATGCGACAATGTCATCAACCTCCTTCTTAAGTAAAAGTTCAAGATAATATGGTATAAAGCTAACTGGCTTCAAGTCGTTGCTAATTAATGTACTCTGCAACGTCCGCTCGAAATTGACATCAGTAATGAAACATACAGACTTCTTGGCGCGAGTGATAGCAGTATATAGTAATTGTTTAGTCCACATATATGCGTGATCCGCTATGAATGAAATGAATACTGTATCATTGAATTCTGAGCCTTGCGATTTATGCACAGTTAAGGCATATGCCGGCTCTATGTATCGTGAATATTCAATTGGTGTATACTCGTATACACGCTCGCCAAATGCAATATGTGTTATATAATCGTTTGATGTATTATGCTGTATATATCCAATTTGCCCATTGAATATACCACGTGAGTAGTCATTCTCTACGCAGATACATTTAGTTACCTGCGGCATTTTAGGATCAGAGCGGAATTTCTTAGTTACTATTTTAAGCCCGATAGAATTGATAGTTTCAGTACTAATTATACTTGCGCGTTTATGCCTGGTGGGGATTAGTATAGTAGCGTTATTGCCGCGTTTATCTATTATGTGTTTAATTACGTCTACTAGTTCTTCTGATTTGATTGTTATTTTAGCTACTTCTTTATCATTTTGACTAAGTAGCCTAATCACTTCTCCATAATTGCGGTTATTAACTGCATATGCTAATCTCAGTAACTTACCTTCACTCTGCCTGAATACCTTATTAAGTGTAGTTACATGTATCAGTTTTGATTCTATAAGCACTTGGAATGGTGCACCTGCGCCTACTGCTGGCAATTGGAATGGGTCGCCAACAAATACTATGAATGATTTCTCTGGTATACTCTTAAGGAATTCAGCTAGTATATCCAAATCGACCATACTAGCTTCATCGATTATATAGAATTGATTATATAATTGTCGCTGTGCCTGCAATCCGTTCCAACCAATTGAGTAATGGATAGTTTTGCCGCCTAGGTTACTAAGTCTATCTGCTGCCTTACCAGTTGGCGCAATTGCTATAGGGTTGAGATCTAGTGATTGGGCAAGCTCGTAGATAGCTTGTATGACTGTAGATTTACCAGTACCTGCGCCGCCTGTGATAATTGATACTCTATTATTAAATGCTGCTTTAATTGCAGCAATTTGCTCGTCGCTGTAATAACCGGCATTAGCATATGTATTCATAATATGGTATTCTACCTCGCTAGGTATGAACTCGTCTATTGCGAGTGTAAGTAACTTAGCGAGTCTAGTGGCTATTTCCTTCTCAATTTCATAATAGCGGCTAATCATATATGTATTATCTTCAAACTTAATTAATTCATTTAACGAGCACATATTATCAATTGCCTGTCCGACTATGAAGCTAGGTACCTGTGCGCTGCGTGTGCACTTTTTAATTATCTGATCTCGATTGACTATATCTAGTTTCAGAGTATTTATGTAGTAATACATAGTTGACTTGATATATGCCGCCACACGATTGAGATTTGTCTTATCGATGTTGAATTCACGCATAACATAATTGTCTAGTTGCCTAATGTTGAGTGTTGGATTCACGTCGACTAGCTTATATGGGTCTTCTGAGATTTGTTTCTGCAAGTCATGTAAGAGTATATAATCTGACATATTAATTGCATCTTTAAGTTCTAAGCTTGAGCCGAGTATGTAGTACAATTCATCTACAATCTGGAACTCATAGATTGTCTTTATGATATCTTCCTTCTGCTTAGTTGATATATTTAACTCATACACATCTGGTATAAACTCATCGAGTGAACTTACTGTTAGCGGGGCATTTCGTGCTACTCGCGATTTCTGTACTGTATTTATAATCTCAGTAGCCTTTTTAGTGCCGATGCCTTTAACTGTAGTAATTACCTTATAAAGCGAATACATATTATACTCAATTATGAATCCACCATGCACGACATTGTATAGATTATCCTTATTGCTTTGCTCGACTTGCAATGTCATTCGTTCGCCCTTATTAACTCTGCCGAATGTGCCAGCTATGTTTATTGTCTTCTCATACCCGTCGGGCAGAAACTCGAAGATATAGTTATTACCAGAGCCATAGTATTTATGCCAGATAACTTTGACTACTGTGCCTGTAACTTTCATAATGTCACCACCCATCATCGCCGAATGTATCGAAGTAGTCTTTTGATAGTTGTTTCAGTACGCTACTCTCGAATATAGAATCTTTACCTTCAACTGCCTCGGCGAATATTTCCAGCTTCTCTGTTATGAGCTTATATGCGTGCGTTTCAACTCCCTCAGATACAAGATCGTATATGAATTTCGGTTCTGTAATTCCTATCCTATGAATTCTATCTATCC
>ENA-UOYA01003368-UOYA01003368.1-activated-sludge-metagenome-genome-assembly--contig:-NODE-3368-length-14345-cov-12.715395_pt1 | contig 14345 bp, 32 predicted proteins | sample MGYA00238163_ERZ764804 | MGnify/ENA primary metagenome ERZ764804 (study PRJEB28919, sample SAMN05720223) | activated sludge metagenome | isolation source: Anaerobic digester | place: Hong Kong...
CACCAGCAACTGATCCGGAGCCTGTAAAACCAGTTGTGCCAGCTCCGGCACCTGTTACGAAAACAGTAAACGAATATTCAGGAGATGGTTGGAGCCTTCAATTGCCATTAGACTTTCAGAAAAAAGATTTGGAGAACAATTCCGTTTTAATTGCAGGTTGGCAACCATCTTCCAAGGTATTGGTGTTATTGGTAAGATCTCCATCTAATGATTCTTTGGATGATTTTACCGGAGATTTGTTTAATGCCTTTGCTTTAAAAGGGATGAAGGTTTCGAGCTTATCCAAGGGAATTTTAAATAATGTTCCATTTGTTAAGTGTGATTTGACAAAGGAAAATATGACCGTTCGAAATTGGATTTTGATGAGCAAAGGTTATGCTTATTCATTGGCATGCGGCGGAGCAAGCGCAAATGTTGAAGATAATGTATTTATTTGTAGTAAAATTGCGGCTACATTAAAATTAAATTAATTATGTATTTAGGGTATGAGGTAATTAGGTCTATACATCCATTACATCATGCATTGATTCCAATGCCTGTATTTTTAATTAAAGATACTGAATTTGGTATTGAAATACCAGATAGGATTCCTCTTAGAGCAATAATTAAAGCTTATGAGTGTCAAAATTCTGATATTAAGAAAGTTCTTTTGGAAGTTTTTACGCACGATATTAGGTATTCAAACAATAAATTTGCAAATAATACAATATCAGATATTGATGTTTCAATATTAAAATCAATTAAATATCGCTTGAATGAAAAATTGTACGATATTGAGTATGATAAATTTGACCTTTATAAGCAAGAGCTTTTAGATTATATTGATAAGTTATTGTTGTTTGTTTGATTTGACTTATGTTTAAAGATATATTTTATAATGGTCATGGCAGTTATACTTTGATAGATGCCAATTTTAATGTGATTTTTGAAGGTGCACATAGCTACGGATCGGCAATTGCATACTTAGTTGATAAATTAATTGATGAGTATGAAAGTCGTGGTCTAAATGTTGTAGAAAATTTATTTTTATTTTTATTAACAAAAGGATATAATAAAAGTGATTTTAACGAATTTATAAAATTTTTGATAAAAAATTCAAATAAATTTTCTTTATATTCAGATAAAATTGATGAAAAATTTGAAAGAATGAAATGTTTATTATAGTTAGGCAAATGCACACCAGTCAGAATTATGTTTCAAAATATTAAGTCATTTTTTATACATCCTTTACTATATAATAGTGGACGTAAAGTAGACCCGATGTTATATGAAGTTACTGACTCTAATTTTACATCTAAAATAATAGCTCGTAGTAATGTAGAGGCTGTAATTTTAGAATATGAATTAAGAAATTTGGATGTTGTTTTAAATTTGAATCAATTTTTTATTAATTATACTTATAAACACTATAAAATTGAAAAAATATTAGATGTAATTAATCTTCATAAACATTTTGTAAAAGACGAACCTCGATACACTAATTATATAGAATCTTCTTTTGATAAGTTTAAGGCTTTAAATATATATGGATAATATATTAATAATTGATGGTATGAATAATATTCATCGCGCTAATACGATTTTTGGTAAAAGAAGTCATAATCGTTGTGAAGGCGGATTTACTTGCGGTCATAAAACATTAGAATTGCATTGCGAATGTGGTGGAATTTGGGATTCTATTGATGAAAAATGTTTAAAGGATGTTACAGAAGAATATGTTTTAATATATAATTTTTTCCGCAATTTGAGAGCAACAGTAGAGCAATTTAGTCCAGATAAGATATTTTTTGTTTTGGAAGGTCATCCAGAACACAGATATGCAATTTATCCTCAATATAAAGCTAATAGGATTATTAAACAAGCAAATAAGCAAGAATCTCGTGATAAATTTAATGAGGCTGTTGCTATTATAGTAAAATTGCTTAAGAATTTACCAATAACTACAGTTAGGGCGGCTAAATTTGAATGCGATGATGTTATTGGGACATTGGTAGAAAATTTAAAAGATGAGTCAGTTACGATATTTTCAAATGATTCTGATTTTACGCAATTATTACAAAAGGGTTATAGCAATTTAAAGTTATATAATCCGATTAAAAAAGAGTATGTTGTAGCTCCTGAATATCCGTACCTTTATTGGAAGGCGCTAAACGGAGACGCAAGTGACAATATTTCCAAACTATTAACTCCAGCAAAAGCATTAAAAGCAATTAATAATCCGGAAATTTTAAGTAAGTTTATGGAATTAGAGGAAAATAGAGCTAATTTTAATATAAATAAAGAACTTATTGAAATTAAAATGGTTCCTGATGAAGATTTAATAGTGGAAGATGGAATAGCTAATTGGGAAGATCTTAAAACTTCATTTAATTCAATGAGATTTAATTCTATTACAAATGACAAAAGCTGGAATAAATATAAAGAAACGTTTGATTGTGTTAAATTTTAATAATGAAAATTAAATTATGTCAAAAGTCAAATTTCACATTATATTATTTTCTAATAGATGATAATTATAAAATATCATTTATGATGCCATTTTCAAAATATGATTTTAAATTTTGTCTAAGTAAATTTACGGAAATTAGTAAAAAATTCAACGATATTATTAATTTTCTAGTCCAAATAACTTTGCAATTAGATGAATGTATTCCATTAAAAAATTATTATTTTGTAGATTTATGAAGCATAAAAAATATAACAAGTATTTATTTGCTTATATTGAAAAATACAATCAATATAAGTTGTTTTTATGAATAAAGAAATTATAAAAGTTCAGTTTTTTCCAAGATCTTATTGGCAAGGCAGCTTATTATTAATTAATGACACGCTTCAAATTAAAGCGCATCAATATCTTACTCATTTAGAATTTTATGAAATAATGTCGGAATTTCTTGATAAAATAAGTTGGAAATATAAAAATCGCCATAACGCAGTTATCAATTTTTTAGTTCAAATGACATTTGAGTATAATAAATTTGTAAAAGACATTAACAATCATGCTACATTCTGTCAATTTTTATATAAAAAGAAATCTTATAGAAAATATTTAAATGATTATATTGATAAATATAGTAAATTAAAATTATTAGTATGAATGGATTTATTGTTTCTAAAATTTCAAATGATTCTATTTTAATTAGAAATAGTGCTGGATTCAGTCATATTATACCTTCATATGTAAAAGTTAATGATTTAGATTATTTATTGGAGAAATGTTTGAGGTGTAAATTTTCAACAAAAGATATAGCTAACTTACTGATAAGTTTAGTTATTTTTCTAAATAAAGCTGATTATGGGCTTTTTGATCACGCAGAAGATATGCGTTGTTATCTAACTAAACGTAAATTTAGAAAATTTGAAAATTCACATAGCAAACTTGATACTTCAACTTATGTGGATGAGTTTGAAAAAATGTACAGTTTATACGTTTTAATTTCTTAAATTTTAATATATTTGCAATCTTCTGGTGAGCAATTAAATCGTTTTGCATATTCAATTGCATCAATTTTATTAGGAAACATAATTTTTGGATTTATGAATTGATTCATAATGCTTGGTCCATCCGTATGCTGTAAATTAATATGATGACCATATTCATGGATAGTTGTGCATCTAAAAACGATAGGATCTGTTAATCTATCATAAGCTAAGTATACGAATCGAGTATTATTGTTATTATAAGCACAAAGACCTAAAGTATGTGAATTTATGTTTTTATCCCATTGTTGAATTAATGGATTAGAAGAATGAACTCTAATAAGCTTATTTTCTTCTATATTCATATCAAATTCACCTAAATCATAATGTACATAGAAAATAATATTATTGTTTGTAAATTCTGTTAATATTTGCAATGCTTGTGCAATTAATAGCCTTTCTTTTGGTGTAAAATTAATATCAGCATGAATTATTTCTATAATTGCATGATTATCATGTTCTTTGGGAATATTAAATAAAAATTGTGGTGGTTTTATATTAATTTGCAATAAAATTAATGTTCTATATAGAAAATAAATTATTTTTAATATAATGTCCACAAAGATATACAATAATAACCATGTTTAAAAATTTGATTTATATTGCGGAAGTTACAGACCATACTTCTGGTATTAGAACACATCATTATGCTTTACAAGATTCAAATTTAAACACTATATATTTTACACATGATTTTAAGTTCCCTAAAGAAAGAGAAGATTTAGTAACTGATATTGCCGTACATATAATTGCTTTAATTTCTTTCTATAAAAAGAAAAATATAGAGATCTTTGCAAATACTTTTAGGTATATAATATCTTATTGCGATGCATATGAACAGGACATTCATAACGTTATGCGTTATTTGCATAATCAAGTTGATAGTATAGACAAAAATATAAATTTCAATATCATGTATTATGACAAATTGTTAAAGATGTGTGAAAGCTATAAAGCGTTTTTATAATGTTTAAAAGTGTACATTTTTTGCACGAGTGGATAGTAAATTCTGGTTTTAACCAATTAGAATTTCATGGTTCAGTATATAATTTAATTGATTCAGAATTTCAAACTAATATACAACACTATATAAATAGCGATATTTCAAATAAGTTTGTCGGACGTTATAAATTTTTAGATGCTTATATAGGTATAATTCCAGTTATCCATGAATATAAAAATAGAAAATTAGATGTAGTAACTAACGCCCTGTTGTATAATTTATATTTTCATACTAATACAACACCTATTTTATCATTTGAAGATATGTTAAAAACACAATTAGAGTTAATTCCGCAAATTGAACCTTCGCTGAAATGGTTCCATTGATTTTAAAAAAATGGGAAAATTATAAGGCTATTATTTAGCGTAGATATAGTAAAGCGTAGTATATGAAAATTTTCATTTTAGGTTTGTCAAAATCTGGCAAAACAACTGTATCAAAAGCACTATGCAGTCAAAGCAATATAAACTGTGTATCGCCTTTTGATTGGTTTAAAAATTCATTTAGGTGTAAATCATTAAATGAATCAGATATTGATTATCAAAAAGATTTTCAAAATTATTTAACTAATTCTTTAAAAAAAGAACCAACATTATTTTCTAACTATATAGAATCTTGTTGTTTTTGGAATGAAGAGAAAATTTCCATTATTGATGGAATGCTTGATCCTAAAAACTTTATAGATGTTTTTGATTGGAATACTGATATGTTGGTTGTTCTAAATAGATTAGATAACAATAGCGATAATGATTATGATCATATATCGCTTAATGTTATTAGAGATTATTGTTTTTGGTTATCTAATAGTGGTTTAATGCCTAAAGATAGGTGGCAAGAATTTAATTTTAAGTTTAATGGTTTAAATTCTGAGCATTTTAAGAAGATTGGAGCTAAAAATACTTTATGGATAGTTCATAATATCGAAAAGGTAATTGAGATATTAAAGCAATCCATCATCGATATAGCCTAATTCACCTTCCCAGCCAATATCTCTATTACTAACTCTATTAATAACTTTGTCTCTTATTAATTTATAAGTAGGGTTATCTTGATCTATTTTTAATTTATTAAATATTTCTTTTATTATTTTATTTTCATCAAAATATGCAAAATCAGTAAAAGGATCTAAATAAGTAGCTATTGATGTCTGTATTACTTTTGCGATACCATCATCTCCACGCTTTATTTTATGAAAAAGTTTCTTTCTGTTTTGAGCATCTTCTATACTTTCATTGAATGCTATTAATTTTTCTTCAATTTGCTCAGGTGTAAATCCTTGAAATTGATATTCTTCTTTTAATGATTTTATTTTTTTCGCTTTGTCTTTTTGAGCAGTTAGAAGCTTAATATATTCTGCCAAAGCAACACTCATACTTCCCATTTCTATATAATTAGTAATTTGTTTTTTTATTTTAGCTTCAACATTCGTTCTTAAATTTTGTCTAATGTATTGAATTATAGCGCTTTCAATTTGATTTTGTGCATCTTGCGCAATTTCTGGATTTTCAGAGTTCCATTGCGTCATTTTCACTTTTTTATTTTCTATACTTTTATGTTTGTGTGTTAAATTTTTCTTTTTATGACCATGATGAAAATCTGGATTTAATCTAAATTGTTCTACCATAGCAGCCCAATGATCTTCTGCATATTTTTTGTTTTGAGCGACTTTATGAGCGCCTTCCGTATCTTTACCCTCTTTAAAATCTTTTAATGCTTGTTCGCTTTTCTTTTTTTGGCGAAGTTTTCGCTCTTTAATTTTTAATTCATTTTCTGGAGATCTAACTTTAACTTTATTTGTAATATTTGTTCTTGCATATTCTTGACCATCATTACCAATACCAGTCTGTTCTGAAACGCGAGTAGGATCTTCTATTACGTGTTTTAAATGCTCTGGCAAAGCCATTTCATTGAACATTTGCTCAGCGCCAAGTTCTTTTGCTTCTTGAGCCCAGTCTTCTTCTGTTATTTCATTTAAACCGGCATCTTGTTCTTTATTATTATTACTTATTATTTCAATAATATATTCTTGCAATCTACCAGTTTCATTTGAAACTTCTTGTAGTGCATCGCAAAGTTTTTCAAAATTAGATTTTTCAATTTTATCGCCAAACTCATCTTTTTCTTTTGTGGTCTTAGAAAAGAAACTATCTCCCCACAAGCTAACGAGTTTTTTGCTCTTCAATAAAGAATTAATTTTTTCATTTATTTGTTTAGGAACATCTTTCTCTAATTCTTCAATTAGTTTTATGTTTCCAGATTTTAAAGCAACTTTAACTTTTATTTCAAAGTCATTATATTGTTTTACGACATCTTGAATTGCACTTTTTATTTCCGGATCTTCAATCTTAGATGAAAATCCATCAATTTTTGAAACTAATGCCGTACCGGCAAATTTGCTGATATATGACTGCTCAAAAGCGTTTTTCAAAAAATCTTCTGACTTTGCAAACAAAACATCTAACTTATTCATATATTTATGGCGAAATATCGCTACAATCAAAATAGTTATGCAAAACCTAATTCAAACAAAAGAATATAATTTTTTATGTCTTAAATTTAAGAAAACAATGTGCGTTAAACAAAAGCTAAGTATATGGAATGTTTATGTTTTTGGATATGACCTTGGAATAAGATTCATTTTAAAATGAAAATAGAAGAATTAAAGCAATATATTGCTACAGGCAGACAAGATAATAGAAAATTTGTTATTATTGTTTATGATTTGGTTGAAAAAGATTATTATCCACATTACTTTGACCATGACGATGTTGATTTTGAATGGTCTAAATTTATATCAGAAAGCAAAATGAAACCAATGGTTAGCTTTAATTTAAATAAATTTATTTATGGAATAGATTAAATGCCAAATTTTAATGCAAAAAGCTTTGAAGTTGCACTTTTATTAATCAATGAAGGATTTATTATGATAAATAATTTCGATGAATCTGGTTGGAATTTGCAATATCCTGATAATATGTCCGCTCAAAAAGCTAAACAAATTATTTCTGCTTGTATAAATATTCATAAATATGAAAAAGATATAGAGAATGCCACTAATAAATATAATCATTATATAAAATTACTTAATGATATTAAAACGTGATTCTATGAATCAAATCATATGTTTATATGTTCGGTGAAAATAAGCGTAATTTTTTGTTTAGGTGTGAAGATTGCCAAATGATTACATCTGTTGAACTTGAAGATCCTGTTGATATTGCTTCTATAGAAGATAATACTATGGAATTGGAATGTCCTTGTGAAGGAAAATGTTTGGTATTAAAAGATTGATGGTGTCTTGACAGCGGGCGTTCCGGTGGTTATATTATTAATCTAAGGAAAGGCAATCAGTGAATTTACAATTTTTATCCGCTTATATATTTAGCGCAATGGTATCTTGGGTGCCAATTGCAAGTCATGTTATGGAAAAGAAAGATATTACGATTGAAAGATATCATAGTATCGCTGATACAATAGCAAAAGCATCAATGGAAGAACCTCCATTATTTAAAGGAAAAGATGCCGAAGTTAGAACGGCATTGGTGTTGGCTTCAATTGCTTCTTCCGAAAGCTTTTTTATTGCAAATATTGATAATTGCAAAATAAGTGGTGATAAAGGAAAAGCTTGGGGTTTATGGCAAACGCATGCTCCAAAAGCAAAAGTATGCGAAAGTCGAGAAGCTGCCATCAAAATTGCAATAGATATGGTACGAACGTCATTTACTCAATGCGCATCTTATAATCTATTAGATAGGTTATCTATTTATACAGATGGAGAATGTCATCGTGATTGGAAAAGATCCAATTTAAAATGTCGCGAGCAATTGATTATTTAAAAAATCATAAATACGAGGAAAATTAATGGCTACTCATAAATGCCCACCACCGCAACCTCCTGGAGCTTCTAAATCCATGGAAGATGATGATTATGATCGCTTAAAAGAAGAATTATTGAGGACTATACTTAAAAATACATTTACAAGTAGAAGTCAAGAAGAAATTGATAAATTAGCAGAAGAGGATAAGCTAAAGCGCCTGGCTTTTATTTCTAAATATAAAGAAGGTTATCATTGGGTAAGATATGATAATCGAGTGTTATTTGGTTATTGTAGCCATAAAAACTTTAATTGGATTTTATTTGATCCGCTTGAAAAAGATAAAGCAATTCATATAAACAAATATAATTTGGATGCAGTATTTGTAATTCAAGGTCCAATTGAAGAGCCAATGAAAGCTTTTGTTTAATGAGCGATATAGGCGAATATTTTGCGGCTTTTAATGATACTCCAAAAGAAGATTTTGAAGAACGAGAAAATGAATTTAAGAAAAAATACACTCATGGATATCATTGGATAAAATTTGAAAACAAAATTGTGTTCGGATATTGTTGTTATAAAAACTATAAGTGGTATATATTAAATGATCAAAATACAGATTCTGCTTTGACACTTCTTTAAAATATGACACCAAAGAAGTTTCAATAGTTAAAGGTCCATTAGAACCGCCATTTAAAGAATTTATATGAAATATAAAAGCGCTAAACTTAATTTTAAAGATTTTATCTATGCTTGCAACTAATCACTGCGTTTATTGTGATTGTGAAGCCGGAAAACTTAACCAATCTGTATTAGATTATGGTAGACAAGTAAATTATGTTTGTAAAAGATGCGATGAGGATTTTTCTTATAATTCACTATCCCAATCAATAAGATTTTCATGTAGAGAATTTTTAAAACAAAAACAATATTTTTGCATAGATAAAACTTTTAATTTAAGTCTTGATTTTTCAAACAAAAAATCCGTAATTAAAACGATTGAAACTTTTAATAAGTTAAAAAGCTTTATATAAATGTTTATTAAATTAGATTATATAACATATATTCAAGATGAACGTTGTCATGTTTATGAAATAATTGATAGTAATTTTCATTGTCAATATAAAGTAAGGTCTTCCTTATATATAATAGAAGCTATTGTAGTTGTATATAAAACTTATACAGAAAGAAATTTAAGTTTTATACCAGCTTGCTTGCAATTAATATTTAATTCGTCATCTATAAGTATAGAATCATTAAAATTAACTAAAGATGAAGTTAATAAAGTATATGATTTATATGGTGTAAGCTGGGAAAGCATATATACGCCAATAAAAGAACAATATGATAGATTAAAAGTTTTAATGTAAAAAAGAAAATTTCAAATAATGGCAAATCATGGATATGTAACATCAAGAAGAAACTTCAATAAAGATCAAGTATTATCAGATCTTCATGAAATTAATCAAAGACGATTTGGTGGTCTATTAACTATTGAAAATGATCCAACTACATCTGAATTATTTATATTATTTGATAACTATCAAGCTTTTTCTATGTGGATTTCTAGTAATAAAACATTAGAATTTAGACATCAATTAGGTTGGGGATTTTATGTAGAGATGATTTTTAGAAATGAATTAGCTGCCAAATACGACGGGCTTATTTCAGACGAATACGACGGCAGAAAAGAAAAGCAAAAAGCCGACCCCAATAAATATCCTACTTATCGTACATGGGTTGAAGCCACAAAAGCACATATGAAAGGTCATCCAATGTATAATCAATTAATTGAATTAGAATTATCATTGGCTCCAAATAAAAAATTCTATGATTATTAAATGTGTATTATGTAGCTCAAATATGCAATTGCAAGAATATTACAGGTCTTCTCGATTTAGATGTCATGCTTATGGTTCAAGAGCTTGTCAATATCAAGAAATAAATATATTGTATGATCAAAAATATTCAAAATGCTATAATTTAAACCCGGCATTAAAATATAACAATATTTATATTTACGCAAATGAAAAAGAGTCTCAATTAATTGAATATGTTAATGATATTGAATATAGGTCTTATTTTAATTTTGCATCACCTATATTGAATATAGAAAATTATGAGCCAGAGTTAATTAAACATATTGAAAAACTTTTAAAGTTAAAAGCATTTATATGATTATTAAATGTTCACTATGTGGATCTATAATGATGGAATCTGTTCATTTGGGTAGTAAAGTTTTTGGATGTCGTTCATCTAATATAGATTGTGCTTCGCAGGAAATAAATGTTAAAGATGAAAGTAATACATCATATATTTATAATTTAAAACCAAAAGATCGTAATGTTTATTTGTTTTCAAATGAATTACATTCCTACTTAATAGGTTATTATGGGGATGGCGATGAAGAAGAATTTAAAATTGAATATGATTTTGGATTGCCTATACATAATATAGAAATTTATGAAATTGAACTATCTAAACATATTGACAAGTTATTAAAATTGAGAATATTTAAATGAATCCTAAAAAAACAAATGTAAAAATAGCTGAAGAAACATTAGAGATATTAAAAGAAGGCTATTATTTATCACCGTCTACTGGTAAAGTAATTTCTATTGCTGATGAACGTGATTATTGTGTAAAGAATGCAATTTTATATGATAATTATGTTAGTGTTTTGCCAGCTTCATATAGTGATGCAAAAGTTGAGGTTGTAAATGAAACTACAGCTCAAGCAGCTCAAAGATTGCTTGATTCTGGAAGCGGAAAAGTTATTGCTCTTAATTTTGCCAATGCTACAACTCCAGGAGGAGGATTTTTGTATGGAGCAAATGCCCAAGAAGAAGATTTAGCAAGATGTTCTGCCCTTTATGCTTCAATTAGAAGACAAACATCTTATTATAATAACAATGTTAGAAATAATGATGATTATTATACGCATGATATGATTTATTCTCCAGATGTTGTTTTCTTTAGAGATAAAAGTCTTTATTTTTTGGAAAAGCCATTTAAATTATCTATAATTACAGCTCCGGCTCCTAATTTATATGCTATTGAAGAGCCAGATTACGAAAGATTAGAATCGATTTTTACATATCGTATAAATAAATTGTTAAATATAGCACTATATCATAATTATCAAAATATAGTTTTAGGCGCTTGGGGATGCGGCGCTTTTGGAAATGATCCTAATATGGTCGCATCTATATTTAAAAAATGCATAAAACTTAATCCTGGATTTAAAAATATTTGCTTTGCGGTATATGATACAAGACCAGGTCAACCAGTGTTTGAAACATTTAAAAATATATTAGGTTAGTTATGCTAAAATTTACTTTATTGTTGTTTTTAACAAGTTGTTATACTTATCATGAAGCAAAATGTCGTCCTGCTGGGCAAATTGAAATGACTCATTGTCATGCTGATGGATCTTGTACAAAAGAAATGGTTCCACTATTTAAGTGTAGATAGATGTTTAAATATATTTCTGTTGAAACTGTAAATGGTGCATATGAACAATATAGAATAGTTGATTCTAATTTTATTTTTGTTACAAAAAACCAATATGCTAATTATATAACTGCTATAATTGAAACTTATCAATCATTTGAACTTGATCCTTCATTGCCTATTTTTCTTGCACAAAAAGCAAGTAGTATAAAAATTAATCAAAATTTGAATGAAATGATACATTTTATATATAAACATTGTAGTGAATATTATAAAAATCTGCATAATAACAATTTATATACTGAAGAGCTTTATTATAAAGTTTTACAGCATTATGAAAAATATAAGGCTTTCATTTAGTGTTTAAGAAAATTTCTTGGGCTGGCAGTAAAACTCATTTACTTATTGATTCTGACTTTACAGAAAAAGTTGAATTTAAAGGTGCAAGTGGTTATGTCGACAGCATAATAAACACATACACTTCTAAAAACATAGATCCAGTACCAAATTTATTTTTATTCATAGTTTATCAATTTATACCAGATGCATCAATATATTTACGCACTGATGTTAATTTTAATGCAGCTTTAACTATAATGTTTATTAGTATAGAAACAATATATGTTAGAGGAGATGGGTCCGATCATTATATTATTGATTCAAATTTTGTAGCTACAGTAAAAAATTCCAAATCTTATTGTAATTCTATAATAGACGAATATTCTAAAAGGAATATAAATGTTGCTAAAAACTTATATCTGTTTATAACTAAGCAGTTTATACATTGTGCACAATGCGCAGATTTTAATTACGCAATAAAAATATTAACGCAAGTTCATCCTAACAAATTATATAATTACATACCAGAATTAAATGCAATTCATGAAAAATTCAAATTGTTATAATTAATATTGATCATTTAATTTATAACTGCCCTATTTGTGGATGCCCTTTAATGTATGATGATTTTAAAGGCGAGCAAATTTGTCCAAATAATAATTTAAATTATAAAATAATTCATTCTGTTTATTACTCTAACTTCAAAGGCAACTATAAATTATATTTTTTAAAAATGAAATTTTCATATAACGGAAAAATAAATTCGCTATTCATTAGTTATAGAAGTAATGAGTTTTATATTAAATTTAAAGATCTATTAATTAATGAAGAGACTGATAATAATATTTTATACAAATTAAGTAAGGCTTTTAATAATTCAAGCAAATTTAAAGAGTTTTTAGATATATTTAATAGTTATATGGTATTCTCATAATGTATTACGTTTATTTTTTACTTTGTTCAGATCAATCTATTTATTGTGGCATTACTAATAATTTAGAAAAAAGAGTTAAAGACCATAACTCTAATACTCGTGGTGCAAAGTATACTAAAACCAGACAGCCTGTACATTTGCTTTGTTGCTTTGAAAGACCAAATAAATCAGAAGCCCTCAAATATGAATATGAGTTAAAGCAACTTTCTAAAAAAGAAAAAATAACATTGATTGAAAAAACCTTAAAAGCAAGACTTGCTGATATTTATGTTGAGTATGATGAAATGATGAAACAATATAATGAAGAATTAGATTGTTGTTATTCTTGTAGATTTGGCGACCATTATTTTAAAATAGTTGACGAAGAAGAACAAATTAAAAAAAGCTTAACTAAACTTGGCATTTCTTATACGAGATTTTCTTTTTAATGTTTATATCGATAGAACCTATTGAAGAAAATAGTAGTTTGTTAACAGATTCTGATTTTAAAAAAGTAGTTTGGCGTAAATATTCTCACGCAGATGCAGTTATAAATGAATATAGAAAAAGAAATTTGCCAATATTACCAAATTTATGCTTATATTTTATAAATCAAGGTATGACGAGTTATAAAATAATGATAAAAGATTATATGGAATTTTCTTATAGTGAAGAAAATATTAAATTTATTAAAGAAAATAAAGAAAAATTGATGTCACTTATGAATAAGTATTTAATGCTAAAATGAATTATTTTTGTCCTTGTTGTGATAACTTAATGAATGGTGGCGGCAGAATCCTAAAAGGAGCTAACAAATACATAGCCTGCGATAGTTGTAGGAATGACATTTATTTAGATGAAAATGATAAAATTGTAGGATATAATCTTTCTGTTGATCATGATTATACAATATATTCCGCACAACCAACTTATTCTGATACCGATAAATACGACAGATATACTGCTTTATATAAAGGATTAGAACAGATCTATAAGATAGATGCAGAATTCATTCCTATTGAATGGAATGATGATATTAAATCAACTATATCAAAAATAATAAATAAACTTTTAAATAGAGTAATATTAAAATAATGGAAAAATGGCAAAATTCTTTACTTTCTCTTGGCGAACGATGCGTTGCTTTTGCAGAAAATGAACTCTCAAATAATGTCAAAGAAGACAAATTAAATTCTTTTACTTCTCCAAGAATAAGAGAATATTTATCAATTTGTCGCAGAAAAGGAACCGAAACTCCGCTGGGCTTAACTGCAGGAAATTGGTGCGCGGCAGCCGTTTCTTTCTGTCTTAAAAATTCGCTCCTGCCAGACGATACCCCGCC
>ENA-UOYA01003373-UOYA01003373.1-activated-sludge-metagenome-genome-assembly--contig:-NODE-3373-length-14332-cov-6.810675_pt1 | contig 14332 bp, 16 predicted proteins | sample MGYA00238163_ERZ764804 | MGnify/ENA primary metagenome ERZ764804 (study PRJEB28919, sample SAMN05720223) | activated sludge metagenome | isolation source: Anaerobic digester | place: Hong Kong...
TACGGTGCCGACACGGTGCGCCTGTTCTCCATGTTCGCCGCGCCGCCGGAAATGAGCCTGGAATGGAGCGAGGCCGGCGTCGACGGCATGGCGCGCTTCCTGCGCCGCCTGTGGAACCAGGTGCAGCGCCACGTGGCCGCGGCCGATGCCGCCGCGCGGCACGCCGCCGCCGCGGCCGTGCGCGCCGGCAGGCTGGAGCTCGGCGGCGAAGCGCGCGCGGTGCGGCGCAAGCTGCACGAGACGGTGCAGAAGGTGGGCGACGACATCGGCCGCCGCCACGCCTTCAATACCGCCATCGCGGCGGTGATGGAACTGCTCAACGTGCTGGGCAAGTTCGAGGCTGAGACCGGTGATGCCGCCCTGGGCCTGCGCCAGGAGGCCTACGAGACGGTGACGCTGATGCTGAACCCCATCACCCCGCACATGTCGCACACCCTGTGGCAGGCGCTGGGCCACGCCGAGACGCTGCTGGAAGACCTGCCCTGGCCGCAGGCCGATGCGTCGGCCCTGGTGCGCGACAGCGTCACCCTGGCCGTGCAGGTCAACGGCAAGCTGCGCGGCAAGGTCGAGGCGCCGGCCGGCGCCTCACGCGAGGACTGCGAGCGCCTGGCCCTGGCCGATCCCACCGTGGCCAAGTTCCTCGAAGGCCAGACGGTGAAGAAGCTCATCGTCGTGCCCGGCAAGATCGTCAATATCGTGGTGGGAGGGTGACGTGAGTAAGGAATCTTTCGCATTGCTGGCATCCCTGTTCATCGCGTTCTGCAGTGCGCCCGTGCCGGTGTCTGCCGATGCGCTGACTACTTCTGTGAAAGGCAGGAATATCCAAGACATCTCGCGAGACGTGCAGCAATGGCATGACGCGCAGCACGCTGATTGCAAGTTCAGCGCAGTGACGCAGGCGACCGTGGTCGAAAAGAATGGCGACTCGACGACGGAGCACTGGACAATCAAGGCGTGCAATGATCAGGAGTTCACCTACAAGGTCTTCATCATGAGCAGGCAGGGCGGGATAACGGACATGGTTTCCAATGTCGACGGTTCGGCGGCCAAGTAAGATGCAGACCTTCAGCATTCGTTGCGTGTTGTTGGTGGCGGCCGCCGTCGCCATCGGTGGTTGCGGCTTCCACCTGCGCCAGCAGGCGCAACTGCCCGCGGCGCTGGCGCGCGTGCACGTCGCCCTGTCCGATCCCTTCGGCCCGCTGGCGCGCGACCTGCCGGCGGCGCTCAAGCGCTCCGGCGCCACGGTGGAAGAGCAGGGCGGCGCCGGCATCGCCGAGCTGCGCGTGCCGGTGGCGAGCTTCAACATCGACACCCTCTCCGTTGGCGCCACCGCCCGGGTGCGCGAGTACGCCATCCGCTACCACGTCGAGTTCGAGGCGATCGATGGCGATGGCAAACCCGTGCTGGACAAGCAGGTGATCGAGCTGTCGCGCGACTACTCCTTCGACGAGACCCAGGCTCTGGGCATCGCCGCGCAGGAGGAGGAGTTCAAGAAGGACCTGGAGCGCGACATGGTCGCGGCCATGCTGCGGCGCCTGGAGGCCGCGGGGCGCGCCCGCTGACGGCGCCCGGGATGCGCCTGCCCGAGCCATCGGCATGCCGCTGAACCTCGCCCAGTTCCACGCGCACCTCGGCGGCGATGCGCTGAAGCCGGTCTACCTGCTGGCGGGCGCGGAGCACCTGCTGCTGCTGGAGGCCGCCGACGCGCTGCGTGCCCGCGCGCGCGCGCTCGGTTACAGCGAGCGCGAGGTCCTGGAAGCAGACGTCCACTTCGACTGGGACGAGCTGGCGCGCAGCGCGGCCGGGATGTCGCTGTTCGCCCAGCGTCGCCTGCTCGACCTGCGCCTGCCCACGGGCAAGCCGGGCCGCGACGGTAGCGCAGCGCTGCAGGCCTATTGTGAGGCCCCGCCTGCGGACACCGTCCTGCTGGTCACCTGCAACGAGTGGAGCAAGAAGCACGAAGGCGCCTGGTCGGAGGCGATCGAGCGCGCCGGCGCCTTCGTGCCGGTGTGGCCGCTCAAGCCCGACGAGTTGCCGTCCTGGCTCAACCAGCGCCTGGCCGCGCGCGGCCTCACGGCCGCGCCCGAGGCGATCGAGGCGCTGATTGACCGCACCGAGGGCAACCTGCTGGCGGCGGCGCAGGAGATCGACAAGCTCGCCCTGCTCGCCGGTGGGCGCAAGCTCGATGCCGCCATGCTGAAAGACCTGGTCGCCGACAGTACCCACTACGATGTGTTCAAGCTGGCCGATGCGGCGCTGTCCGGCGACGCGGCCCGCGCCCTGCGCATCCTCGCCGGGCTGCGCGGCGAGGGTGAGGCCGTGCCGGGCCTGCTCGGGTGGCTGCTCAACCAGTTGCAGCTGATGGCGCGCCTGGCCGCGGCGCCCAACACGGCGCAGGCCTTCCGTGCCGAGCGCATCTGGCCGGCGCGCGAGGGCGTCTACCGGCGTGCCTTGCAGAGCGCCGAGCGCGGCCACTGGGAGCGCTGCCTGGCGCAGGCCGCGCGCGTGGATGCACTGAGCAAGGGGCGCGGCCACGGTGACGCCTGGGTGGAGTTCGAGCGCCTGCTGGCGGCCATGGCGCAGCCGCGCGCGAACCTGCTGACGCGAGCTGCGCCGTGACGCCGCGCCGCTTCCCATCCCTCGCCGCAAGTCCGTCTGCATGAGCCGCCCGCTCGCCCTGTTCGGCGGCACCTTCGACCCCGTACACCTCGGGCACCTGCGGGCCGCCTGGGAGGCCGCCGAGGCGCTGGAGGCGGACGTGCATCTGCTGCCGGCGCATGTGCCACCGCACCGCGCGCAGCCCGTCGCCAGCTCCGCGCAGCGCCTGGCCCTGCTGCGCGCGGCGCTGCGCGGCCAGGACCGCCTGCTCGTCGACGAGCGCGAACTGCGTCGCCGCGGCCCTTCCTACACCGTGGATACCCTGCGCGAACTGCGCGGCGAGATCGGCGCGCAGCGGCCGCTGCTGCTGTTGCTCGGCGCCGACGCCTTCGCCGGTCTGCCCTCCTGGCACGAGTGGCGCGCGCTCTTCCACCATGCGCACATCGTGGTGATGACGCGGCCGGGACACGGCGGCCTGCTGCCGCCGGTGCTGGAGGAGGAGTGGCAGGAGCGGCACAGCGAGGATGCCCTGGACCTGCGCACGACTCCGGCCGGGCGCGTGCTGCGCCTGCCCATCACCGCGCTGGACATCTCCGCCACGGCCGTGCGCGCCCAGCTCGCCGCCGGGCGCGAGCCGCGCTACCTGCTGCCGGACGCGGTTTTCGCCGAGCCGGACCTGCTCGCGCCCTATCGTCGCTGAGGAACCTGCGGATCTGCCCGGGCCTCCTGTCGGTCAGTGGCAACAGCCCTCGCAGCGATCACGCCGGGTTGGATTCAAGGGAGCCGGGTCCGGGCGCGCGCCGGTGACGTCGCGAAGGCGTTGTTCGGACCGTTCCGCAGGCGCTGGCACGGTTCGTGGCGATGGGCAACGGCCGCCCGGCCGCTCGGCGCCTCCCGGCGAAGGTTCTATACTGCCGGCGCGCCCCCCTTGCACGAGGTGACACCCGCTTGGCCACGACCGCATCGTCGAAGTCCCGCAAATCCGCCGCCGCTGCCGCCAAGGGCCAGACGGCGGAGAGCAAACGCCCCGCTGCGGCCAAGAGCGCCGGCGGTCCCAAGGCCAAGGCGGCCGCCGCGCGCGGCAGGCCGGCGGCTCCCCAGGCGGCGAAGAAGGCCGCGGTAACGCGCGCTCCCAAGCCCGCGGGACGATCGGCAGGCGGCAAGGCAGCCGCAGCGAAACGCGGCGCCGCGTCCCGTCCGGCGGTCGCGACGAAAAAGCTGCCGGCCGCCAAGCAGGCGCCTGCCGCGCAGAAGACTGCGGCGCCGAAGAAGGCCAAGTCCACGCTGCCGACCGATCCGGTCGAACGCCTGCGGCTGGAAGTGCGCCGCGCCCTGGAGGAGCTCAAGGCGCGCGACATCACCGAGATCGACGTGCGCGGCAAGACTTCCATCGCCGACTATCTCGTGATCGCCAGCGGCACCTCCAACCGCCACGTGAAGTCCATCGCAGACGAGGTGGTGAAATACGCCAAGAAGGCCGGCAGCATGCCGCTGGGCGTGGAAGGCCAGCGCGAGGCCGAATGGGTGCTGGTGGATCTGGGCGACCTCGTGGTGCACGTGATGCTGCCGCGCGTGCGCGAGTTCTACGGCCTGGAGCGCCTGTGGACCGTCGGCGCCGAGCAGATCGAAGCGCTGCGCGCGTAGGCGCCAGCGATGGCGCGAATGCCGGAATAGCAGGAGCAGTCGCTGGCGAGCGCCGGCTGCGGCGTGGCTGCCGCGCCCCCTGTCGGTCGCGACGCCGGCAGTCGCTCGCCGCTTGCCCGTGGCCGGAACTGCCGCAGCGAATTCCGCTATGCCTCTGCGACGAGACGCCCGCCGTGCCCGCCGATGGCGGCGGCGACGTGGGCGCTCGCTGCCTCTCGATGCACCGATCTGAACGTCGGCTTTTGCTGATCGGCGTCGCGGCGTGCGTGCCGTCGTGGCACTTCGGCGCGCTCGGCGCCGCGCCAGCGTCGGCAGGCGCCGCGCGATGAAGGCCCGCCTGATCGCCATCGGCGAGCGCATGCCGGCCTGGGTGGCCGAAGGCTACGCCGAGTACACCAAGCGCCTGTCGCGCGAGCTGCCGCTGGAGCTGGTCGAGCTGCGCCTGGGCGAACGCGGCAAGGGCCGCGACCTCGCCCGCGCGCTGCACGACGAAGGGGCGGCTGTGATGGCCAATCTGCCGCGCGGCGCCCACGTGATTGCCCTTGACGGTCGCGGCAAACCCTGGAGCAGCGAGCAGCTGGCCGAACAACTGGCGCGCTGGCGCATGGACGGGCGCGACCTGGCATTTCTCATCGGCGGCCCCGACGGCCATGCGCCGGAGGTGCTCGCGCGGGCCGACCAGTGCTGGTCGCTGGGACCGCTCACCCTGCCGCACATGCTGGTGCGTCTGATCGTGGCCGAACAGCTCTATCGTGCGGTGAGCCTGCTCGGCAACCACCCCTATCACCGCGCCTGAGGGCGTCGCGGCGGGGCCCCGCCGCTGCCGCTAGGGCCGCACGAAGCGGTAGTGCGCCACGCCCCACTCATTGCCGCCGGCGTAGCCGAACAGTTCGGCGCAGGCCATCCAGAACATGCGCCAGCGCTGGTGCCACAGGGGCGCGAGCGCGTCGCCGTAGGCCTCGGCCAGCACGGCCATCACCTCCTGACGGCGGGCGTCCTGGTTGGCCAGCCAGAGGTTGGCCGTGCGCGCGTAGTGGCGACCATTGAGGCGCCATTGTTGCTCGATGCGCAGGTCGCGCTGGAACCACAGCAGGGTATCGGCCGAGGGCATCTGCCCGCCGGTGAAGAAGTGCCGCCCCATCCAGTTGTCCTCGCCCTGCGTCTCGAACGGATAGAGCAGCTCGCGGTGCACGAAGATGTGCACGAACAGGCGGCCGCCGCGGCGAAGCCAGCGGGCGATGCGCGCGAACAGAGTGTCGTAGTTGCGCAGGTGTTCGAACATCTCGATGGACACGCAGCGGTCGTAGGTCGCCTCGTCCAGCTCCAGGCGGTTGACGTCCTGGGTGATGACGCGGACGTTGTCGAGGCCGCGCTCGCGGCAGCGCGCCTCGATGAACTCGCGCTGCGGACGCGAATTGGACACGGCGGTGATGCGCGCGCGCGGAAAGCGCTCGGCCATCCACAGCGTGAGCGAGCCCCAGCCGCAGCCGAGTTCGAGGATGTCCTGGCCGTCGGCGAGTTCGGCGCGGGCGCCATACAGGGCCAGCATGGCCTCCTCGCCCTCATCCAGGCTCTCCGTGCCGCGCGGGAAGTAGCCGCTGGAGTACTTCAGGCGCTTGCCGAGGCACAGCTGGAAGAAGCGCGGCGGCAGTTCGTAGTGCTGCGCATTGGCCGCGTCGGTGTGCAGCGCCAAGGGACTGTGGCGCAGGGCATCCAGGCGCGCGCGCTGGCGCTCGTAGGCGCCCTCCATATTGCCCGCACCCTCTTCGCGCAGGCGCTGCGCACACAGGCGGCGCATGCCCAGGCGCAGCAGCGGGTCGGGCACCAGGCCGCGCTCGGCGAGGCCGAGCAGGCCGGCCGCGGGACGGTCCTGCGGCAGTTCGACGGACAGGCTGGGGCTGCTGTTCATGATTGGCGACCTTTGGGAAACCAGGGGATGAAGGCGCTGGTGCTGCGCTGGTAGGCACGGTAGTCGTCGCCGCGCGAGCGCAGGGCCTGCGCCTCGACGTAGGGGATGCCAGTCACCCAGCACAGCGAGGCGAGCATCAGCACGGGGCCGAGCCACGCCAGCCAAGCCAGGGGCGAGCCCAGCGCGAGCAGCACGTAGGCGAACCAGTGGGTCCACTCGAAGAAGTAGTTGGGATGGCGCGACCAGCGCCACAGGCCCTCGCGGCAGGTGCGGCCGCGCTGCGCCGGGTTGCGGCGGAAGCGCGCGAGCTGCAGGTCGGCCAGCGTTTCCCCCGCGACGCTCAGCGCCCACACCGCGACGCCGGCCAGGAGGGCGACGCTGGGCTGCGCGGTCGGGTTGCGCGCCACCGCGTAGAAGGGCAGGGAGAACAGCGCCGTGAGCGCGGCCTGGGCCTGGAAGAAGGCGAAGAATTTGCGCTGGTCGTCGCCCCAGTAGGCACGCAGATGGCGGTAGCGGCCGTCCTCGTGCTCGGTCAGCACGCGCGCCAGCAGGTGCATGCACAGGCGGAAGCCCCAGAAGCCGCCCAGCACGGCCACTGCCACGCGCGGCAGCAGGCCGCCGTCGCCCACGGTGGCGTAGAACAGCGCACTGGCGCTCATGCAGGCGGCCCAGATCGCGTCGACGATGCCGGCATTGCGCGTGCGCCGCTGCAGCCACCAGCCGCCGAGCATGGCGCTGGCCGCCGCGGCCCAGACGATGAGTACGGGCGTGGCGCCGCTCATGCGCGCGCCTGCGCCGCCCAGCGCCGCGCCAGCTCCAGCAGCAACGGCAGCGCCAGCGCCCAGGCCAAACCCAGGGCGAGCGCCGCCCACAGCGGCGCGGCAAAGCTGACCGCCTCGGCGCGCGCGGCGCCGAGATAGGCCATCGGGGCCCCGACCGCGCCCAGCGTGGCCGCCAGCGCGCGATGGCGCTGCAGCACGGCGAGCGAGTGGTTGAGGGTGAGGGCGAAGGCGGCCCAGAGCACGAAGATCCACAATGGCGCCAGCGGCAGACCGGCTGGCGCCAGCGCGTAGTGCGCCAGCCCCGTGGCGGCCAGAGCGCCATCGAGCAGCGCGCCGCAGGCCAGGCAGGCCGCCACCAGGCGCAGATCGGTCGCGCGCGAGCGGGCGTCGGCGAGCTGCCAGGCCGCGAAGCCGAGCAGCACCACCAGGCCGCTCCACCACAGCCCGCGTGCGGCGCCGAACACGCTGGCGCACCAGGTCAGCTGGTACAGCACGGCGTTGAGCCAGAGCGGCCTCATGCGCGCGGCGACCCCTGCGGCGAGGGCGCGCGCCAGCCGGGCTTGGCCAGCACCAGGTGGCTCACGCCGATCGAGCGCTCGCGGAAACCGCCCTCGCAGTAGGCGAGATAGAACTCCCACATGCGGATGAAACGCTCGTCGTAGCCCAGGGCGCGCACCTCGGTCAGGCGCGCCAGGAAGCGCTCGCGCCAGGCCTTCAGGGTGAGGGCGTAGCTGTGGCCGAAATCCTGCTGCTGCACCAGCCCCAGGTCGCTGCCGCGCGCCATGGCGCCCAGCATGGCCGAGACCGAGGGAATGAAGCTGCCGGGGAAGATGTGGCGCTTGATGAAGTCCACCGCGCGCAGCGCCTGCGCATAGCGGTGGTCCTCGATGGTGATGGCCTGCACCAGGGCCAGTCCCTCGGGCTTGAGCAGCCGACCCAGCGTGGCGAAATAGGTGTCGAGGTAGTGGTGGCCGATGGCCTCGATCATCTCGATCGATACCAGCTTGTCGTAATGCCCGCGCAGATCGCGATAGTCCTCCAGCAGCAGGCTGACGCGCTCGCCCAGGCCGGCCGCCGCGATGCGCGCGGCTGCCAGGGCGTGCTGCTCGCGCGAGATGGTGGTGGTGGTGACGTGGCAGCCGTAGTGACGCGCCGCGTGCACGGCGAAGCCGCCCCAGCCGGTGCCGATCTCGACCACGCGGTCGCCGGGTTTGAGGTCCAGCTTGCGGCAGATGGCGTCGAGCTTGCGCGTGGAGGCGCTGTCCAGATCCTCGCGCTCGTCGGCGAAGAGTGCCGAGGAGTACATGAGGTCGGCGGACAGGAACAGGCGGAAGAAATCGTTGCCTAGGTCGTAGTGCGCGGCGATGTTGCGCCGGCTGCCGGCGCGGGTGTTGCGCTGCAGGGCGTGCCAGGCGCGGAGCGCGAGGCCGCCGAGGCGCGCCAGTCCCCCCTCCATGCCGTCGAGCAGGTCACGGTTGCGCACCAGCAGGCGCACCAGGGCGACGGGATCGTCGCACTCCCACAGGCCGTCCATGTAGGCCTCGCCGGCGCCGACGCTGCCATTGGCGGCGACCGCGCGGTAGAAGGCCGGGTCGAGCACACGCAGGTTCACGCGCAGGCTTTCACCCTGTGCGTCGGGCGTGCCGAGCTCGACCTCGCCCAGGGCATCCTGCAGGCGCAGCCGGCCGCCGTGCAGGGCGGCCATCTGCGCCACCAGGCGCGCACGCAGGGCGCGCTCGAGGGCGCCGAAGGCGGGCAGCTCCAGCGCGGCGGACTTGGCGATGTCGTTCATGGGTGGACTCGCGAGCGGGAAGGGTGGTCGTAGACGGGCGTACGCCGCAGCCACAGGCGCAGCGCCTGCCAGTGGATGGCCGCGACGACCTGCACGGTCATGGCGGGGTAGCGCCACAGCACGCGCGCCAGGCCGCGGCCGTCCAGCGGGCGCCGTCGCAGTACCAGAGTGGCGTCGAATTCGCGCGCTTCGCCACGCAGCACGTCCATGTGCACGCGCAGCTCCTCGCCCGGGGCGGTGAAGGCCCAGGCGTAGTCGCGCGTCAGTGGCAGGAAGGGCGAGACGTGGAAGGCCTTGGGGAAATTCCAGTGCAGGGCCGCGCCGCGACGCTGCGCCGTGTCCACCGGCAGCACGTAGGCGTGGCGCTCCTGCCACGGCGTGTTGGTGATCTCCGCGACGATGCACTGCAGCGTGCGGCCGTCGGTGGCGTAGCAGTAGTAGAAGCTGACCGGATTGAAGACGTGGCCGAAGTAGCGCAGGTGAGTGAGCAGGCGGATCGGCCCGTCTGGGCGCAAGCCCGTGTGCGCCGCCACGCGCCGGCGCACGGCCTCGTCCAGCGGCAGCTCGGTCGGACCCAAGTAGTCGCCGCGGCGGAACTCGCCCAGGGCGCGCCCGCGTGCCGACCACAGCCAGCGGCCGGCGAACAGCGTGTCGAGTTCGGCCAGGTCGACGAAGAGCAGGGCGATGCGGTAGCGGAAGGCGTGGGCGTGCGGGGCGTGGCGACGATGGCGCACCCAGCCCTCGTAGATGGCGCTGTGCCGCGGCGGGCCGCCGTCGCAGCGCGCATGCGCCGCGCGGCCCGGCGCGGCGAGGGGCGCAGCGGGCGCGCCGTCGAGGCGCCGTCGCAGGGCTGCGCTCACGCCGCGGCTCCCTGCAGCAGACCGTCGTTGTCGCTCCCGAGGGGGGCGTCGTCCGGCGCGGCGGTGGCGCTCCAGCGCACGCCCAGCTGTGCGGCCACGTCCACCGCGCTGCGCATGCCGTCTTCGTGGAAGCCCCAGCCCCAGTAGGCGCCGGCGAACCAGGTGCGCTGTTGCCCCTGGATCTCCGCGCGGCGCGCCTGCGCGGCCACCGAGGCGTGGCTGTAGACCGGATGGTGGTAGCGCATCCGGCGCAGGATGCGCGCCGGGTCGATGGCCGCGGTACGGTTGAGCGTGACCAGCAGCGGCTCGGGCGCCTCCAGCGACTGCAGCAGGTTCATGCAGTAGCTCACCGTGCACACCTCTTCCGCCGCGCGCGGCACCAGCGCATTCCAGGCCGCCCAGGCCTTGCGCCGGCGCGGCAGCAGGCGCGCGTCGGTATGCAGCACCGTGTCGTTGGCCTGGTAGGTCATGGCGCCGAGGATCTCGCGCTCGCACGGCGTGGCGTCCGCCAGCAGGGCCAGCGCCTGGTCGCTGTGGCAGGCCAGCACGACCTGATCGTAGCGCTCGCTGCCCGCGAGGCTGTCGATCTGCACGCCCTCGGCGTCGCGGCGCACCGCGCGCACCGGACAGTCGGCGCGCTCCTGCACGGTCCAGCGGGCGCGCAGGGCGCGCACGTAGCTGGAGGAGCCCCCGCGCACCACGCGCCACTGCGGGCGGCCGCTGATCTGCAGCATGTGGTGGTTGGCCATGAACTGCACCAGGTACTTCGCCGGGAACTGCAGGATCTGCGCCGAGGGCGAGGACCACAGGGCGGAGGCCATGGGCACCAGGTGGTCGTCGCGGAACAGGGCGCCGTAGCGGTGTTCGGCCAGGTACTCGCCCAGGGTCGGGCCGGGGCCCTGCATCGACAGCAGGGCGGGCGCCTCGCGGTAGAAGCGCGCGAGGTCGCGCAGCATGCCCCAGAAGCGCGGCGAGGCGAGATTGCGGCGCTGGCAGAACAGCGTGTCGAGCGAGGTGGCGTTGTACTCCAGTCCGCTCGCCTCATTGCGCACGGCGAAGCTCATCGTCGTGGGCTGCGAGGCGACGCCGAGCTCGGCGAACAGGCGCGACAGCAGCGGATAGTGCTGCGGGTTGAACACGATGAAGCCGGTGTCGACCGCGTAGTGGCGCCCCGCCAGCTCGATGTCGTGCGTGTGCGTGTGGCCGCCGAGGTAGTCGTTGGCCTCATACAGCGTGACCGCGTGCTCGCGCGCCAGCAGCCAGGCGCTGGCCAGGCCGGCGATGCCCGATCCGACGACGGCAATGCGCATCAGGTCCCCCCGCGGCGCAGGCCGGCCGGCACGGGCTTGAGATCCCACACCAGGCCACACAGGGCGAGCAGGCGCAGGCCGTAGTAGGTCAGGTCCAGCTCCCACCAGCGGAAGCCCTGGCGCGCCGAGCCCGGGAAGTGGTGGTGGTTGTTGTGCCAACCCTCGCCGAAGGTCAGCAGCGCAAGCAGCCAGTTGTTGCGGCTGTTGTCGCGCGTGGCGAAGCGGCGCGTGCCGAAGCGGTGCGCCAGTGAGTTGATCGTCACGGTGGCGTGGAACAGCGCCACGGTGGACACGAAGAAACCCCAGATCAGCAGCTGCGCGCCGCTGGTGCCGAGTTCGGGATGGCTCGCGCCGAGCCAACGCCCGACGAGGAACAGGCCCAGGGCGAGCAGCACCGGGACCAGCACGTCGAAGCGGTCGATCAGACGCAGCTCGGGGAAGCGGCGCAGGTCGGGGATCGCGCTCCAGTCGGTGCGGAAGCCGCGCCGCGTCAGGAACCAGCCGGCGTGGCTCCAGAAGAAGCCGCGCTGCGTCGGTGAATGCGGGTCATGCTCGGTGTCGGCATGGCGGTGGTGGTGGCGGTGGTGCGCCGCCCACCACAGCGGGCCGCGTTGCACGCTCGCGGCACCGAGCACGCCGAAGAGGAATTGCACCGTGCGGGAGGTGCGGAACGCCTTGTGCGAAAAGTAGCGATGGTAGAAGCCGGTGATGGCGAACATGCGCAGCGCGTACAGCGCCAGCGCCGTCCACAGCGCGACCGCGGACACGCCGACCCACAGCACGCCCAGGCAGGCCAGGTGCATGCCCAGGAAGGGCAGCACGCGCAGCCAGTCGATGCCGTCGTCGTCGCCGGCCTCCGAGGTGTCGACGGCGGCACCATCGAACCAGCCCAGTACGCTGGCGAGGGCGCGGCGCAGGCGGGAATCGGGCAGGGCGGGAGGCGGTGCGTTCATGGGCCAGAAGACGTCTCGACAAATGTGAGTGTGTGGCGCGGGCGGTGAGACCCGAGTGAAAGGCCACGCCGCACACCCGGAGTCCGTCCGGCGCCGGCGCGGCGACGCCGGGGAATACGCAGGCCGGAGCGAGGGTGGATGCGCCGATCGACGGTCGCCTGGTCGCGCCGAAGCACTCGCTCGGCGCGCGGCGATCGGCGCAAGCGGGCGCACCGCGCAGGGACGGGTCGCCGCGCCGCGCGCGCGCCGGGCCCGTCGGACTCTACAGGCGCAGTTCGACCGCGGTCTTGACCGAATTGGCGATGAAGCAGCCGGCGTGGGCGCGCTGCTGCATGGCGGCGTAGTCCTCGGCGCTGGGCTGCTTGTCGCCGCCAAAGCGCACCGTGGGCGACAGCACCGCGCGCGTCACCGCCATCCTGCCGTCGGCGTCCTTCTCCAGCACGCCGATGGCGTGGTCGACGTAGCTGTCCACGACGTAGCCGCGATTGGCCGCCACGGCGAGAAAGGTGAGCATGTGGCAGGACGACAGCGCCGCCACCAGCAGTTCCTCCGGATTGCTCGCCGCCGTGTCGCCGCCGTAGGCCGAGGCGGCGGAATTGCGCACGGTCTGTCCGCCCTCGAAGCGGATGTCGTGCTCGCGTGCGTAGTTGCCGCGCTCGAAGGGGCCGCTGCCGCGCGACCAGGAGAGATCGATGGAATGTTCCGACATGGCGCGCTCCTCGTGCTTTGACGTCGTGCCGAGGCTTGCGGCAAGGTTTCCCGGTGCGCCGCACTCCTCCCCGTCCCAAGCCTAGCCCAAGCGCCCTGCGGCGCGACAGGCTGAACGCGCCGCGCCACGGCGTGGCGCGCGTGCTGTCCAAGCGTGGTTACTGTTCGCGCAGCGAGGCCGAGGCCCTGGTCCGCGCCGGCCGCGTGGCGCTGGACGGGCGCGTGGTGCGCGATCCCCAGGCCCCGGCCCACGCCGACGCGCGCCTGGCCGTGGACGGCGTGGCGGTTGCGGCCGCCACGCGCGTGTACCTGGCACTGAACAAGCCGCGCGGCCTGGTGACCACGGTGCGCGACGAGCGCGGCCGCGACACGGTGTATCGCTGCTTCGACGGCACCGGACTGCCCTGGGTCGCGCCGGTGGGTCGCCTGGACAAGGCCAGCGAGGGCCTGTTGCTGTTCTGCAACGACCCGGTCTGGGCGGCGCGCGTCACCGCCCCGGAGGGCCACGTCCTCAAGACCTACCACGTGCAGGTGGACGCCTTGCCGACGCCGGAGTTGCTGGCGCAGCTGCAGGCCGGCGTGGTCGACGAGGGCGAGCGCCTGGCTGCCCGTGCGGCGCGCGAACTGCGCCGCGGCGCGCGCCATGCCTGGCTGGAGATCGTGCTCGACGAGGGGCGCAATCGGCAGATCCGCCGACTGCTCGAGGCCAATGGTGTCGGCGTGCTGCGCCTCGTGCGCGTGGCGATCGGCGGCGTGCGGCTGGGCGACCTGCGCAAGGGCGCCTGGCGTCCGCTGCGGCCGGAGGAGGTCGCGGCGCTGGCGCGGACGGACTGAAGCGGCGGGTGCGCGGCGCAGGGGCCCCGGTTCGGCGGCTCGCGCCGCACCGGGACGGGGGCAGGCGGGGGTCGGAGGGGAGGAGCTGCCTGCCCCCGCAGACTAGGGTCTGCGCGGTGGCGCAACCATGCGTGCGACTACCTAGACGGCGCGGCGCCTCAGGAACCGCTGGCGACGTGCGGCAGGTCGCGCAGGCGCGGCGGCAGCGGCGCTGCGGCGAAGCGCAGTTGCTGGCGCTGGCGGGCGTCGGCGGTGGCGGTCTGTGCCGTGCCCGCCGGCGCGGGATCCAGGCCCTGGGCGCGGCGCCAGGCGCGGATGCTTTCCACGCTGCGCTCGTCCAGCACGATCTGCACGCCCACGGCGGCGCTCATGCTCTGCGCCAGGGCCACGCCGCCGTCCAGCAGGCCGAGCAGGGCCAGGCCGAGCGCGGCCAGGCGCCGGCCGTGCGGGCGGCGGAGGACGGCGGGCGGGATGGAGCGCTGCGGGGACATGGGCGAACTCGGGCCGGGGCGGTTGGCCGGTGTGCTGCGGTGGCGCAGCGTTCCAGCGTGGACACACCTTAGGCCGCGGCGCCCGTGCGCAGTATTCGTGCGATCACCTACGACGGCGCCGCCAGCGCGCCGCTCTTGATGCAGGTCAAGCGCGCCGGTCGAGCGCGGCGCGGCGCGGCCGGCGCCCCGTCGGGCTCAATGAGGCATTAGGAAAAATGTCCACGTCGGCACAATTCGGAAAGTGCCCATGGCGGGGCGCGGCACGCGCCGGCGGCGCCGTGGCCCGCGCCACGCCGAGCGGGGAAGGCGGCAGGTCGATCGGTTGCGGGCGGAGTCGCCGCGGCGGCGCGGCTCAGGTCGGGGTGCCGGATTCGCCCAGCAGCAGCACGTCGCGCACCAGCTCGGCCAGGGCCTCGGCGCGCATCTTCTCCATCACCTTGCTGCGGTGGAT
>ENA-UOYA01003374-UOYA01003374.1-activated-sludge-metagenome-genome-assembly--contig:-NODE-3374-length-14323-cov-44.095108_pt1 | contig 14323 bp, 8 predicted proteins | sample MGYA00238163_ERZ764804 | MGnify/ENA primary metagenome ERZ764804 (study PRJEB28919, sample SAMN05720223) | activated sludge metagenome | isolation source: Anaerobic digester | place: Hong Kong...
CCGCACGATCATCCGCACGGCATCGAGAACATCGAAGTGTTCGCCAGCCACCTCGGCATTGGCGCCAACCCGGCTGCGTGGTACGCCATTGCCGACCGGCTGGCGCAGAAGCATGGCGAGTGGGCGCCCTTCGTGCCGCCGCTCGGGGCACGCTTCCTTTACGGCTAGTCCACGATGCGCGTCGCTGCCAATGGCCTCGAATTCGAGGTCGAGATTGACGAGCCTGCGCCCGCTACGCTGCGCGAGGGCGTCGAGCCCGCCAGCGTGTTGCTGATCATGGGCCTGGGTATGCAGCTGATTGCTTGGCCGGAGGCGCTGGTGAGCGCGCTGACCGGCGCTGGCTACCGCGTGATCCGCTTTGACAACCGCGATATCGGCCTGTCGTCGCACACACCGGGCAAGGCGCCGAATCTGGCGCTGATGACCATCAAATACCGTCTCGGTGTGAACATCCGCACCGCCTACACGCTGCGGCACATGGTCGACGACACCGCTGGCGTGCTCGATGCGCTGGGCGTGACGCGCTGCCACGTTGTCGGTGTCTCGATGGGCGGCATGATTGCGCAGGGGCTGGCCAGCCGATACCCCGATCGCGTGCAGTCGCTGGTCAGCATCATGAGCACCACTGGCGCGCGGCATCTGCCCAAGGCAACGTCCAAGGCCTCGTTCGCCTTCATCGCCCGCCCGCGCAGCCGCGAGCGCGATGTGGTCGTCGAGCATCTGGCCAAAGTGATGCGGGTGATCGGCAGCCCGAAATACCCGACGCCGCTACCCGAGCTGCGCGAGCGCATCGGCGCCGCCTATGACCGTGCCTACTACCCGGCGGGCATGATCAAGCAGCTCGCCGCCATCGTCGCCTCCGGCGACCGCACGGATGAAGTGCGCGCGATCAAGGCGCCCACGCTGGTGATCCACGGTCGCGACGACCCGCTGGTGCCGGTGCAAAACGGCGAGGAAACCGCCCGGCGCATCCCGGGCAGCGAACTCGTCACCATCATCGGCATGGGCCACGACTTCGGCCCGCTGCCGCAGATCACGCAGAAAGTGCTGGCGTTTCTCGCCAAACACGCAGGCAAGGCTGCGTCCTGGTGAACGCCCCTCCCCCGGCACCGGGGGCTGCGGGCGGCAAACCGCCCGAACATCGTCGCTACCCAAAATCATAAGGATCCACATCCACCGCCCAGCGCACCTTCGGCTTTGCCGCCTGCATCGCCTGTCGTAGCGTGAGCAGTGCCTCGGCCAGCGGGCGCACCTTGACGGCCACGGCGGTCATGGACCAGCGCGTGAAGTCCGCCTTGCGGGCGAGCGGCGCGGGTTGTGGCGCGAACACTTCGCCTTCATCGCCGAGCGCTTCGCGCAAGACGGCGTGCGCCTGCGTGAAGAAGTCGGCGACCGCCTGCGCATCCTTCGATTCGGCGCGCACCAGCGCCATGCGGGTGGCGGGGGGCAGGCCGATGGCTTCGCGGCTGGCGAGTGTTTGTTCGGCGAAGCCCTCGTAGTCACCCGCGAGCAGGGCGTGAAACACCGGATGATCGGGGAACTCGGTCTGAATCATCACTTCGCCGGGCAGTGCGTGACGGCCAGCGCGGCCGGCAACCTGAGTCAGCAGAGCAAACAAATCTTCCTGCGCACGAAAGTCGGTGGAGAACAGCGCGCGGTCGGCATCGACGACCCCGACCAGCGTCAGCGCCGGAAAGTCGTGGCCCTTGGCGAGCATCTGGGTGCCGACCACGATGTCCACCTCGCGCGCGAGGATGCGCTCGTACAACTCGCGCCACGCGTGCTTACCCGACAGCGAATCGGTGTCGGCGCGGGCGATACGGGCGTCTGGGAAGGCTTCGATCAGTGCGGCTTCGAGCTTTTGCGTGCCGACGCCGGCACCGACCAGCTCCGGGTGGCCACAGGCGGGGCACTTGGACGGCACGCCGGACTGCGCGCCGCAGTGATGGCAGCGCAATGAGCGCGTGGTCTGATGCAAGGTCATCTTGGCATCGCAGCGCTTGCACGGTGCGCTCCATCCGCAGTGCGGGCAATACAGCGCAGGCGCAAAGCCGCGGCGATTGACCAGCACCAAGCTTTGCTCGCCGCGTTGCAGCCGTGCCGCGATGCCGTCAGCGAGCGCTTCCGACAGCCCGGCTTTCACGCGACGACCGCGCGCAGGTACGAGTCGCAGTGACGACGGCGCAGCAGCGGTGGCTCGCTCGCGCAAGGCGATGTACTGGTAGGCGTCGCCGCGTGCACCCTGCGCCGCGTAGCGCACGTTGCGCCACGTCTCCAGACTCGGCGTGGCGCTGGCGAGCACGACCGGAATGTTCGTCTGCTTGGCTCGCACGATGGCGACATCGCGGGCGTGATAGCGTGGCGATTCGTTCTGCTTGTAGGAGCCGTCGTGCTCTTCGTCGATCACGATCAACCCGAGATTGGTAGCGGGCGCAAACGCCGCGAGCCGGGTGCCGATGATCAGCCGCGCCTCGCCCGAATGCACGCGATGCCAGGCGCGATTGCGTTCGCCCGCCGCGAGCTTGGAGTGCAGCACGGCAGTGGCGACGCCGGGCAACGCCTTCAGCACGCGGTCGATCAACTGCGGCGTGAGGTTGATCTCCGGCACCAGCAGCAGCACCTGCTTGCCTGCGTTGAGCACCGAGGCGACCAATTCGAGATAGACCTCGGTTTTGCCGCTACCAGTGACGCCGTGCAGCAACGACACCGAGAACGCAGTTGCGCGCGCGCGCAACGCGTCGGCGGCGTCGCGCTGCGCGGGCGTGAACTCGGGCAACTGCGGCAGCACCAGAGACGGTTGCGGCTGCGCAAAGACTGGCGCCAGCCAGCCGGCCTGCTGCCAGTCACGCAGCAGGCGCCGCTGCGTGGACGATAGTTCATCCGTCGTCGCGACGTCGATCGCATCGCTGCTGCGCAGCGTGAAGAGATCCGCCAGCGCCCGCTGCGCGCGATGGTGTGGCGGGATGCCAGCCACGTGGGCACGTCCTCCGCTCGTCAGTGCCCAGCCAGTGGGGTCTGGCACTGGCGCCGCGTCTGCCGGTGTGATGAGCCCTGCCGCCATGCCGAACGGCACCTGATAGTAGTCGGCCACAAATTGCGCGAGCGTGACCAGTGCCGTGGGTAGTGCGCCACTAAGCACCCGACGCACCGGCTTCAACTTGCCAACGTCACCCTCGCCCGTGAGCTCGCCGTGCACGGCGGTAACCAGCGCCGCATAGGGCCGCACGCCGACGGTTACTTCGACGCAGCCATTCAGCTCGACTTCGCGGTCGGCGACGGTGTAATCCAGCGCGCGGCCAACCTGATCAATGGCGAGGGGAACTTCCACGGTGATCCGTGTAAGTGCTTGCTCACCATTGATGTCCAGCGTTTTCGGCATCTTTACAGACGTCAATTATTCGTCCCCAACGCCTGTGGATAAATTTGTGAGCATTTCTGCCCTACTTGCCCGCAAAGCGCGTGTGAATGCGGTTGTCGGGTTCCTGCACGATTCTGTGGCTCCCCTGAAACAACCCTATAAATCAACGACTTAGATGGTTTTTCGCGGCTTTCAGCCGGGGCGCATACTCACTCGTCACAGAACGGACACTTTTGTGCATAACTGGCGCGGTGGAGCGTCTTTTGACCGACTTGTCAAGCCAGGATGCGACCTGTTTGAACCGTTTGTCAGACCGGCAATGTGCGCAGCTCGTTGACCAGGAAACCCACCAGCGCCGGGTCGGCGTCTGGCGTAATGCCGTGGCCGAGGTTGGCGATGTAGCGACGCTGCGGGTCAAAGCCAGCCAACGCAGCGGCAAGCTCGCGGCGGATGGTTGCCTCATCGGTGGTGAGCAGCAGCGGATCGAAATTGCCCTGCAACGTCACCCCGGGACCAACCGCCGCGCGGGCGCTGGCGAGATCGCTCTGCCAGTCCACACCCAGACCGAGCGGGGCACCGGCAGCGCCCGCCGGGCGCGCCGCCATGGCATCGAAGCTGTGCGCCGCGCCACGACTGAACATGACCACCGGCAGCGACGGGAACTCGGCGTTCAGGCGCGCCACGATCCGCTGCATGGGCGCCAGCGAATAGTCGCGGTACAACCTCGGCGCCAGTACGCCGCCCCAGGTGTCGAACAGCATCAGCGCATCGGCGCCGGCCTGCACTTGCCCGCGCAAGTACGCGGTGACAGCATCGACGTTGATGTCGAGTACCCGCCAGAAGAGATCGGGGCGCGACAGCAGCATGCGCCGGGTGATCGGGAAGCCGTCGCCCGAGCCGCCACCTTCGATCATGTAACAAGCAAGCGTGAACGGGCTGCCGGAGAAACCGATCAGCGGCACTCGCTGCACGCCATTGCTGGTCAACGCGCGCTTGCACTCGGCGACAGCGTCGAACACGTATTGCAGCCTCACCATGTCGGGCACGGCCAGCGCCTTCACTGCAGCCTCATCGCGCAGCGGATGGGCGAACCTGGGCCCTTCGCCAACACCGAACGAAAGTCCGAGGCTCATCGCATCGGGCACCGTCAGGATGTCGGAAAACAGAATCGCCGCGTCGAGGTCGTAGCGGTCGAGCGGCTGCAACAGCACTTCGGCGCAGAACGACGGCGAATGGCAGAGATCGAGAAAGCTGCCCGCCCTGGCACGGGTAGCGCGGTACTCCGGCAGGTAGCGCCCGGCTTGCCGCATCAACCAGATCGGCGGGCGCGGCAGCACCTCGTCGGTGAAGGCGCGGAGGAAAAGATCGTTCTTGAAAGGCATTAGCGACGGACCAGCGTAAGCGTGCGGTTGGACCAGGACGGCGCGACGCGCTTGAGGAAGTCGCGACCGACCACCGTGTTGGTCAGGCCGGGTTTCTCGCTGACGATGGCAGTGACACCGTAAACATCGACCGTGCCGATGCGGATGGAATTGAGGGGCAACACCCAAGTCCGGTAAGTGGCGGGCTTGCCGTCCTTGTCCTTCGGTTCGACCACGGTCTTGATCTCCTTGCCGTCCTTGGTCTCGATGATCGTCTGCTTCGGCGTGCGGTGCGTCTGCACCTTTTTGTCCTTGTACGGCAGGTTCAGGCGGTCGGCATCGGCAACCGGGATCACCGTAATGTCGGCGGCGCGATCGACCTCGCCCAGCACGTTGCCGCCGTTGAGCAGCACCGGTGTCATGTACTTGTTCTTCTGATCCGCCTTGATCTGATGGGTAATGAGGCCCTGCGTCTGCGAGTCCACTACGGCGATCTCGCCGACCCGCATCGCGTAAGGGAGGCCATTGAACTTGAACTGGGCGCCGTCGTCACGCACCTTTTCGAGCAGCAACCCTTCGTCGGTGAAGAGCCCCAGTCGGGCATCGCGACGCTCACCGTCAATGACGAACTGCGCGCCCGTCCGGGCATTGACCGACTTCAGCTGCAGGGTGGTCGCCGACGACGACAGCGGCAACGCGAAGGCCGCCAGCAGCGGCAACACAAGTACTGAACGCCGCATAAAGGCGGCGCCGGGGAACAGGCGGGAAATCATGGATCGCATGCTAATACGTGGCGCTGAGACGCGGTTGACCCGCCGCAACGCCCGACGTTCCAGCGAGATCAGCTTTTTGTCGAAACCCGCATTCGAACTGGGCTTCAAGCGTCAAAATCGAATTTATCGATATTCAATGAATTCGGCCTGAATGCCCAATTCGCGTGCGGCATTCAGACCAAAGCTGCATACCCACCAGCCTATCGCGGCAGCGTCGATGAACCCATCAGGAAAGCGTCCACCGCGCGGGCGCACTGGCGTCCTTCGCGGATCGCCCACACCACCAGCGACTGGCCACGGCGCATGTCGCCGGCTGCGAAAACCTTCGCCACGTTGGTCTCGTACGCCATAGGCACGCCCTGCGCGTGGCCTTCGTCGGTGTGCGCCTTGGCGTTGCCACGATGGTCGCGCTCGACGCCGAAGGCCTCCAGAACACCAGCAACCGGATGCACAAAGCCCATCGCCAGCAGCACGAGATCGGCCTTCATCTCCCACTCGCTGCCCGGCACCTCGGTCATCTTGCCGTCTTTCCACTCGACGCGCGCGGCCTTGAGGCCGGTCACCTTGCCGTCCTTGCCGACCAGCGCCTTGGTGGTCACCGACCAGTCGCGCGAGGCGCCTTCTTCGTGGCTCGACGAGGTGCGCATCTTGAGCGGCCAGTTCGGCCACACCATCGGCTTGTTTTCCTTCTCCGGCGGTTGCGGCATCAGTTCGAACTGCGTCACGCTGGCCGCGCCGTGGCGGTTGGAGGTGCCGACGCAGTCGCTGCCGGTGTCGCCGCCGCCGATCACGACGACGTGCTTGCCTTTGGCCGAAATCACGTCGATCTTGTCGCCCGCGTTCACCTTGTTCTGTAGCGGCAGGAATTCCATTGCGTAGTGCACGCCGGAAAGTTCGCGGCCAGGCACCGGCAGATCACGCGGGTGCTCCGCGCCGCCGGCGAGAACCACGGCGTCAAATTCGGCTTGCAGTGCAGCCGGCGAGATCGTCTCGGTGGCGTCGTTGCCCACGCCGACCGGCAGTTTGGCGTCGGTGATCATCACCCCGGTGCGGAACTCCACGCCTTCGTCCTGCATCTGCGCGACGCGACGGTCGATGTGCGACTTTTCCATCTTGAAATCCGGGATGCCGTAGCGCAGCAGGCCACCGATGCGGCTGGACTTCTCGAACACGGTTACGGCATGTCCGACGCGCGCGAGCTGCTGTGCTGCGGCGAGCCCTGCCGGGCCGGAGCCGACGACGGCGACTTTCTTGCCGGTCTTAGTGCTGGCCACCTGCGGCGCAATCCAGCCTTCTTCCCAGCCCTTGTCGACGATGAAGTGCTCGATCGACTTGATGCCAACGGCGTCGTTGTTGATGTTCAGCGTGCAGGCCGCTTCGCACGGGGCCGGGCAAACGCGGCCGGTGAACTCCGGAAAGTTGTTGGTGCTGTGCAGTGTGTCGAGCGCCTGCCGGTAGTTGCCGCGAAAGACGAGATCGTTCCAGTCGGGAATGATGTTGTTGATCGGGCAGCCGGTCTGGCAGAACGGAATGCCGCAATCCATGCAGCGCGCGCCCTGCTGTTTGGCCTCGTCATCTTTCAGCGTGACGACGAATTCGCGATAGTGACCAATACGGGACTTCGGTGCCTCAGCGGCTTCGCTCAGGCGTTGAAATTCCATGAATCCGGTGATTTTTCCCACGGTGTGACTCGTTCTTGTTGCAGGCTGCAGTCTTCAGGCAGCCATCGGGTTTGTAGATACGCTCAATGGACGGGGGATACTTCCCCAGTTTCGACGCCGGGCGGCGGGGCCGGCGCACCAGCTCGCCGCCGCAGTTCGGGCAAACGTTGGCCAGCCGCTCGTCCGCGCAGTGTGCGCAGAAGGTGCACTCGAACGTGCAGATGCGTGCATCCATCGATTCGTTGGGCAAATCGGCGTTGCAGCATTCGCAGTTCGGACGGATGTCGAGCATGGCTGGTTGTGTCTAGGGCGGTTACTTGGCGACCGTCTCGCGGCTGGCTGATTTCGACTTGATCGATTCGGCGTACATGTCGGTCAGCGCGCGCTTGTACTCGTGCGGGAACACCTTCACGAAGTGCTTGCGATGCGTTGCCCAGTCGTCCATGATGGCCAGTGCCACAGTGGAACCGGTGTAGCGCAGGTGCTTTTCCACCAGGCCCTTTACGATCGCCTCGTCGCTCAGGCCGAGATGACGCTTGCGGCCCTTGCCCTGAGCGATCAGTTCCTGCTCGACGCCGGTCTGCTCGATTTCGGAGAGCACCGGTTCGAGACCGACCATCGCCATGTTGCAGTGCTTCGCGAATTGGCCAGCAGGGTCATACACATACGTGAGCCCGCCCGACATACCGGCCGCGAAGTTGCGGCCAGTCTTGCCGAGCACCACCACCGTGCCGCCAGTCATGTATTCGCAGCCGTGATCGCCAGTGCCTTCGACGACCGCGGTCGCGCCGGAGTTGCGCACGCAGAAGCGCTCACCCGCGACGCCGCGGAAGAACGATTCGCCTTCAGTGGCGCCGTACATGACGGTGTTGCCGACGACGATGTTGTCCTCGGCTTTGGCTGGGCATTTGGCGTCCGGATAGACCACGATGCGGCCGCCCGACAAACCCTTGCCGGTGTAATCGTTGGTGGCGCCCTCGATTTCGAAAGTGATACCACGAGCCAGGAATGCCCCGAAGCTCTGCCCGGCGATGCCGGTGAAGCGGACGTGAATGGTGTCATCCGGCAAGCCGTTGTGACCATACTTCACGGCGACCGCGTTGGACAGCATCGCGCCGGCCGAGCGGTTGCGGTTGCTGATCGTGGCTGGAACCTCGACACGCTTGCCACTTTCGAGCGCGGCTTTGGAGCCTGCGATGAGTTGGTGATCGAGCGCCTGATCGAGGCCGTGATCCTGCGCCTCGCAGTGCCGCCGTGCCACGCTGGCTGGCATCTTTGGCGAATAGAAGACTTTGCTGAAGTCGAGACCTTTCGCCTTCCAGTGTTCGATACCAGCCTGCATATCGAGCCAGTCGCTGTGGCCAACCAGCTCGTCGAAGGTACGCACGCCGAGCTTGGCCATCAGCTCACGCACTTCCTCGGCGACGAAGAAGAAATAGTTGACGACGTGTTCCGGCTGACCGGTGAATTTCTTGCGCAGTTCCGGGTCTTGCGTGGCCACGCCCACCGGGCAGGTGTTCAGATGGCATTTGCGCATCATGATGCAGCCTTCGACCACCAGCGGCGCCGTGGCAAAACCGAACTCATCGGCGCCGAGCAGCGCGCCAATCACCACGTCGCGGCCAGTCTTCATCTGCCCGTCGGCCTGCACGCGGATGCGGCTGCGCAGCTTGTTGAGCACCAGCGTCTGCTGCGTCTCGGCGAGGCCCAGCTCCCACGGCGTGCCAGCGTGCTTGATAGACGATACCGGGGAGGCACCGGTGCCGCCGTCGTGCCCTGCGATCACGACGTGATCGGCCTTGCACTTGGTGACGCCGGCAGCGACGGTGCCGACACCAATTTCGCTGACCAGCTTGACGCTGATGCTGGCCTTCGGGTTGGCGTTCTTCAGGTCGTGGATGAGCTGCGCGAGGTCTTCGATCGAGTAGATGTCATGGTGCGGCGGCGGCGAAATCAGGCCAACACCCGGCACCGAGAAGCGCAGCTGGGCGATGTATTCGCTGACCTTGTGACCGGGCAATTGTCCGCCCTCGCCCGGCTTGGCGCCCTGCGCCATCTTGATCTGGATCTGGTCAGCGCTGGCGAGGTATTCGGCGGTAACACCAAAACGGCCCGAGGCCACCTGCTTGATCTTCGAGCGCAGATCGTCGCCATCCTTGACGGGCACATCGACTTCGACGCGATGCTTGCCGAGGCGTGACTGCAGCGTCTCGCCCTTGGCCAGCGGGATGTAGCGCTTGGCGTCCTCGCCACCCTCACCGGTGTTTGACTTGCCGCCAATGCGGTTCATTGCGATCGCCAGCGTGGCGTGCGCCTCGGTGGAGATCGAGCCGAGCGACATGGCGCCGGTGGCGAAGCGCTTGACGATGTCCTTCGCCGGCTCGACTTCTTCCAGCGGCACCGCCATGCGCTGGTCAAACTTGAAGGTGAACAGACCGCGCAGCGTCTTCAGTGACCCTGCCTGGTTGTTGATAAGCGCCGCGTATTCCTTGTAGGTGTTGAAGTTGTTGGCGCGGGTGGCGTGCTGCAGTTTAGAGATCGACTCAGGCGTCCACATGTGGGCTTCGCCACGCGTGCGCAGCGCGTACTCACCGCCCGCATCCAGCGCGCCGGCCAGCACCGGATCGTTGCCAAACGCGGCCCGATGGGTGCGCATCTGCTCCTCGGCCACCTCGAAGATGCCGATGCCTTCAACGGTGCTGGGCGTTCCGGTGAAGTATTTGTCGAGGAAGGCGGAGTTGAGACCGACCGACTCGAAAATCTGTGCGCCGCAGTAGCTCTGGTAGGTCGAGATGCCCATCTTGGACATGACCTTGTTGAGCCCCTTGCATATGGCCTTGACGAAGCGCTTCTCGCTTTCGTACTTGGAGATCTGCGGCACGATGTCGCCCAGCTGGGTGAGCGTTTCCAGCGCGAGATACGGGTAAATCGCCTCGGCACCGTAGCCACCGAGCAGGGCAAAGTGGTGCACTTCACGCGCCGACCCGGTTTCAACCACCAGACCAGCGGATGTACGCAGACCCGTGGTGACCAGATGCTGGTGCACTGCCGAGGTTGCCAGCAGGGCCGGGATCGGCACCCGATCCGCTGCGACTGCACGGTCGGACAGGATCAGGATGTTGTAACCGAGCTTGATGTTGTCCACCGCAGCGGCACACAGGCTGGCCACAGCCGCCTCGACGCCCTGTTTGCCCCAAGCGGCCGGATAGGTGATGTCCAGCTCCTTCGATTTGAAGGCGCCGCTGGAGAACAGCTCGATGTGACGAATGCGCTCCATGTTCTCGCTGGTGAGAATCGGATGCTGCGCTTCGAGGCGCGGTTGCGGCGACGTGGCGTCGATGCCGAGCAGGTTCGGGCGCGGGCCGATGAAAGTGACCAGCGACATGACCAGTTCCTCGCGGATCGGGTCGATCGGCGGATTGGTCACCTGTGCGAACAGCTGGCGGAAATAGTTGTAAAGCGGCTTGGCCTTGTTCGAAAGCACCGGCAGCGCGGCGTCGTTGCCCATTGAGCCGGTTGGCTCTTCGCCATTGGTCACCATCGGCGCGAGAATGACCTTGAGGTCTTCCTGCGTGTAACCAAAGGCTTGCTGACGGTCCAGCAGCGACACGCTCGATTTGTCGGCAGGCGCCGGTTCCGGCAGATCTTCCAGCGACACCCGGGAGGTTTCGATCCATTGTCGATAAGGCTTGGCGCCAGCCAGCTCGCGCTTGAGCTCCTCGTCGTCAACGATGCGGCCCTGCTCCAGATCGAGCAGCAGCATCTTGCCGGGCTGCAGGCGCCACTTCTTGACGATTTTCTCTTCGGGGATGTCGAGCACGCCGACCTCGGACGCCATCACGATCATGTCGTCGTCGGTGACCACGTAGCGCGCCGGGCGCAGGCCGTTGCGGTCCAGCGTGGCGCCAATCTGGCGGCCATTGGTGAAGGCCATTGCCGCAGGGCCATCCCACGGCTCCATCAGGGCGGCGTTGTATTCGTAGAAAGCGCGCCGGTCTTCGTCCATCAGCGCGTTGCCCACCCAGGCCTCGGGGATCATCAGCATGGCCGCGTGTGCCAGCGAATAGCCGCTCATGGTGAGCAGCTCAAGGCAGTTGTCGAATGACGCGGTATCGGACTGGCCGTCGTAAATCAACGGCCACAGCTTGGGTAGATCGTCACCCAGCACCGTGGATGCGATGGCGCCCTCGCGCGCGCGAATCCAGTTGCAGTTGCCGCGCAGAGTGTTGATTTCCCCGTTGTGGCAGACCACGCGGAACGGATGCGCCAGATCCCACGTCGGGAAGGTGTTGGTGGAGAAGCGCTGATGCACCATCGCCAGCGCCGAGACTAGCATCGGGTCTTGCAGGTCGAGATAGAAGGTACCGACCTGATCGGCCAGCAGCATTCCCTTGTAAACAATCGTGCGCGTCGACATCGACGGCACGTAGAACTCTTTGCCGTGGCGCAACTTCAGCGCCTGGATGGCGTGACCGCTCGACTTGCGAATGATGTAGAGCTTGCGTTCCAGCGCATCCTGATCCATGTCCTTGGATCCGCGACCGATGAAAATCTGGCGGATTACCGGCTCAATGGCCTTGACACCTTCGCCGAGGCCGTCGTTGTTGACCGGCACGTCACGCCAACCGAGCAGCACTTGCCCTTCGGCGGCAATGGCCCGCTCGATCTCCTGCTCACAGGCCATGCGCGACGCCGGCTCCTGCGGCAGGAAAATCATGCCTACGCCGTATTGCCCAACAGCAGGGAGCGTGATCTTCAGCTTTCCGCACTCGCGACGGAAGAAGGTATCGGGGATCTGGATCAGGATGCCGGCGCCATCGCCCTGCAACTTGTCTGCGCCAACCGCGCCGCGGTGAGTCAGATTTTCGAGGACGCGAAGCCCTTTTTCGACAATGTCGTGACTTTTGCGGCCCTTGATGTTGGCGACGAAGCCCATGCCGCAGGCGTCATGTTCATTCCTCGGGTCGTAGAGACCCTGTGCGTCCGGCTTGTGCGGCGCCTCGGTTGCAATATCCACTGTGACACTCCAGAAAGACTCAGGCAGGCGATCGACGCAACTTCCCCACCGCGAGGCGTGGTTCGTTTGAAACCGGTCGATGCTGAAACGGTATAGTTTTATTCGCGGGCCGCATAGTTTATCGAAAAAGCCAAATTGCTGCAATGCGGCGTAATGTTGTTTTGCTGCCCGTGTGGGATGATGTCGGCAACGTAGGGCTTGCACCATGCCATTGTCTTGCGGTTAAATCTAGAAGTTGCTTATAAAGTATTGATTGCGCGTCTGTTTTGCGTGCACATCAGAGCCAGAAAGGGTCAAACGTGATTTCAATGAAAACGTCAATCAAGTCGCTGGCAACAGTGGCTTTGCTGTCGGTGCTCGCACTGATCGCTGGCTGTGGCGGTGGTGGCGCAAAAGACCCGTTTGCCACGACACCTGTCCCTGCGCTGATTGTCAGCCCTGGCACGCTGAACGTGTATTCGGGAACTCCGGCAGTCGTCACTATCAACAGCGGCGTGGGTCCGTTTCAGGTGTTCAGCTCAGACTCGGTGGTGCTGCCAGTAACGCAGGTTGTCGCCGGCGCTTCAATCACGCTCACGGCCAACCAGGTTGATGCCGAACGGGCCGTCACGTTGACGGTGCGTGATGCCTACAACCAGGCCACCTCGGTTACCGTCACCGTCAAGCCGTCACCGCTGCTCGGCGCCTTGACCATTACTCCGCGGACGGGGTCACCATGCGGTGCTTCTGCCACCAGCACGACACCTGCATCCATCTGCTCTGGCGAAACGGCCACCGCAAGCATCCTGCTGCGCGGCACCAACACGCTACCACTGGCGAATCGCCAGGTACGCTTTGACGTGTTGCAGGGGCCATTCAATTTCGTGCTCGATCAGGCCGCCACCATTCTGGCCAAGACCGCGACTGTGGTGACCGACCAGAACGGCCAGGCGATCATTACCGTCAAGTCCGACAACGTCATTCCGTCACAGGCGGTGTTGATCCGCGCGACCGACGTGGTCAGCGGCAATCGGGTCGATGCGACGTTCACCGTCATCGAGCTGCGTGACGGCACCGCTGTACTCAGTGTCGTTCCCGGAAAGTACACAGTTAAAGGGGTGTACAAAAACGAGTGCCCCGGCACGACCGGCGACTACGTCATCTACGGCGGCACCCCGCCTTACACCGTGATCACCGGGCTGCCGTCATTCATGACCCTCAGCGTGCCAGGCACGTCGGGGCAAACGGTCATCGTCACCCGTTCGGGCGGCATCTTCTCGGCGAGCAACATCGGCTCTCTGAACTGCTCGAGCTACTCGGCGCCAATCACCATCACAGACACCGCTGGCCGCACCATTACCGCCTCTTACGATGTAGAGGCCGGCACCGTGGAGCGCCCGGTGATTACCCCCGATACATTGCGCATCACCCCGTCAACCGTGACGCTGATCGCCGACGCTGGCACCTGCGCGCCGCCGAGCGGCACTCGTACGGTTCGCTTCTCGGTGACGGGTGGTACCCAACCCTACCGACCCGGCGCTTCGCAACCTGGTTTTGCCGCGAATTTCGCGGGGGATGGAACGACACTGGAAGCGAGCTGGTCGTCAGCGGCCAGCTTCCCGGTTGGAACGTCGATCAGCGTCATCGCGCTGGACTCGGTTGGCAAGGTGGTGTCGGCAACGCTGGCCTGCACAGCACCTTAGTAGCCGGCCATTGCGATTGTGTTCGTTGCCTGGCGAGCAGCGAACCGGGAGGGGCCAGGCGCGGTGAGGTGCGCTTAGCATTGTCGCGCCAGCGCCCTCCAATACCGCCGCTTGTCCCCGAGCCAACCGGTCGGCCGCGAACAGGAGGCCGCCGGGCGGCGCCAGCCAACCCTGATCAGCCAACCACCACCGACCATGGCCAAATTTGCGCGGCGCGGCGTACACCCCGCCGTGCGTTGCGCCACTGGCCGCCGTAGCACAGGCGCCCGCCTGCGCTGCTCACTACTGCGTCAGCACTGCCGACGGGAGCAAACGGCTGCCCCTGCGATTGCCAAGTTCTGCGGCCCGCGCCATGGATCGGTGCCAGCGCGAGCTACTTCCACGCCACCAGCAACGCCATCAGCACATTGGCTGAGTCCTGATTAGCAAGGAGGCTCAGAGAGTCTTATTTTGCGTTGAGGCCAAGGTTTG